>SWBW01009512.1_pt1 | contig 10836 bp, 8 predicted proteins | sample 4693041 | NCBI WGS metagenome assembly SWBW01 (sample SAMN10267271, study PRJNA491770) | bioreactor metagenome | isolation source: DHS bioreactor inoculated with marine methane seep sediment | place: Japan: Omine Ridge, Nankai Trough | collected 2006-05-06
CCTTGTGAGCTTTAGTTTCGCAGAAGTTCTTGTTGATATTCCTTGGGGATATTCTAGCCTTGACGCTGTGGTGCCATTTCGATGTTGTCAAGATGGTACTGGCATTGGATTGATAGCAAATGATATCGATCCTGGACAGTATGGAACCGTCTCAGAGTTTACGATTTGGATGTCTGTGATTACGCCTATTGATCACTTGGAAGTTCTTGTAAGGGAAAGTACAGGTTGGCCTTATGGTTTTCCTGGGGACATTATTCCCGCACTTAGCAACGTTGCAAGTTATTCTACAGAGTATGTAGCAACAATAACCAAGTGGATGAACAATGAATATGTCGATTTTGATGTTCTCAAGTGTGATATTGTACTGAATACTCCACTACGCATTCAAGGTGGAAGCAACGTTAAGTATTGGATAGATGTTCGACCGATGGGCGGCGAGTGGTATTGGTGGTGTACCTATGAGTCTAACGAACATCTTGGTGTTGCTCATAAATGGGCTACTAACCCTTGGGATATTAACAGTGCTGATGGCTTTATGGTTATCGAATCGGAACCCACATCAGCTATAGAAGAAAGCACCTGGGGACAGATAAAGGCAGAACTATAGAGTGCAAGCTGCACATTAACGAAAAGGAGCCTTACGGCTCCTTTTTCTTTTAGCCTCTCGTGGCAGCCGGACCTTGTCCGGCTAATGGGCGGGTGTGGACACCCGCCCCTACGGGATTTCAGCGGTTGTTGTGGCTACTCCGGCTCTTTATTGCTATCGCCCAGGCGGATGAGGTCTCCCCGCAAGTAGGCGAAGCGGAGGGACTGCCTGACCAGCTCGTAGCTTCCCGCGAGTGTCGGTTGCGCTCCCGATGCGATGGTCAGGGTCAGCGATAGCTCGCTGTAGAGCCGATCCAGCAGTTCTGTTAACTCTTCATCAATCCTGCCGCTCTCAAGGAGCTTCTCTCCGGTGGCGGCGCAGTTTTCCAAAAATATCCCCCAGGGTGCGGCGGCGTACCACTCCTCGTACTGCGGCTCCTCGGTATCAAAGCCCTCAACCCAGTACATCGCTTCCTCGATGGGCAGGCGGATGAGTTCCCGGCGGTGTTTGTCCAGAGCCAGGGTCAGGGCGGTGAAGTTCTCCAGCGGCTTCTCGCCACTCAGCGGCTGACCAAACCGCTCTCCGCCGGGGAACGGCTCGATTGGCTCAGTGAGCGGGCTTGCCTTCTCGTAGGCGATGACCTCGTCGGTGAAGTAGCCCTCAAAGACCTTGCCGAAGAGCGCGTCGTCGGTCAGGAAAAGCTGTTTCAGGGCGGTTATCCTCACCTCGACGGAGGTGCTGCGCAACAGCTTGAGGAGGAAGTCCGGCTTGGCGAGGAGTTCTCCCAGAGCCTCCTCGGCCTCCGGGACATCGGCAAGGATGAGGAAGGCGGTCTCGGCTTCAAGGTCGCTGCCGAAGCGCGCCTGCCGCGCCACTCGCGCCACGGCGTTATCGCCAAGCTGACTCAGCACCCTCACGGCGGAAACCAGCAGCAGCTTGTTGGTGGGGTTTGCCTCCAGTCGCGCGAGCAGCGGCTCGACGGCTTCCTCACCCTGCTCGACGAGACCATCAATGGCGGTGTTGCGCACGTGGCTCTCCGGGTCGGTCAGCCCCAGCAGCAGCAGGTCGGTCAGCCCCCGCTCCCGAACCTCTTTGATTGCGTCGTAACGCTCTCGCCAGTCGCCGTTATGAAGCTGCTCCTCCAGCTCCTCCACCGAGGGAGCGCAGCCGAGCAGCAGCACCACCAGCAGGCTAAGCGTCAGGATTGCTTTCATCACTACTCCCAGGGGCATTGTTCCAGCGGTCGAGGAGGAGCATTCCAATAACCAGCGGCAGCCAGCAGAGGAGCGTCTTCACTCCCCAGCCCAGAGCCAGCGTAACGCCCTGCGCCACGGGCAGCCAGGCGAATGCCAGGGTTGCCATCAGGCTCCCCGCCAGCAGACCGAGGAGGATAGTCAGCGGTCGCCTCCCCCAGACCGTCGCGGCAGCACTCAGGCTCCAGCCGATAATACCAGCTACGGTCAGATCAAATAGCAACAGGGATAGCGAGGTGTGTCCCCAAAGACCAAAGAGCAGACCGAGCAGACCGCCTGCCAAGGAGCCGGCAAGGGGGGCGAACAGGTAAGCTCTGTTGCCGAACGAGGGGAACTTCGCCAGCCAGTTGAAGACCAGCAGGGCGGGGGCGTAGCAGAGGAGGGAATGCAGGAAAGCGACCAGCGGAGCGGGGATGTTCAGGACAAACGCCAGCCCTGCCTGTAGTGCCGCGCCAGCCAGAGTCAGCCCCGCAATTACAAATAGCCGACGCTTGACCATCATGTTGTCTTCGACTCTTCGACATCACTGGGACGATGTCGCCACCAGATCAACGCCACGACGGGAAGATAGCTCGCCAGAGCGGTTAGTCCCTGCTGGAGAATGTTCTGGGTCAGCCGCTCGACCGCCGTAGAGGTGAAGTGATAGAAGAGGGCGACAATCGCTACGGAGACCAGGAATCCCGCCCAGAATCCCAGCGCGCGCCCCTTAGAGAGCATCCAGCCCAATCCGGTCAGCAACCCCAGCAGGAAGCCCAGCACGAAGATGTTGATCATCTGCTGAAGACCAAAAGCAACCGCGCCGCCGGGGACATCAAACAGCCAGAGGACGATGTAGCCCAGTAGTCCGCCCAGAGCCAGACTGAGTCCCAGAGAGGTTGGGATTGCCTTCAGCCGCACGATAATCAGCGGGAAAAAAGCCTGCGCCAGAACGAAGCAGAAGAGGAAGCTGAAGTAGTTGGCAAGCTGGGAGTAGAAAGAGAGGTCGGGAACGCCGCAGGTGTAGTCCACTGCCAACTGAAGCAGAACTGCCACCAGCGCGCCGATGGCTCCCTTTATCAAATAGCCGGGCCACTGCCGCAGTAGTTGAGACTCTTTCTTTTCTTGCTTGGGTTTTGCTTTTGTCATAGGTGTGGTGTTTTTCGGTTAGGGATAATCGCCCGGCTATGGACTGTCGTTGAGCGATAACACCTTGATATAACTTTGGTTACGAAGCGAGGAGATGTTCACATCAAAAGTGGCAGAGGCTGGCTTTACCGGGTCAGCATGTTGATCTGCTGGGTAATGCCACGGATGGTTTCGTAGAGCATTGTCCCCAGACGAACGCTGGGCAGTAAGGCTCCGGCGAGGCTGCCCTCTCTGGGTTCAAGAGCCGTACTCAGCTTGGTTATGTCAGAACGGCTGATAACCGCGCCAGCCAGTTCACGCAGTTCATTAAAGTCTTCGGCACTGGGGTCTTTGCGATAGACGGCGGTTTTGTGGAGGAAGGTCAGGAAGCTGAAGAGCTGGCTGCGGAAGGACTCTTCGGAGTAGCGGGTTGGCAGGTTGCTGGCGAAGAATGCCAGGATTCGCTCTGGCGTGTTGGATGCCAGATTGCCGATGAGCCGCAGTTCCGCCACGGAGAGGTCGCGCAGCAGGGGCAGGATATTTGTGGAGATTGCTTCGTCCAGCGTGTGCCAGGCATCCAGCCCCATCTGCACCTCCACCCGAATGTCGGCGAGGATGGTTATCAGCGGAGCGGTGCCGATGTCCTGATAGCAACGGATGAAGCGAATCAGGCGGAAGAGGGTGTCTTCTAGCTGACCGGAAAGCGCGGTTTCCTTCGTCGCCAGACCAAGCTGATCGTACACCGTGGTCTGGACTTTCTGGCGCACTGCCTGGCGTTCGTCCTCTTCGTTACTCGGAGAGCGAAGCTCTACGTAGGCGACGCGACGCAGGGTGGACTGGGAGAGACCGCTGTTGTCCAAAAATCCCTGGGGGTCGTTAAAGGTTGCCAGCAGCCGGAAGTCTTTGGGAATAGGGATGTTGATGGTCTCGTCCGGCGTGTTGGCCGCGGAGATGTTGAGGCTGGGAGCATCGCAGGATGCCAGGAAGTCGCCGAGAACCTGGGTCCAGTTACAGTTGTCCAGTTCGTCAAGAACCAGCCAGACACCATCATAAACTGCCCCGTTGGAGGCGCGATAACTGGCGCGGCTGTAACCGTCGTCTTCCGAGGAGTAGTTCTTCAGCACCGCCCGGGTGAGAATCCCGGAGACGGCTACACCGCCGTCGGGCAGGTTGTAAACCGAGCCGAGGAGTTCATCGGTATCCCAGCCGGAGAGTGCCTGGGACATCTCCGGGTAGATATTCCAAATCAGCGAGGGCAGGAGTCGAGCCAGGGTGGTCTTACCGCTCCCCGTCGGACCGCCGATGATCACGTGTTTGCCGAGAAGCAGGTTGGTAATGATGTGGGCGACCTGCTCGTTGTCGATAACCAGATGATCCTGAATCCGCTTGATCGCCTCTGCCACGTCCCGGGGGAGGGCCAGGGTCCGCTCCTTGACCTCGTCAACGGGCTTCTGGCGTTTTTCTCTGGCCTCAACTCCGGCAAGGAGCGCGTCCACCGTGGGAATCAATAGCTTATCGGAGCGGGGTGTTTCCTGAGTTTCAACGGCTTTGGCAACCTTGTATTCTGGTTCGGCTAAGGGGGGAAGATCGGGGAAGGGTTGCTCTTCGGCTGGCAGAGAGGACAGCTCGTCGCTGGTGTGAGCGGGCGCGGGCATCCGCTCTGGTTCTGCTACGGTCTCGGTGGCGGAGTCGGCTGGAGTTGTCGCCCCAGGAATGGTTTCAGCAACCGGAAGGGAAGGGGAGTCGGTTTCAACGGGAGCGTTGCCCACTGCTGGCTCAACCGCTGTTATATCGAGGATTGGACCAGCACCAGCGAACGACTTGATCTCCTCAACGGGAGTAATAGAGACAACGGGAAGTTCCCCAGCCCTGAGACTCTGCGCCTGTCCTTTTTTCCATTCCGCTACTACTTCGTCGAGGCTGGGAATGCGGTCTGTCGGCTTCTCGACTGGTTTGACCTCGACCACGGGAGGTGCGTCTTCCGTTGGTTCGGTGGTCAAAGCCTCTGTCCAGCCAGCGACGACCTCGTCAATGCTGGGGATATTCGTTGCCGATTCTTCCTTGGGGGTAACCGCTGCGGGAGCAACCTCGGAAATCGGAGCAATAAACTCAATCTCTTCCTCTTCTTTTGGTGCCAGCGCGGAAATTGCCTGAAGGTCTTCTTTAAGCTCACCGGGCGCGAAGAGACTCTCTCCGGCTGGTTTCTCCAACTTTGCCGGGGGGGCTGGCTCGTCCTGGTGAGAGATCGCCGCCATCTTTTTGCGCATCCGGCGCAGCACCTCCCAGTCAATTCCCAGGTCGAGGAGTCGCTCGTCAACTACCTCTTCTTCCTCTTCGCTAATCAGTGGCTTGTCCAGCTTAAATATCTCCTCAGACCGCTGACTTGTAACCTGGGCATCGTTATTGTCGAGTTTGATGGTCATCTCCCCGCTACTGTGTAGCTTCCCATCGTGGAGTTCTTCAGGATTAGACACCAGCAGAGAGTGGTCGTCGGTATTGACCTTCAGCTCTCCGCTGGAGCGATCATTCGCGACCCGCTCGACCAGTATCTCGTCCAGCGGAAGTGAAACATCGCTATTGACCATATTGATAGAAACCTCCCCGACCGAGGTCTCGCCGCTCACCCGCTCTCTTGTCTCTTCGCTAACCGTACCCAGAGCGTGTTCCGCTTTGGCACTTTGACCAATTATCGGTTTCGACACCTCGTGCAGAGTCAACAAACGACGCGCCAGCCGGGTGTTACGGAATGATAAATACTCTTTATCGCGGATGATAAACCCCTGCGAGAAGTTCTTGTTCAGTGTCTCGGTTAGTCGGTCCCCGTAGGGCAGCAGAACATAGTTCGCGGGATTGGGGCGTTGCTCCAGCGGAAGCTCTTTTAGCTCAAGGAGTTGAACCCAGCATGACGAGGATATTTTTTCGTCGGTTGGACGCTGGTAGGGCAGGCTGTTATCTGGTTGAGGCAGGAACGAGCCGTCGTCGTTGAAAAGCACCTTGTTAATCCGCGCCCGCAGGCGGAAGACATTTGTTCCAACCTCGCGGGGGTCTTCGAGGGGATAAAGGTAAACTGGCTGCCCCTGTTCGATGATATGGTGCAGCAGGCGGATGTAGCTCATGGGCAGTCGCTGAGTCCACCAGGCGTAACCATTAGCCTCGATCAGCCGCTCGTATTCCTCTTGCAGGGCTGGTACGCCACCGACGGAATCGAACTCCACGGGTCGCCAGATTATATGAAGTTGAGGGAGGGAGTTTTCCATTGTTTGAGACCTTTGGGCAAGTCTGAAAGGGGGACGGAAGCTAAATTATTTCTCGGCTTTTCTGTCAAAATCCAGCGCCACATCGGCATTGGGGGCGGAGTGAGTCAACGCGCCGCAGCTTATCAGGTCGGAGCCAATCGCCGCCAGACGGGGAAGTGCCTCTCTGGTAACTCCGCCGGAAATCTCCGACAGCACCCCGGCTTCCCGACAGCGAACCACAGCGGTGGTCAGGGTAGCATCGTCCATGTTGTCCAGCAGAACAGCCTCCGCTTTGGCGGTAATCGCCTCACCAAGTTCCGCCAGCGTGGTAACCTCCACCTGAAGCCTCAGGGAGTGAGGCGCGCGCTCACGGGCGGCATGGATAGCTTTGGGAACTCCGCCAGCGGCGAGCAGGTGGTTGTCCTTAATCAGGATTCCGGCAGCCAGGTCATGGCGGTGATTCCCCGCTCCTCCCGCCAGAACGGCGTATTTATCCAGCTCTCGCCAGCCGGGGATGGTCTTGCGGGTATCCACCAGCCGGGGCGAATGGGGAGAGCGTTCACTCTCTGGCAGTTCCTTCCACGCCTGGCGAAGCTCACCACTCCAGACGCGGGAACGAGTCGCCACGCCGCAGAGTCTGCCGAGGAAGTTCAGGGCGGTGCGCTCCACCAGCAACAGGGCGTGAGCCATTCCGCCAATCGAGATAATTGTCTCCCCGGCTCTCACCCATTCACCGTCGCGATAGCGAACCTCAAAGCGGACGCTGGGGTCAAACCGACGGAACAGCGACTGGACAATACTCAGCCCCGCCATACACAAATCCTGCCGGGCGACTATCCGCGCGCTTGCCTTCACCGAAGAGGGAACCGTGGCTAGGGTGGTGTAATCGGAACCTACTCGATCTTCATCGAGGGCGGAATCAATCAGCCGGAGAATCTGTGGAGTAAGGGTCAGCTTCATTTTAAGTGGAATCCTCAGTTGACTTTTGTGGAAGAAGTGGCAGAGACCTCGACCTGGTAGGCGGGTGTTTTCTGGCGGTCGGCGGCGACGGCTTCGTAGGCAGAAGAATCATACGCCCCCGCTGTACCACACTTCGCTCGATTCAGGATTATCGTATCCTCAATCGGGTCTCCCATCGTCCAGTATTTGAAGCCGTTCAGCTTGAACTTGATGTAATTCCGACCAGCGTAAGGCTCGCTGTACCCGTGCTTCCTGATAAACAAAACCGCCTCCACAAACTCCTCCTCATTTTTCCACTCCCGTCGAACTGAATACCAGTGCGGAGCGTGAGGCATTGTTTTAGCAAAGCGGTAAGACTTCGTCAACAACAGCTGACCAATTCTAGCGAGTTCGTCGGGACTGTAACTGGGTTCGTACATAGAATCTCCTCCAACGGGATTATACCCACCTACGGGTAAAGTAACAAGGTAGTTACAAGTCAAGTGATTAGAATGGGGACGGGGCGGCACGCTTCTTTCTGAAGTGAGAGTTGCGAACAAGCGTCTGGCAGGTGGCAGCGGCCACTCCGAGCTTCACGCCAGCTTGAAGCTGGACACACTTTCGCGGCCTGACCTCTCTTGTCAGATTATGCCTATCTCCGCGCACACGCTCCCGTTGGTCGCTTTCCTATTCCCACGGTTTATCCACGTCAGGAGATCACAAAGCGTCTGGCAGGTGGCAATAAATACTGCTATACTCTGAGTGGGTAATTTGTCCAGCCAACCCTGGAAGGGAGAACGCCATGAAAACTCGCTTGATTATCCTGTTGGTTTTTACGTTCATCATTTTAGCAACGCCACTGGTTGCCCTGGAACCGCCCCTCGGCAAGGTCGTCGCGCTTACCGGGAGGGTAACGGTTACCAGAGACACGGAAACGAGTAGCCTCTCCGTGGGCGACCAGCTTTTTACCGGGGACTTGATTGAGGTTACCCGCAACTCCACAGCGGAGGTTGAGTTCGGTCAGGGGCATCAGCTCAAGCTGTCCGCCGGAACTCAAATAACGATTACGCCAAGCGTAGGCAGCTATAACATCAACTGCTACTGGGGACGGATGCTCGCCGGAATTATCGCGGATCGCGGCGACTCCGGCGTTCGGGTAACCACTCCCACCGCCACCGGAGCAGTACGCGGAACGGTCTTTGCCACCACGGTGGAAGAAGACGGCGCGACGACCTATCAACTTCTTGAAGGCTCTCTTGCCGCGACCAGCGGTGAGGAAGGCGAGGAGCTGCTCCTCACCGACAACACCAAAGTCTCGCTGGATGCCGACGGTGTTCCTTCTGCGGTTGAGCCACTCACCGAAGAGGAGATTACCGAGCTGACCACCTGGGCTGGCGGAATGGCGGCTCTGGCGAGTGTAGCGGTAGGTGTCAGCGTTGGAGCTGAGGTGGCTGCCGAGGGCGCGTTGACCACAATCACCACGGGAACCGGAGCAACAGCGGGAGCCAGCGCGGCGGCCTTCCCCTGGGTGATTATCGGCACGGTAGTCGGAGTTGCCGCTACCGCCGCCACTGTTTACTACCTCGTCGATGACGAGCCGACGGATGATTCCTCTTACATCCACATAGAAATTGACTGGTAATCCAGGAAAGGAGATTACGATGAAGTTCCTCTTAACACTACTCACCGTTGTCCTGGGTTGTCTTTTGCTGATAGCCTGCGACCTCACTGGCATGGGTAGCGAGCCTGCCCATCTGGTGATCCACCTCTCTCAGGGGCCGCTGGCTGACTTCAGCGCGATTGACCAGGTGGCGGTGCGAATTACCGCTCCTGACATTGAAGAAGAGATTACCGTTAACCTGGAGGTTGACGGCAATGGTGCCTCCGGCACGGTTAAGTGTCCCGCTGGTTCCGGTCGTCTGGTCGAGGTGGACATCCACGCCGACGGCGTAATCGCCTGGACGGCAGCCGGAACGGTTAACCTCTCTCCCGGAGAAACGAGAACTATCAGCCTGACCGCCGAGAATGTAATCGGCAGCTTCCTTACCCCGCTGGGGCGGATTGGTTCCTTTGGCGATTACGACCACCAGTTCAGGATGCCCGGCGATGTTACCACTCATCCTGACAGCGGCAATGTTTACGTGGTAGATCCTGAGCAGCGGACGCTGAAGTGCTTTAACACAGCCAGAGAGCTTGTCTTCATCCAGCGTTTCGATGACCTGCCCGACTATGTTCCCACCACCGTTCTCTACTTACCTCCTGCTGATGTTGTCCTGGTCGCTGATGGCGAGAATGGGCGGATAGACTCCTTCAACGCGGACACTGGTGTTCACATCGGTGAGTGGACGACCTATCCGTTGAGTATGCCCCGTGATATGACGTACTGGGAGACTCCGGGCAAACTGCTGGTCATCGAGGGGCAGGGCAGCCGCCTGCTTATCTTCGAGCCGAACGGCACACTGCTGGCGGATATGTTTCTGATAGATGACAACTACATGCCCCTGGGTCAGCCAGTCGGGCTGGCGTTGGCATACGATGATGCTACCAGCTTTACTGTGGTCATTACCGAGATTGAAGAAGAAGACCTGATCTACTATGGCTATTCTGATGGCGGAGGTATTAGCTGGGGTGGAACTCTGGGGGACGATGACCTGGAGCAGCCGCTGGGTGTAACCATCGTTGGAGGTTATATCTTTGTCTGCGACGGAACCCTGCAGCAGATAATGATTTATAACGCTGACGGGACCCGGGTGGATCGTTATGGAACCGCTGGGAATCGCCTGGGAACCTTCACCCTGCCGGCGGGTAGTTGCTACGATGCCGTCAACGAGGTTCTCTGGATAGCCGATTCCGGCAACTTCCGTTTGCAGAGGTTCTCGGTGAGTCTGCCCTAGCCTTTGACAGCAGTAAAACTAAAAAAACGGGGTGGCAAGTGCCATCCCGTTTCTGTATCCGGTCTCGTGAAAGCAGCCTTGATACCCCTCTTCAAAGTGCATATAGTCTATTGCGAATAACCCTTTACAACCCTTCTTTTTTTTGGTACGCTCTCGGTCGTCAGGGGTTCGATTCGGTTTTGGGGTTCCTGAACCCCGCTCAACGGGTTTGCATTCGAGGTGAACGATGAAGGTCAAAGCGTTGCTGGTGCTTGTGTTGGTCGTCCTGGTTGTATCGCTTTCCTGCAACAAGAAGGCGATTGGTCCCGATGAGGAAGAAGAGGTCGAGCTGCCGCCACGGGGGACGATTGTTGAGCTACATCCCCTACAGGAAGATTACAGTAAGCTGGACATTGTCTGGGCAGAGGATGGTAAAAGCGTTTTCTTCACGCGGGACTATGACATTAACACCTACATGCACACACTCCAGATTGACCTTGCCACCCAGGAAGAACTGAGCGATTCTCAGTTTAACGAAACTACGGGATACTGGATTGATGAGATATTCGTTGATGTTGTCAACGACGTAGCCTATCTGGAGATGCACTACTACGACTGGAGTAGCTATCGATTCTCCAAGTACGAGCTGTATAAGGATAATCAGGGAGGGCTAGGTCAAGAGATCGCCTGCATCTTCGAGGATGACTATACTCGTTACTCAATGGCACTTTCGCCCGATGGAAGTACGCTGGGTTACTTCTCAAGAAGAGAAGATAACGTTCGATACTTTGCCACCCTTGATCTTTCAAGTTACGAAGAGTCGGTTTGGTTTGAGGTGCCATACG
>SWBW01001776.1_pt1 | contig 10820 bp, 12 predicted proteins | sample 4693041 | NCBI WGS metagenome assembly SWBW01 (sample SAMN10267271, study PRJNA491770) | bioreactor metagenome | isolation source: DHS bioreactor inoculated with marine methane seep sediment | place: Japan: Omine Ridge, Nankai Trough | collected 2006-05-06
TTTTTCCCTGATGAATTCAAAAAACAACCTGACGCCAATGCCGGTTCCGCCCACCACCCGGTAGCTGTCACGTTTTTTTATAAATGCAGGCCCGGCAATGTCGAGGTGAATATATGGGTAATCGGTGAAGTGTTCCAGGAATTTTCCTGCAGTGATGGCCCCGGCATACATACCGCCTATGTTTTTCAAATCAGCAATGGTTGATTTGAGCATATCCTTGTATTCATCCCAGAATGGGAATTCAATAATCCGCTCATTTACACGCATACCCGATTTTTGCAATGTATGGAACTCCTTTTCTGATTTGGCATACATCCCAACGATGGCATTTTCTCCAAGCGCAGCGGCGGCAGATCCGGTTAAAGTCGCAATGTCGATCACCAGCTCCGGATCGTAGTTTTTGGCATAGCTTAGCGCATCGGCCAGGATCATCCGCCCTTCGGCATCGGTGTTCAGCACTTCTACCGTTGTTCCGTCCAGCATGGTGATCACATCACCTGGTACATAGGCATTTCCATCCGGCCTGTTGTCGGTAGCGGGGATCAAGCCGATTACATGTACCGGTAATTTGGCTTTGGCAATGGCATATAAAGCACCCGCGACAGCCGCGCCACCGGCCATGTCGCATTTCATGGTATCCATATAATTGGTAGGTTTCAAGCTGAGCCCACCTGTATCGTACATCACACCTTTACCTACCAGGATAATGGGTTTTTTATTGACCTTGTCTTTTGGTTTCCATTCGAAAATGGTAAAAGTAGGGGGGTCGATACTTCCTTTGTTGACGGCGAGCAAACCGCCCATACGCAGGCTTTCAATTTTCTTTTTATTGAAAACTTCCACTTTGACACCACAGGCTTCACCCAGTTTTTTAACTTCTTCGGAGAATTTTACGGCATTCAGCGCTGACAAAGGTTCGTTTACAAAATCACGGGTATTGTAAACGGCTTCTGTTACAATACTCAGTAAATCAATATCATCGGCACTTATTTGTTTGGAGTAAATATCAATTTCCTCCAGCTTATTTTCTTTTTCGTCGGCATCCTTTTTATATTTCAGGAACTGGTAATTTCCCAGGAGCAGTCCTTCCAGAAATGCTAGTGTAAATTCTTTTGCTTCAGATGAACTGATGACCAGGCGTTTGGTTTTGGATTTATTAAAATGGGTCAGCGTTGAATAACCCTGCCGCCGGATGGCTTCGTATTGCTGGTTTTTGGTACCCGAATGATGCAGGTGGACCAGTACAAGCTTTTGTTTGAAACGGTTTACTTCAATGATCTTTCTTTTGAGTTTTATTTCCCTTCGGGCATAGGTCAATTCATCTTTGCTGAGGTCAAAGTTTTTCAGGTCATTGACCGATTTGAAAAGTTGTGCTGTATCAACTGATGGCGCCCGCCTGCTGGCTTTTTGTATTTTAATATCCATGGTATCTATATTTTGTGCAAATGTAGGAAGAATTTCAGGTGTTTTGGGCAATAGATATAAGCTATGGCTCTTTTATCGTTTTCTGAGTTAAAATTAGAATAAGCCAGTGGTATTAACTGCAAAAATTGTATTTTTATATGTGTATATGTGCAACTAAAACCATGTCCGAAACACCAGAAACAATGCATATAGCTATTAATCAGTATTATACAAGAATAAATAATGATGTGTATAAGGCAGATATGTGCAATAGAGTTGTGGATATATAGTAGTTACCAACCATATAAAAGAACGATACTGCAATAATGAAAGCAAAAGAAAGATTAATACATATTTGTTTCCTGATTAATGCGTTTCAATCGATTGGATTTATTGCGCTTTTTGTTGGAATTATTCCTTTGGCAATGATTAATCCGAGAATTCCAGAAACGATATTTTCATTATTCAAGAATAAAGCGTTTGGATTAGTTCATACTGGATTGACGATGTGTTCGATTGTAAATTGGATTTATTGTTTAAGGTTTTGGTATAAATATGACAGATACTCAAAAGCAATATTCCCGTTGATTTTTCCACATGTACTTTATGCGCCTTGGTACTATTATCAAGTGAAAATTAAAAAACGACCATTAAAAGGAAAATTAATAGACCCCAATTCTGATAAGTCAGACGAAAATGAAGATTTGAGTATTTCTGATACTGAATTTATTGATTTGACAAGAAAGAATGTTTTTGATGTAATTGAATTGTGGACATCAAAAGAGAAACAACTTGATTATAAGGAAAAGGTTCCAATCGCACAAGTATCGGCAGAATTGTTTTGTCAATGGGAGGATTTTTATTTGCCTGACTCGGATGACTTTAAGCAAGCATTTGAAAAAGAAGAATTGGAATTACTTTCAGACTTTGATAAAGCATTAAATGAAATAGTAGACAACACACCTCAAGACCTTCCATTGATTGACAAATTTGTGGAAACAAAGGAATGGATTGAGTTGAACAGAAAAGCTATCGAAATAAAGAAACAATTAAATACGGTTGGTAACAATGTGTAAAAATAATAGCCGAAATTGTGCGTATTCAGGCGGTTTTAGCCCGCTTCAAAACTGTAACGGTTTGACAGGCAATTTGCCCGCAATCGGCTACTATTCTTACACTTAACGTTAGCGGTTATTATAAAAAGACAATGAGCAAAACATTATTTGAGCATTATAAGGAAATTGCAAATAAACACAATGGTAGTTGCAAGGTTAAAAAAACTGCATCTGGAATTGGGGGAATGAATGCATGGAAAGTGATATTAATAAATCTCCCTTATAAAAATGGTGAAATCCATTTTGAAATAAGTGAAACATCTCCTATAAAAATTGACTATGAATTCAGTAATAAATTGAATTTGGAATTCTTGATTTATCCTGAAGACTGGTTGGATAAAATTGGTAAATTGTTCGGACTGGAAGAACATGAAATTGGTATTAAAGAATTTGATAAAAAATTTATAATTAAAGGCAGCAATAAAAGATTTGTATCAAGAATACTTGACAAACAAACTAGAGAATTCCTATTAAATAATGATGCTTTATCGAATTGCAAATTAGAGACAATTAAGGATAAATCAATATTGGAATTGAGGGCACCTTTTAATCAGACAAACCTAACAAAATTAGAACTGACAATTGAATTCATAAAAAAAATGGTTGACAATATTAATGGATATAATGAAAATAACAACCGCTAACAGCAAGTAATATCACATAGCCGCGTAGCAGTCATCAAGACAAAGAATTGTAAATTTGAAGATAGTAGAAATCAATATAAATAAGAGTAAAGAACGGCTACGTGCCATACTTGCAAAACGTTAGCGGTAATATGCACATGAACAGAACATTAATAATATTAGTAATCAGCTTATTGACATTTAGTTGTAATAATCGAGCAGAAAAAATGCTCTATTCAGAAAGCGACAAAGAATTTCAAGACTTTCTTGGTGAACGTAAAGCAAAAGCATTAAATCAGGGAATTAATGAATTTGAAAACTGGTTAACCACAAGTATTGGTAATAAAAATATTTCAGATAATTATAAGGAATACTTGAAATTTATTATGACAAATAATTATAACAATATTCCATGGAATGTTAGAGAAGCATTATCTCACAAAACAAAGAAACAAATTCGAGAATCAGGCTTGTACGATGACTTTTTCAAAACCACAGAATATAAAATAATTGTGGATACAGTAAGATTTGAAATCTATAGAATTCCAATCAGTAAAGACTCCAGCGTTATTATACCGATAAGAAATAGATACAAACCTGGAATCAATATTGATTCACTTCGACAAGATTGGGAAAAAGAAATCCGTTTTAATGTTTATGGTAATTATTTTTATGGACTTAAGAATTTTTCAAATGATTCAGTAATTTCAGAATACATTTATTGGATGGAAGGAGCTAGTGGAGGATTAAGTCCTTCAATTGTTGCTAGTTTTTTTCTCCAGGACAAAGTGAAATATGATGATTACCTAACTAAAGTTGTTCTCTTTCAAGAATTTTGTTTTTACTAGAAATACTACCGCTAACAGCAAATAATAGCCCATAGCCGCTTTAGTGCTATCAAGACAAATGAGTAGAAACATAAACATACGAGTAATTAAGAAACAAACTGCAAATGAACGGCTACGGGCCATATTTGCAAACCGTTACCTTGCGTTAAGGAACAGACGCTTAAAATCGAAAATAATAAGTAAATGAAATCTGAAAATGAAACGATACTTCTGCGAGATAAAGAAATAGAACCGACAGATGAAGTTTTAGAAAATGCTCTCGGCAAAGAACTTTTTACTATCTATCAGGCATTAATGCAAATCTTTGCAGATGAATTTAGTTTAGAGCTTCAATGGCGGTTTTACAATGATGGGAAATCGTGGCTGTGCAAAGTTGTTGATAAGAAAAAGACAGTTTTATGGCTGTCCGTTTGGGAGAATTATATTAAAACAGGTTTCTATTTCACAGAGAAAACACGCAATGGTGTTTTAGAATTAGATATTGACGAAACAATAAAAGAAACTTTTTCGGCAACAAAACCCGTAGGAAAACTGATGCCTTTGATTATTGATATTGACCAGCAAAAACAGATTGAAGACTTAAAAAGGGTTATAAAGTATAAGAAAGGGTTGAAGTGATTTTATAGAAAAAACTAAAAAGAATGAAAACGCACGGTAACAATTAAGCAATCTGATGGTCGGAACGGCCCAATCTGAACCGGGTGTTGTAACTATGGGAAATGATTTGTTTTTGCAGAGCGGAATTTGGATCGACGCGTTCTTTGTGTTGTTACTCTAATTGTATTTTTAGGGAAGGCTACAAGCCTACACCATTAAAAACTCGTTCGCCTTGTCCATCACCTTCTCAGTGGCTCCGGCATTTTCCAGCACATAGTTTTTAGCGGCATTTCCACTTGCTGTTCTCTTTTGTTGATCATTGAATAACAATCCGCAAGTAAGGATCAATTCATCAGCGCCTGAAATAACAACACCACCGCCATTGCTTTTCAGTTCAATGGCTTCCTTAAATTTATCGTGATTGGGGCCGAAAATAACCGGCTTGCCATAGGTGGCAGCTTCCAGCAAATTATGAATACCCGCGCCAAAGCCGCCCCCGATATAGGTAATGTCGGCATATGTATACAGGTAGGAAAGATAGCCGATGCCGTCAATGATCAAAACGCGACTGTTTTTTAAATCACCATCAGCTGCTGATGAATAGAGGACCGGGTTGAATTTTTTAAATTTCTTCATCAACTGGTCCATATGTTCCTTGTCAACCTGGTGGGGCGCAATAACGAGCTTAAAATCGATTTGCAATTGAACGATAAGTTCCTGTAATTTATCTTCATCAGCTGGCCAGGTGCTGCCGGCAATTAGCAGGGGTTTGTCGTCTGCAAATGCTTTAATGAGTGGAAACTCCTTTTTTTCTTCAGACAAGGCAATAACACGGTCGAAACGGGTGTCGCCGATCATCTCGGCATGATAAATTTTAATGCTTTCAAGCAGTTCAAGTGATGTATCATCCTGTACAAAAAGAAAGGTAACTTTCCGTAATTGTTTCCTGAACCAGCCACCCCAAAACCTGAAAAAATGCTGCGAAGGCCTGAAAATGCTGGAAACCATAAACAACGGAATTTTTCTGAGGTACAGCTCATTGATGTAGTTAAACCAGAATTCATATTTGATGAAAAATACGGCACGTGGTTGCACCAGCTTTATAAATTTTCGGGCATTACGGGCTGTATCCATCGGCAGGTAAAAAACAAAATCGGCATGCGCATAGTTTTTGCGCACTTCATAACCAGATGGTGAAAAGAAAGTCAGCAGGATTTTATAATCTTTATACCGTTTCCGAATGGCTTCTATCAGCGGCCTTCCCTGCTCAAATTCACCCAAGCTGGCACAATGCATCCAGATGATCTTATCATCTTTTCCGATGGCATTTTTCAAATCAGTGAAAACAGATTTTCTTCCCTGAACCCACTTTTTGGCTTTTTCATTACCGGAAAGTGCAGCTATTTTAATGGCTTCCTGGTAAAAGAAAATAAACAAGTTATAGAAAAGCCACATCAGGATTAATTGTAATAGTATTTATCGGGCGCACGGTTATAGATGGGGATCATCCAGCCTACTTTTATTCCATAAAATAAATCAAAGTGATTCGATTCGTCTTTTTGCATCAGATCGAAAATGTAATCGCGCTGGCTTTTTGTAAAGGCCTGGTAAAACTCGAAACCTGCATAAAAGTTCAGCACCCTCGATTTGCTCATGAAGTAATACCCGATGAACTGGTTCAAATTAAACCCGGCCGTGAGCCTGTCGTATCCTTTGGCGTAGTCACCGGTGATCTGTGGTGCCGTTTCATGTTGTACATCGATATTAAGCCGGTGTGCCAGGTAGCCAAAGCCGCCCATCAGAAAGATACCTGAATTGGGATTGGCAGCCAGCAGGTTAAAAACTTTTCCGGCCCGGAAGTTAATGCTATACCCCCTTTCGTACATGCTGTAAAGGGTATATACCCCGTTTCCATCAATAATAAAGCCCGCATCCGTTAAAACGAATTTTAAAATGGAATCTGAATTTTTAATATCGCTGCCGAAAATAAAATTGACATCGAGTGAGAATAAGATATTTTTTTTCGATTTGTACATCATGCCTCCGCCAATGGTAGAATTATTGCCATATTGTTTGGCTATGTCGCCACCCGGAAACTGGTAAGCGTAGGTAATGGTTGGGCTGAAAGCCGCCACAGTTGAATCGTTGATGTTCACCTGGGCATTCAATGAAAGCAAGAAGCTGAACATAAGCAGCAGAATAATAGGAAATATTCTCATTCAAAAACGGATTTGAAGCAAAGATAGTAAATAGGTGTTGTTATGTGTTTTTAAGCTCAATTTTGATTACTTAAAAATTGCTATTTCCTGAACGGAAAAAACGCGATTTTCGTCTCCCTTTTCCTACCTTTGTCGCTCATTTAACATATCAGATTAAATCCTATTCAAATGATAAAATACCAGATGGTTGACCTGGTGGGTCAATACAAGAAAATCAAACCGGAAGTTGATGAAGCGATCATCGACATTATGAACAATGCTTCATTTATTAATGGCCCTGCTGTAAGGCAATTCCAGGAAAATTTGCAGAATTATTTAAACGTAAAGCATGTGATTCCATGTGCCAATGGAACAGATGCCTTGCAAGTGGCTTTAATGGCGTTGGGATTGCAGCCCGGAGACGAGGTAATTACCACTTCGTTTACCTTTATTGCAACGGCTGAGGTGATCGCATTATTGAAGCTAACCCCCGTACTGGTAGATGTGGATCCTGATACATTTAATATCACTCCGGAAGCCATCGAGAATGCGGTTACGCCAAAAACAAAAGCCATTATTCCGGTGCATTTGTTCGGGCAATGTGCCGATATGCACCATATTAAACAAGTTGCTAAAAAACACAATTTGTTTGTTGTAGAAGACACCGCCCAGGCCATTGGAGCGGATTATACCTGCCCCCAAAGCGGCAATACCAAAAAAGCCGGGACTATTGGTGACATTGGATGTACTTCTTTCTTTCCTTCAAAAAATTTAGGTGCTTATGGTGATGGTGGTGCTATTTTTACCAATGATGATGAGTTGGCAGCCCAAATGCGTGTGGTAGTAAACCACGGTATGGCCGTCAGGTATTATCATGATTATATCGGGGTTAATTCGCGTCTCGACAGCATGCAGGCTGCCGTTCTGGATATCAAATTAAAGCATCTGAATGAATATACCAAAGCCCGGCAGGAAGCTGCTGCTTATTATGATCGTGCATTTGCAGGCAACCCGAAGATCCAGACACCGGTTACTGCCGACTTTACCACCCATGTTTTTCACCAGTACACGCTCGTGTTGAGAGGTGTTGACAGGGAAGGCTTAATGGCGCACCTGGCGGATAAAGGAGTTGCTTCTGCGGTTTATTACCCGGTACCATTACATATGCAGAAAGCTTACATCGATCCCAGGTACAATGAAGGCGATTTCCCGGTAACGGAAATGCTGAGCAAATCGGTTTTGTCATTACCAATCCACACTGAACTTACACCTGAAATACAAAAAGAGATAACCGATGCGTTATTAGAATATGTAAATTCGTAACATGGAAAAGGAATATTTTGCACACGAAACCGCCGTCATCGACGAAAATTGCTCCATTGGCAAGGGAACAAAAATCTGGCATTTTTCACATATCATGTCAGGTTGTAAGATCGGAAATGACTGTAATATCGGGCAGAATGTGGTGGTTTCGCCTAAAGTTATATTGGGCAATAATGTAAAAATCCAGAATAATGTTTCTGTCTATACAGGTGTCATCTGCGAAGATGATGTGTTCCTCGGCCCATCGATGGTATTTACCAACGTGGTGAATCCCCGGAGTGCCGTTAACAGGAGGGGACAATATGTGGAGACACTCGTAAAAAAAGGGGTTTCTATCGGTGCCAATGCCACCATTGTATGTGGCCATCCCATAGGTGAATATGCCTTTATTGGAGCCGGTGCGGTTGTGACCAAAGAGGTGGCACCCTATGCGCTGGTAGTTGGCAATCCGGCCAGGCAAACCGGTTGGATGAGTGAATACGGGCACAAACTGGAATTCAATAAAAACGGCATTGCCATTTGTCCGGAGAGCAAAGAAAAATACAAATTAACCAATGGCAGTGTGAGAAAAATGAGCGGATGATGAAAATACTTGTAACAGGCGGCACAGGCTATATTGGTTCACATACGGTTGTGGAGTTGCAGCAGCAGGGCTATGAAGTCATCATCATTGACAACCTGTCGAATTCCCGTGCTGAAATTGCCGACCAGATTGCAAAGATCACGGGAGTAAAACCCACTTTGGAAGTATTTGACCTGACGGATAAACAAAAAACAAAGGCCTTTTTCAAAAAGCACCACGACCTGTCGGGTGTGATCCATTTCGCTGCTTCAAAAGCAGTGGGTGAATCGGTTGAGAAACCACTAAAGTATTATAACAATAACCTGGGCTCACTGATCAATGTGCTGGAAAGCATGATCGAGAACGATATTCAAAATTTCGTATTCTCATCGTCATGCACGGTATATGGGCAGCCGGATGTGTTGCCTGTATCTGAAAAAGCGCCCATCAAACCTGCCGAATCACCTTATGGAAATACCAAGCAGATTGCGGAGGAAATTCTGCGGGATACCATCAAAGTTTCGCAGTTGAAAGCCATTGCTTTGCGGTATTTCAACCCGATTGGAGCACATGAATCGGCTGAAATAGGGGAGTTGCCACAGGGGGTACCCAATAATCTTGTGCCCTATATTACGCAAACAGCAAAAGGAATTAGAGCGTTTCTAAGTGTTTGGGGCGATGATTATAACACACCTGACGGTACGGCTGTACGTGATTATATTCATGTGATGGACCTGGCCAAAGCCCATGTGGTGGCCGTGCGCCGGATGCTCGAAAATAAAATGAAAAATGATTTTGAAGTGTTCAACCTGGGAACCGGAACGGGATATTCTGTATTGGATGTGATCAAGGCATTTGAGCACGTTACCAGAATGAAATTAAACTATAAGATCATGGGTAGGCGCGAAGGTGATATTGAAAAAGTATGGGCAGATCCAGCATTTTCGAACAATGAATTGGGCTGGAGCGCTGAAAGAGGCATTGATGAGATGATGGATACTGCCTGGAAATGGGAGCAGACTTACCGAAAAAATCTGGAAATATGAAAAAAATACTCATCACCGGTGGCGCCGGGTTTATCGGGTCGCATGTGGTCAGGTTGTTTGTTAATAAATATCCTGATTACCAAATCTATAATCTCGACAAACTAACCTACGCCGGAAATCTCGAAAATCTCAGGGATATTGATCAAAAACCGAATTATCATTTTGTAAAAGGGGATATAATCGATGGCGATTTTATCATCAATTTATTTAAAAAAGAACAATTTGACGGTGTGATCCACCTGGCAGCCGAATCGCACGTCGACCGCTCTATCACCAATCCGATGGAATTCATCATGGCCAATATTGTGGGTACAGTTAACCTGCTCAATGCCGCCAAACATATCTGGAAAGATCATTTTGAAGGCAAATTATTCTACCATGTATCGACGGATGAAGTCTATGGCTCACTTGGTGATACCGGCTTCTTTTACGAAGATACGCCCTACGATCCGCACAGTCCGTATTCGGCTTCTAAAGCCAGCTCCGACCACCTGGTGAGAGCCTACCACGATACCTATGGTTTACCCATCGTGATTTCGAATTGCTCCAATAACTATGGTCCAAACCAGTTTCCTGAGAAATTAATCCCACTGTTTATCAACAATATCCGACACAATAAACCCTTGCCGGTATATGGTAAAGGAGAGAATGTACGCGACTGGCTATACGTGGTGGATCATGCCCATGCCATTGATCTTATTTATCACAAAGCATCTATAGGCGAAACTTTCAACATCGGTGGACATAACGAATGGAAAAACATCGACCTGATCAAGGTGCTGTGTCGTGTAATGGATGAAAAGCTGGGCAGGGCCAAAGGTGCATCCGAAAAACTGATCACCTATGTAACCGACCGTGCCGGGCATGATCTGAGGTATGCCATCGACTCTTCCAAATTACAGAAGCAATTGGGCTGGCAACCCTCCCTGCAATTTGAGGAAGGCATTGAAAAAACGGTTGACTGGTACCTCCAAAACCAGCAATGGCTCGACAATGTTACAAGCGGCGCCTACCAAAGCTATTACGAAGAAATGTATAAGAACAGGTAACTTCGAATTCACCTGTTGCACCTGGTGGTTGAATCTACCCACTAATAAAAATATG
>SWBW01002678.1_pt1 | contig 10791 bp, 6 predicted proteins | sample 4693041 | NCBI WGS metagenome assembly SWBW01 (sample SAMN10267271, study PRJNA491770) | bioreactor metagenome | isolation source: DHS bioreactor inoculated with marine methane seep sediment | place: Japan: Omine Ridge, Nankai Trough | collected 2006-05-06
GCAGGGGGTGGGCCTGGCGGCCTGGATCGCGGGGGTGCTGCGCGCGCCCTACACCGAGTACAGCGGGCGCGACGTCTTCATGAGCTCCCAGCTCACCGCGGGGGGCGCGGCGCAGGGCGCGTTGCTGCCTGACCTCTGGCGCGGCAGCGGCGACGAGGTGGCGGGCGTGGCCCGCGCCGGCGGCGCCATGGTCGGCGCATCGCTGGGGCTGATCGCCGGTTCGCTGGCCAGCCAGCGCAGCGAGATGTCGCCGGGGGACGTGGGCGAGATGGCGCTGGCCCTGACCGCGGGGGACGCGCTGGGCGCGGGGCTCGGCCTGGTCACCGAGCTGAGCGAGGCCAACACCCTGCGGCTGATGCAGGGGATCGGCACGGCGGTTTGGGTCGCAGGCGGTCTGCACGCACCGTACACCGAGTACAGCAGGCGCGACGTCCTGATGATCTCCCAGCTGGCAGCGGGGGGCGCGGTGCAGGGCGCGCTGCTGCCTGACCTCTGGCGCGGCAGCGACGACGCTGTGTCGGGGGCGGCCCGCGCGGGCGGCGCCCTGGTCGGCGCGTCGCTGGGGCTGATCGGCGGCTCGCTGACCAGTCAGTACAGCGAGATGGCGCCAGGGGACGTGGGTGAGATGGCGCTGGCCCTGACAGCGGGGGACGCGCTGGGCGCGGGGATCGGCCTGGTCGCCGAGCTGGATCAGGCCAACACCCTGCGCCTGATGCAGGGGATCGGCACGGCGGTGTGGATCGCCGGCGGTCTGCGTGCGTCGGCCACCCGCTACAGCGGCCGGGAGAAGGGGTTGATGGCGCTGCTGGCCGGCTACGGCGCCTTCATCGGCGCCTGGACGCCGGTCTGGCGCAGCCGCCGGCTCGACGAGGTCAAGGCGAGCCAGGTGGGCGGCGGCCTGCTGGCCGGCAGCGCCGCCGGGCTCATCGCTGGCTCGCTGATCGCCCCGCGCATCGACCTGGACAACGCCGGCATGGGCGAGCTGGGCCTGGCCTCCGCCGGGTGGAGCCTCTTCGGCGCCGGTCTCGGGCTGATGATCCCCGAGGAGGACGACCGGCTGCCCATCGGCCTGATGCAGGGCTTCGGCCTGGCCGGCACCATCGGCAGCGCCTTCCTGGTCGACCGCACCAGCTACTCCAAACCGGACCGCCTGCTCACGAGCTTGACCGTGGCCTTCGGCGCCTGGCAGGGCGTGGGCACCTCGCTGCTGCTGGACGCCTCGGGGCGCCAGATCGCCGGCGCGGTGATGGCCACCGCCGGCCTGGGCGGCCTGGCCGGCGCCACCATCAGTCAGAAGATCGACCTGACCCACGGCGAGGTCTGGACCCTCTTCTCCGGCTCGGTCTGGGGCGCCACCCTGGGCGTGATCAGCGGCAACATCGCGCGCACCCGGGGCGGCCTCTCCGCCGGCGCGCAGGTGGGGATCACCACCCTGGCCAGCGACGTGGGCCTGGGGCTGAGCGCCCTGGCGCTGAGCCCGGTGCTGAACTGGTCCGCCCGGCGGGTGGGGTTCATCAACCTCTTCGGGCTGGGCGGCATCGCGCTGGGCTCGGCCATCGGCGGCCCGATCCAGTCCGACATCGGGACACAGATCGGCGCCATGGGCGGCGCGGTGGTGGGGCTCGCAGCCGGGGTGATCACGACAGGGCTGCTGGGGCTGGGCGAGGCCAGCGCTGACGCATCGAGCGTAGCCGCGCTGATCGATCCCAGCGGCGCGCTGTCCAGCGGCGGCAGCGCCGGCTCGAGCTCCGCTGCCAACTCGGCCCGAAACCGCTACCGGGTGCAGACAGCCGGCGTCGGCGGCGAGAACCGCATCCCGCCGCTGATCGCCGACTGGACCCCGGCGGTGATGATGGAGCCCGACGTGAACCCTGACACCGGCGAGATGAACAAGGGCAACGTCAAGATGCTCTTCGGCGTGCGGGGGCAGCTGCACTAGACTGTCAGACTGGGGCGGGCTCAGAACTCAGCGCGCGGCGCGGTACGTGATAGTATCTGGCGCACGATGGCCGCGCCCGGGTTCGAGAGACCACACACCATTCTGGAACGATTCTTCAACGGCGCCATCGTCCGCGGTGAGCGGGTCGTGGCGATCACCCGCGCCGTGCTCACGGGGCTGTTTCTGATCGAGTGGGCCCTCTTCGCCGGCGTCCTCGGGCCGAAGGCCGACTCGCCGACCTTCGCGTTCGGGCTGAGCGGCATGATCCTCGGTCTGCTCTTCTCGGCCTGGACCCTGCTGCGGAGCCGTGACTCCCGGAGGTTGCAGCTCTGGCTCACGGTCTCGGTCTGCGTCGACGCCGCGGTCATCGGGTTGATCATCGTGCCGCAGGTGGTGTGGCCGCCGCCGGGTACGGCGGGGGTGCTGCGCGCCCCTGACCTGGCGCTCCTGTTGCTGGGGATCATCGCCGCGGGGGTCCGCCTCTCGCGCCCCGCGCTGCTGGTGGGGGCCGGGTTGATGCTGGCGCTCTTCGGCGCCGTCGTCGCCATGGTGTTCGTGTTGCCCGCGCCAGGCGCGCCCCACGCCAACCCCCTGGCGACCTGGATCCTGTTCCTCGTGGGCGCCACCGTCCTCGGCTACACCATCGCCACACGTACCCGGCGGCTGGTCTTCGCCGGGACCGACGCGGCCCTGGTGGCGGAGCGAACCCGCCAGCGTTTCGGCGCCTACGTCTCCGAGGAGATCGCTCAGGAGGCGATGGAGGCCGAGGAGATCACGCTGGGCGGCCGGCGCCAGCCCGTGGCCGTGCTCTTCTCAGACCTGCGCGGGTTCACCTCGTATTCGGAGCGCGTGCCGCCGGAGCAGCTGATCGCCGAGCTGAATGGTTATCTGGACGTCATGGTGGGGGCCATCCGCCGCGAGGGCGGTGTGGTGGACAAGTTCATCGGGGACGCGATCATGGTCGTCTTTGGCGTCCCCAAGTCCGGCCCGCAGGACGCCAAGCGAGCGATCCGCGCGGCGGCCGCGATGCAGGCTGCCCTGGCCCGGCACAACGAAGTACGCGCCGACAAGGGACGACCGCCCTTCAAACAGGGGATCGGCGTGCACTACGGGACGGTGGTGGCTGGGCACGTGGGGACCACGGAGCGGGTGCAGTTCACGGTGGTGGGCGACGTCGTCAACGTGGCCAGCCGCCTGGAGTCGGCGACAAAGACCTCGGAGGTCCCTGTGTTGATCTCGGCTGCGACCGTCGAGGCCGCGGCCGGCGAGGGCTGTCCAGCGCTGCGATGCCTGGGCCGGATCGAGGTCCCCGGCCACGAGCAGGACCTCGAGGTCCACACGCTGAGCTGAGCGTCGGGCGCGCCGACTCTGGGCGCCTTGACCATCCCCTCAGTACCCACCGGCCTTCCACTTCTTGATCCGCGCCCCGTACCAGCCCTTGGTCCGCTTGACCTGCCGCCGCAGCCCCTGCAGCGTGCGCAGCGGCAGCCACCTGGTGGCCCTGGCGGCCAGCCAGGTGGGCAGCAACCCCCCGGGGTCGGCGTCGACCTGGTAGGTGACCCGGGTCTTGTGCTGGCCCAGCGCGATGAAGCGGTAGTGACCGCGGAGCTTCTCCATCCGCACCACGCCGTCGCGCCGGGGTACGCGCCGATCGCGCGCGGCCCAGAAGCGGATCGTGACGGTCATCTTGGACAGGTCGACGTGGGTCTTGGACTGGTAGACCGCGTCGCGGTCCGAGACGGGCCACGGCGCGTCGGTGCGGCCGTAGACCACGTACTCCAGCTCGTTGATCTTGCGCACCAGCCGCACGTCCTTGGCGCGCTCGAGCCACTCGGGGTGGCGCTTGATGTCGCTGAGCACGGCGAGCACCTGAAACAGGTTGCCGTGGACCACGCCAACGCCGCGGAAGGTGGGGAAGTCCCGGCCCGCCACCTCGCGGGTGGTGACGGTGATGCCGTCCTTTTGGCCCACCACGGTCCAGCCGGCAGCCCGGGCGGCGCCTGGTGCAGCGGCGGCCAGGGTCAGGGCCAGGACGACGGTGAGGCGCAGCATGAAGCGAATCCTCGCACGTTCTGGCGGCCTTGCAAGCCCCCCCTGGTTGTCGTAAAACCCTCCGCTGGACCGGTGGACAGACAGAGAGGGAGTCAAATGAGCCTAGCCAAGACGATGAACAGCCTGATGCAGACCGTGGCCGCCCCGCTGCTGCGGCGCCCTGACGGCGAGCTGGTGACGAAGATCCACCCCTACCGGCGCATGCTCTCCTTCATGATGCCCGGGCGCAACGAGTCGGTCTGCTACTACGACGACTACATCAAAGTCGACGCGCTGCTGGACTACATCGAAAAGGCGCGCGAACACTTCCACTGCGACATGACCCACTTTCTGGTGGCGGCGGCGTCCATCGCGCTGCACGACAACCCCACGATGAACCAGTTCATCGCCGGCAAGCGGCTCTACAAGCGCAACCACGTCGCCGTGACCTTCACCATGAAGCGCAAGAAGCTGCACAAGGAGGCCAAGCTGGCCGCGGTGAAGATGCGCTTCGATGATCGCCACGAGGCCTTCGCCGAGATCTGCAAGCGGATCAACGACAAGATCGGCTACGAGCGCACGGACTCCGAGACCTACACCGACAAGGAGCTCGACATCCTCACCGCGCTGCCGCGGCCGCTGCTCGACGGCGCCATGTCGCTGGTGCGCTGGGCCGACTACAACAACCTGCTGCCCAAGAGCTTCATCGACAACGACGGCTTCTTCACCTCGATGGTGATCGCGAATCTGGGCAGCATCGGCATGGCCCCGGCCTTCCATCACCTCTACGAGTACGGCACCTGCCCGCTGTTCATGATGGTGGGCCGGATCGAGGATCGCCCCGTGGTCGTGGACGGCAAGGTCGTGGCGCAGAAGACCCTGCCCATCCGCTGGAGCTACGACGAGCGCATCGACGACGGGCTGACCTCGAAGTACGGCATGGCCTCGGTGCGCGACGCGCTGGAAAACCCCATCGAGGCTTTCGGCGCCCTGCCTCAGAGCAGCGCCAAGTCGCACATCTCGGTGGCCTAGGGTGCGGCCTGGGGCGCTGCTGCTGCTAGCTGCGCTGGTGGCAGCGGGGTGCGGCGACGAGGGCGAGGAGCAACCGGCGGACAAGCCCACCTGCACGGCGGCGCTGACCACCAAGGCCGTGAAGGCCGACGGCCTGTCGGCGCTGCTGGCCACGGCGGCAGATCAGGGCTCCAAGGACGTGCTCAAGGGCATGGTGGCTGACGAGTGCTGCCAGGTCTGCCCCACGAGCGCGGCCACCGCGCGACCGCTCGTCGCGGACATGGAGGCCTGCGTCACCTGCGCCGGCGGCTACAGCGGCGGCAACCCGGCGACCCACATCTCGAACTGCACCACGCAGGTCTGCCCGCTCGCCCCCTGAGCGCGGCTCCGATCTACCAGTAGCCGGTGCTGATCGTCACGGGCCCCAGCACCCGGGCCTGGCAGGCGACGCGCTCCGTCGAACCGGCCTCGAGCTTGACCAGCAAGGCTCGCTCACGGCCATCGGGCGGGGCGACCTCACCATCGAGCACCGTGACGCGGCAGCGCCCGCAGGCGCCACGTCGATCGCAGGAGGCACCGATGGGCAGCCCAGCCTCGCGAGCGGCCGAGAGCAGCGTCGTGCCTGCGGCGACCTGGACGGCACGGCCCGAGGGGTGTAGGTGGACCGTGGCAGGGGAGGAGGTCGGCGTGGTCACGCGGCAAGTGTAGCAGCGGGAGCCGGGAGGGGGGCGCAGCGAAGCGGAGCGTCCCGGCGACCTTTGGAAGCGAGGAGGCTGTCAGCGAGGGATAAGCCAGTCTCTTCGCGGAACAGACTCAAAACTAACACAGTTACGCCGGGCTACCTGACCGTCCGCTGTCCATTCCCCTTTTTCCGCGCCAACGACGGCGCTAGAATCGCGCTAGCAAACTAGTCACCACGACCCGCGGAGCGCGATCATGGCCAAGACGGCGATCTATATCTGCGACTGCATGGGGCAGATCTCCGACCCCATCGACACCGCCTCCCTCGAGGCGCTGGCCCGTGAGCTGGAGCCAGATGCTCACGTTCAGCGCGTGGGCACGCTGTGCACCTCCGAGGACCTGCAACGCCTGCAGCAAGAGCTGCGCGAGCAGGGCGTCGAGCGGCTGCTGGTGGCGGCCTGCTCGCCGCGCACGTCGCTCAAGCTCCCCGAGCAGCGCTTGATGGCCGTAGCCCGCGCGGGTGGAGTCGACCCCTGCCTGGTGGAGGTGGCCAACATCCGCGAGCAGTGCGCCTGGATCCACCCCGACGATCGGTCGGGCGCCACGGCCAAGGCGCGCGACATGCTGCGGATGACCCACGCGCGGCTCAGCGGCGCCGTGGAGTCGTCACCAGGGGTCCCGGTGCAGCGCCGCGCCCTGGTGCTGGGCGGCGGCCCCGCCGGCCTCGCCGCGGCCAAGCACCTGGCCCGCGCCGACGTGCCGGTGACGCTGGTGGAGCAGCAGGCCCACATCGGCGGCGGGGTCTGCCAGCTGGCCTTCATGTTCCAGACCGAGGCCTGGCCGGCGACCTGCAAGGGCACCTGCGTGGGCCCGGTGCAGGCCGCAGAGGCGCTGTTCGACGAGCGCATCGAGCTGCTCACCGGCGCGGAGCTGCAGCGCATTGACAAGGAGCAGGGCAACTTCACGGCCACGGTGCGGCTCAGCCCGCGCTTCGTCGACGTCGACCGCTGCATCAGCTGCGGCCAGTGCACTGCCGCCTGCCCGGTGGAGCTGGACAACACCTTCGAGCTCGAGCGGGGGGTCAAGCGCAAGGCCATCGACAAGGCCTTCGTCCGCGCGGTGCCCGACGCGGTGGAGCTGCTGCCAGAGCACTGCCCCGACGGCTGCGTCGCCTGCGCCGAGGTCTGCCCCAACGGGGCCATCGATCTGCAGGCGGCGCCGCAGACGCTGGAGCGCGCCGCCGGGGCCGTGATCATGACCACCGGCACCGCGCAGCGCGACGTACCCGACCTGCGCACCAGCCCCGACGTGGTCACCGCGATGACCTTTGAGCGCATGCTCGACGCGGGACAGGTGGTGCGGCCCTCGGACGGCGAGGAGGCCGAGCACGTGGTCTTCGTGCAGTGCGCCGGCTCACGGGCCGGCATGGGCTCCGCGCGCTCCGGCGTGCCCTACTGCTCCAAGACCTGCTGCGCCGTCACGGCCAAGCAGGTCAAGCGGCTGGCCACCAACTACCCGATGGTCGAGGCCTCGGTGGTTTACTACCGCGACTTTCGCACCTACGAGCGCGCGCTGGAGCAGCTGAACCAGGATCTGCACGCCATGGGGATCGAGTTCCACAACGGCGAGGTGACCGAGATCGCCCCTCGCACCGCGGCGGAGGGCGGCGGCCTCAGCGTGCAGATGGACGCGCTGGGCACCGAGGAGCTGGAGGAGCAGGGCGCGATCAAGGACCTGGCCTGCGACCTCGTGGTGCTGGCCTGCGCCCAGGAGGCCTCACTGCCCGCCGCGGCGCTGGGGCTGGGCTTCCCGGTGGACGCCTTCGGCTTCCCGATTGAGCACCAACCCCGGGTCCTGCGCCCCACCGAGACCTTCGTCGATCGGGTCTACGCCGCGGGCTCGGCGCTGGGTCCCAAGACGATCCAGCAGGCCGTGGAGCAGGGCAAGGCGGCGGCGCTCAAGGCGATAGAGGCGCTGACCGCCGCGGCGCGGCCGCCGGTGCGGCACCTGAGCATCGTCGATCCCCAGCGCTGCTCGCGCTGCGGGATCTGCGCAAGCGTCTGCCCCCACGGCGCCATCTCCCTGGATGAGACCGGCGGCGCCAGCGCGGACCCTGGCTTTTGCCAGGGCTGCGGCCTCTGCGCCGCCTCCTGCCCCTCGCACGCCGCCAACCTGCGCAACTTCTCTGACGAGCAGCTGCTGGCCGAGGCGGCGGTGGCCTTCACCGACGCACCGCCCGCCGAGCCGAAGATCCTGGCGCTGCTCTGCTACTGGTGCTCCTACGCCGGGGCGGACATGTCCGGGATCGAGCGGCACACGGCGCCGACCTGCTTCCGCACCGTGCGCGCGCGCTGCTCCAGCTCGGTCAACATGGGGCTGGTGCTGGAGCTCTTCCGCACCGGGATCGACGGCGTGATCGTGGCGGGTTGTCCGCACCACTCCTGCCACCACATGTGGGGCAACTGGCTGGCCGACAAGCGCGTGGCGGCGATGAAGCAGCTGCTGGCCCAGGTGGGCCTGGACGAGCGGCGCCTGATCTTCGAGAACATCGGGCTGATGCACGGCCAGGAATTCGTGGAGCTGATCGACAGGAAGCGCGGCGAGCTGGCCGTGCTGGGACCGAACCCCCTGAGCGTGGACGCCGCGCCCATGGCCCGAGGAGGCGAGAGAGCATGGCTCGCGAGGTGAATAACAAGGTCAAGCTGGCGATCAACTGGGCCGCGGCCTGCGGCGGCTGTGACGTGTCGATCCTCGACCTGGAGGAGGTGGTGCTCGACGTGGCCCAGCTGGTGGAGTTTGTCTACTGGCCCGTGGCCATGGACTTCAAGCGCGAGGACCTGCGGGCTCTGGCGCCGGGCAGCGTGGAGATCGGGCTGTTCAACGGCGCGGTGCGCACCAAGGAGCAGGAGGAGGACGCGCTGCTGATGCGCGAGCGCTGCCAGTTGCTGGTGGCCTTCGGCACCTGCGCCTGCTTCGGCGGTATCCCCGGCCTGGCCAACGTCTCCGATCTGGAGGGGATCCTGCAGACGGTCTACGACGATACCGCCAGCACCGACAACCCCGACGGCGTGCGGCCGCAGACCTCGATGCAGGTGCCGACACAGGCTGGCGAGGTCGAGCTGGAGCTGCCGGCGCTGTGTGATCGCGTCCGCCCGCTGCACCAGGTGGTGGATGTGGACCTCTTCATGCCAGGTTGCCCGCCGCCCACCGCGCGGATCCAGGACCTGGTCGCCGCTGTGGCCGCCATCGCCGAGGGGGCGCCCCCGCCCCCCCGCGGGACCTTCCTGGCCTCGGAGCGCGGGCTGTGTGAGGAGTGCCCGCGCAACGACGGCAAGGGCAAGGCGCAGCCCCAACGCTTCGTGCGGCCTCATGAAGTCGTGGCGGATCCGGAGCGCTGCCTGCTGGACCAGGGCATCGTCTGCGCCGGGGTGGCCACCCGCGGAGGCTGCGGCGCGAGCTGCATCCAGGTCAACATGCCCTGCCGCGGCTGCTTCGGGCCGCTGCCCGGGGCGTTCGACCCGGCGGCGGAGATGGTCTCGGCCATCGCCGCGCTGCCCGGCCCCCGGGGGGCCTGGGAGCAGCCGATCCACAAGATCGTCGGCCCGGCCAAGAGCGTGGTGGACCCGCTGGGAACCCACTACCGCTTCACCTACCCCACGTGGGCCGGACGGCAGACGGTGCAGGACAAGGGGAACAAGTCATGACCAGCAAGATCACCATCTCACCGATCACCCGGCTCGAAGGCCACGGCAAGATCGACATCATCCTCGATGACGCCGGCGACGTGGCCGACTGCTTCTTCCAGGTGGTGGAGCTGCGCGGCTTCGAGAAGTTCCTCGAGGGCCGCCCCGCCGAGGAGCTGGCCCGCATTACCCCCAAGGTCTGCGGGGTCTGCCCCGGCGCGCACCACATCGCCAGCGCCAAGGCGCTGGACGCCCTGTACGGCGTGCAGCCGCCGCCCGCCGCGCGCAAGCTGCGCGAGCTCTTCCTCAACGCGCACATCGCCCACAGCCATATGCTGCACTTCTTCGCCCTGGGGGCGCCGGACTTCATCCCCGGGCCCGAGGCGCCGGCAGCGGAGCGCAACCTGCTGGGGTTGATCGGGGTGGTGGGCCCCGAGCTGGGGCGCCGCGTGATCGCCGCCCGGGGCCTGTGCCAGAAGATCCAGGGCCTCATCGCCGGCCACCCGATCCACCCGGTGGCCGCCCTGCCCGGCGGCATGAGCAAGGCGCTGACCGAGCAGGAGCGCGAGACCATCGCTCCGTGGGCCGATGAGCTGGTGGCGGTGGCCCAGGTGACCCTGGAGCTCCTCCGTGAACGCGTGCTGGGGGACCCCGCGCTGGCCGAGCAGATCACCGGCGACATCTACTACCACGAGACCCACTACGCCGGGCTGGTGGACCCGGCGGGCAAGGTCAACTTCTACGATGGCCAGGTGCGGGTGATCGACCCCACCGGTGAGCAGGTCGCCCTCTTCGACGGCGCCGACTACCTGGAGCACATCGCCGAGCGGGTGCTGCCCTGGTCCTACCTCAAGGTGCCCTACCTGAAGGCCAAGGGCTACACGGGCCTGCGGGCCGGGGCTGACAGCGGGATCTTCCGCGTCAACTCCCTGGCCCGGCTCAACGTCGCCTCGGGCATGGCCACGCCGCTGGCCGACGCGGCCCGCAGCGAGCTGTACGCCTTCTTCGGGGCAGCGCCGGGCGCGCCCGTGCACCACACGCTGGCCTTCCACTGGGCCCGGCTGGTGGAGCTGCTCTACTGCTGTGAGGCCGTGCAGGAGCTCGTAGCGGCCCCGGAGATCACCTCGGCCGAGGTACGGGTCGTGCCCACGGCCAAGCCCGAGGAGGGCGTCGGCGTGGTGGAGGCGGCGCGAGGCACGCTCTATCACCACTACGTCAGCGACGCCCGCGGCGTGATCAAGAAGGTCAACCTGATCGTCGCCACGGCGCAGAACAACGCGGCCATGGGCCTGTCGGTCAAGCGCGCCGCCGAGCGGCTGATCAAGGGCGGCGCGGCGGATGACGCCATCCTCGATCGGGTGGAGATGGCCTTTCGGGCCTACGATCCCTGCCTGGCCTGCGCGACTCACGCGCTGCCGGGGCAGACGCCGCTGCGCGTGCGCGTGG
>SWBW01005514.1_pt2 | contig 10790 bp, 3 predicted proteins | sample 4693041 | NCBI WGS metagenome assembly SWBW01 (sample SAMN10267271, study PRJNA491770) | bioreactor metagenome | isolation source: DHS bioreactor inoculated with marine methane seep sediment | place: Japan: Omine Ridge, Nankai Trough | collected 2006-05-06
GCCGCGCTAGACGCGCTGGCGGGTATCGACGGCGGCTCCGGGGTCGCCCACGCCCTCAGTAGCTCAACAGGAAGCTCGTCAGTGGCGTACCCGCCTGGACGAAGGCGCCCTTGCCGCTGTTGATGCAATGACCGGTTGAATCGGCACTCAATCTGTAAACTCTCCCCGAGCATGAACACCCCCGCCATGCGGGTGACAGAAGCCCCAATTTTGCCAGGTCACCCGTGTTTGGAGGTGATGGACCCGGTCGACTTCTCGCGTGAGTCAAGTCGGATAACGTCATATGTCAGCTGGGTGCAGACGACGAGCGCGGCGACCCAGGCGACCACCTGCGCTATGGATAAGGCGGATAAGCCTACGTTTCTCCCAAACCGTCCGATAACCTGCAATCTGTCAACTTTCCCGAGCATCAGGTCCCCCCGCCAATCGGGCTAGAAGCCTCTATTTTACCACGTCTGCCGTGTTTGAGGCCGCCGCGTCGCCGAGAGTCGGCGCACGGGTACAGTCGGGGCCCACATCCAGAAGGCGGCATGAGTCCAACAATCGGGACCGTACCCACCGGAATCGCGCTACACCAAAGCATTTCTCGCAAGCGGTAACGTGAAGTCTATTACGCCCGAGAACAAAGTGGCACCTTGAAGAATACGATCTGTAATCGGCCAAATGTCACCCGTCTCAGTTTCCAAGACAAACGTGGAGAAGGTGTTCCTGCTCATCTTTTTCGAAAGAGGTTCATCTCCCGGCTGGATATTCCGCTGCCCAGATATTGAAGTTAAGATAAGTTCATCCTGGCCCGTTGCAGATATTCGGTTATCGTAGCCATGTAGATGTGAGGCGCTGTCACCATATCCTACGACATCCTGCGGATCACCCAGGTTGCTATCGCTGCAACATAATGTTTTCGAGTTTCGAAAGTACCACAGCTTTCCTCTTTTGCCCCAATATGGGTACATGCCAGAAAACTCAAGTTCGTCGATTGTGTTTGTCTTCATGTTCCAGCGCTTAATGGGCTTCCCGCCTATGGCCAGGGCCGTGGAATCTGGTGAAAAACACGCCCCCAGTGGTGGGTTGCAGAGACCATTGGTTCGACCGATCTCTACGCCATCAACTGTGACAATCGCAATTTCATCCCGCACCAACAAACATGCCAAGTACCTTTTGCAAGGAGAGAGGCTCAGGACCGTACGAGTACTGGGTGGTAGTGGTCGGAGAACGTATTCGCCGCTGCCAATATCGGTTGTTGAAATACAACTCGGACTACCGCACCTCGTCAACAAACCAACCACGGTCCTGTCATTGTCACATTGCCCAAGAAACCATTTTGCCTCCCAAGGCTCTGGAAAATAGCAGGAATAGGCGATCTGATCGGTAGCGACGTCGTATTCGGCAATCCTAGTTCTGGTGTACGACAGGGGTGCCGGTGAGTGGCTTGAAGGTCTAGGATCGCTCACGATGTACCAGATTCGGCCCTCTTTGCTGTCTACGACAACCGGACACGACATTGCTGACTTTCCAATTGATGAGACTCTTCTCGTCATGGTCCCACAGGCGGATGTGAGGCAAAAGAACCAGTCTTCGATATACGCAACAGTGGCTTGGATTCTCTTGGGTGCCAATATTCTCCACCCAGATCCTGTAACGAGTGTTGGCGCTGTGCTAAGTGCTTCCATTGCACGTCCTTGTCCAGTTTGGCCTCTCGGATTTGTCGTGGTAGCCGGAGCACGACGACTGTTCGCAAGAAAGCCAGCGCGGTCAAAAGGAACTCTTGTGATGAAGTCCAGACTGTCAACTGACCGGGATGTTGTACGCCGGCGACCTCTCCTTTCAGTGTATTGACGCCCTCCAGCTTGCTCAGAGGTAATCGGGACATGGAGGGTTCGACTCCGGAACTCTAACGCCGATCTTGATTGGAGCTGCGCCTTCCCACCCAGAAATCTCACAATGGTAAATGCAGGTTTTCTTGGGACCTACCCGGTAGGTGCCTGGGCACTCATCGTCCTTCTCTTCCTTTTCTTTTGTACACCTGTACATGCTGGGAATTCGTGACCGCACCTTCTCAATTTCCTCAATATCATCCAGGTCAAATATCTGAAAATTCAACATCATCTGGGTCATGGCCAGGCGCATTAGCCACGTCAATGCTGAAGCCCCCCAACTGAAACCTCTGGATGTAGGGGTCGGCATCGTTGACTGCATGCCATCGAAGTCGAATCGGTTAATGGGGTCGTTCAAGACATATCCGTAGAGATTCGCGTCTTGCCCCATGAATAGTGTGGGGTCCTTCGCCGTCCAGCGCCCAGTCTCGGGGTCATAGTCCCGCGCTCCAAACCTCACCAGCTTCGTATGCTGATCGTAGATCCCGCCGGCAAACCCAAAGGGCTGGAATCCCGGATTGGTGTCCAAGATGACTTGGCCCCACTCGTCGTAGTCCACCCGCTGCGCCACGGTTCCAGTGGCTGTATCCACCACTAACCGCACGCTACCTAGATGGTCCGTAATTACTCGATAAGTACTGCCGCCTTTCACTATATAGTCTGGAACGTTTGCCTTTGTTCCGTAAACGAAGCGAGAGATCACATTGTTCAAGCCATCCAGCTCTGCGGCCGGGTTTCTCCCGTCTCTGTAAAGGAATCCTCGAACTAGCACGCCGTTGACTTTCTTGCCCACGCGGCGATTCTGCCCGTCGATAAGGTAGGTGATCGTCGTGCCACCAGGAATTCCGGCCGAGACGAGGTTACCCAGCACGTCATAGGTGTACGTCGTGGTTCCGCTGGTATCGGTCTTGGTCAGAAGCTCGCCAGCGTCCGTGTAGGTATAGGTGGCAGTCCCGTAGGCGGTCAGCCGGTCTTGGGCGTCGTACGTCCCGCTGGTTGTGACGCCAAGACCATCCTCGTAGCTGGTGCGGTTGCCATTTTGATCGTAGCTGTACTCCGCCATCAGCGTCCCATCCATCGTCACCTTCCACAGCCGCCCGGCGGTGTCGTAGTCGTAGACGTAGGTGCTCATCACGCCCCCAACTGTCTCGGTCAGCTGGGTGATCTGTCCCAGAGGGTCCCGGGTGTATGTGGTTGAAAAGAGCGCGGTTGCTCCAAAGGTCGCGGAGGTCCCCGACAGCTCGCCGAAGCCGCTATAGCTCCTGCTCGTCGTGACCCCACCGAGCGTCGTGCCCATGATGAAGCCGCTCGTCGGGTCCCGGTTGATGGACAGCACCCCAGCCGCGATCAGTAGCCCATCATTGTCGTAGTTGTAGTTTGTCGCACCCAAGCCGTTGACCGACCGTGTGACAACCCGCAAGTGGTTGTCATGCGTTCTGCTCACGCTTCCCTGCACAAGCCCGGTCCAGCTCTGGCCTGTCAGTAGGCTTCCGTCGTAGGCCAGATTTGTCCCGATACCATCCGGCGACGTGACGCTGTTTGCCAGCCCGGACGCGGGGTCGTAGCTGAATGTAATGGTCCCGCGAGGGAGAGTAACGGCGGATGGTCGTCCGGCACTGTTGTAATTGAATTGCAGCATCTTGCCGTCTGGGCGGTTTACCTGCGTTAGGCGCCGGTCTTTGTCGTAGCTGTATCTCGTTTGGCTACTACTTGAGCCAACAGTGGGCGGTGTATAAGTCGCAATTAGATCCACCGACGAATACGTAAACGCATGTGCGGTCTTGCCCGGTGGAGTGATGCTGGTCACGTTCCCGTTGGTATCGTAGCCAATCTGCACGGTTCTGTTGTTGGGTAGCACCTGTTGAGTGATCCTGCCCACCGCGTCGTGCACAAAGCCGACAGTCCGCATCAAAGGATCTGTCAGACTAACGACTCTTCCAAGACTGTCTTGCGAGAGGGAGGACACTCGAGCCGTGGCCCCAGTCCCTTCGGTGATGGTCGTTAGCTGCCCCAACGAATTGTATGAATAGTACGTTGGAGCTTGGCCGGGCACTTGATGGAACAGCATCCGCCCCTGAGCATCCACATCCGTGATGGTCGTGCGACCCGCGGGCGACGTCATCGTATTGCGTTTGGTGGCTGCGCTATAGGTCGCAGTCGTTGTCTTGCCATTTACAGTGGTACTCACCGTCTTGGTGCTGAGGCTCATCGGGTTAGAAGGATCGCTCAGGACCACCGTGCGCGTCGAAGAGGAAGTGACTGTCAACCCAGCGGGGGTCTGAAAGGTCGTGCTGAAATCAAGGGAGGCCTGCATACCAAAGCGTGAATCTGGCCCCTGATTGTCGGTGGCGGTGCTGCCATCAGCGTATGTTATCTCCGAAGAGCCGTCCGAAGAGACCGTCGCCTCGTTTTTCAGGCCGGACGGGAAGGTGTTCGTCATCTCAACCTTGCCAGGTGTGGACGTGACCTTGTAGGTCGTTGTCAGGTTCTCTGCTGTACTTTTGGCAACAGTGTACGTCTTCGTGCCATCCGTGCGCGACAGGGCGATGTATCCACTGGCAGCATCGCTGTCCTTGGTCAGGCGGCCAATCGAATCGTACGTGAACTGACTGGTACTGCCCCGAGGGTCAATGCGGGAGGTCAGTAGACCGTCCGCGCTGTATCCAAAAATATTGGTCTCTGTGGCGGGATTTGCGACTGACGTCAAAAAGCCATTTGCATCAACGCCTAGGCTTGTGACCTGCCCATATGGCCCAACAATCGCCGAGGGAGCGCCACTGGCAGAATGTTGGATTGTCGTAACTTGGCCATCGCCATCAGTCACACTGCTCAGGAATCCGTTGCTGTTGTATGCGAAGGAGTAGAGTGTCGCCCCAGTCAAGGTACTAACAGTGCTTAGATGCTTGCCGGCTTCTGAGAACAAGTACATCTTATCTCCGTCAGCGGAAGCAATGGAAATTGGCACATTTGAAAACCGAGGCATTGCAGGCCGGACCTGCCTCACACGGTTGTTGCCCAGGTCCATGATGTATAGATACCCCGTCGGACCTACCGCGACATCAGTTGGATCTGCAAAAGAGGCTGCGGCGGCTGGACCACCGTCGCCGGCGAAGTCGTAGGTGTTCCCAAGTCCAGCAATCTTGCTGACAATACCTTCCGCACCAATCTTTCTGACAGTGCCACACCAATAGTCAGTGAAATAGATGTTGCCCTGACCATCCACGGTGATGCTGCTTGGGTACACTTGGGCAAGAGTGGCAAGGCTTCCGTCGCCGGTGCACCCAGTCGTCCCGTTCCCCGCAATAGTGATGATCGTGCCGCCAGTATCCACTTTGCGGATGCGCGCTCCTCCGGCGATGTACAGATTGCCCTGATGGTCGATAGCGACATCCTCGGGCCGGCCGAGACTTGCGCTCGTGGCGGGTCCACCATCTCCGCTGAAACCCTGTACACCGTTGCCTGCTACGGTAGAGATGATGCCGTCAGGGCTCACCCGCCGCACGCGGTAGTTCCATGAGTCAGCGAAGTACAGATTGCCTGCGGTGTCTACAGCCATGCCCGTTGCCCCAGCAATCTGGGCGCTTGTTGCCAGGCCCCCATCCCCTGAGTACCCCCACACTCCAGTGCCTGCAATAGTAGTAATGATACCGGCAGCGTCAACCTTGCGAATGCGATAGTTGCTGTTGTCCGCGATGTAGAGGTTTCCGCGGTGGTCCACCGCAACGGCGTAAGGGCCATGAAGTTCGGCGCTTGTCGCGAGCCCGCCGTCACCCGAAAACCAGCCATTGTAGGGTCCCATCCCAGCTACAGTGCTAATGGTTCCATCCGGAGCGACCTTCCTAACAGCATTGTTCTGGATGTCTGCAATGAAGATGCTCCCTTCTCCATCCACCGCGATCCCATAAGGATACGACAGCTGGGCTTCAGTGGCTGGCCCCCCGTCGCCGGAATAGCCATAAGCACCATTGCCCGCCACGGTGTCAATGCTATGCGTAAGGTTGATCTGGCCACCTCGGCGCCGACCATCTCCAAGCAGCAGCCGACGCCAATTGGGATCATAAGAGTGATGCACATCGAAGGACCAGCCTCCGAGCCCTTTGCCGCGGGCGTCAAGCGGACCAACAATGAGCTGCTTCTTTTTCCATCTGTAGATTTCCGCACGGGTATCACCTGTTACCAGGCTGAGTCCGTAGCACCCGAAGCAATTGGTGCTGTAATAGCCGCCCTCATACACGTAGCCAATGCTGATATTGGCGATCTGCCTCCCCTGCACCGCGCGACCGTATACATCTTTGCCGTCCCAGACGAAAGTATCCACCAGGTTGGCCGCACGCGGAAATGTTCTCACTGTTTCTGTTCCTGCAATTTGGATCTTAAGCTCAATACGCTTAAGAAAGAGCGGCAAGCTCGAATTTGTAAGATATATTTTGAACTGGACTCGTCTCCCAGGCACCCTATAGCTTGAGTAATTGAGGCTGTATCTTGTTCCCACAATTGGGATGTCTTCATGGAAGACCTGGGACTGGCATTCAACAGTTGATCTGTGCCGATCTTTGCACGGATCATCTTTGGGTTCTTCCTCTTCGGGATCTTTCGGATCGATATCGGGTAGGGGCGGAAAGGACCAATTGAAGTCGCGAGTTGAAAAATGGTCAATTGACACACGCCAAAGGCTTTGACCGAGAGCATACAGTGTGGACAGTTTTGCTCGCTCTTCCGATGTAATACCGACGCTAGATAGCGCGGCCGCATTCGCTGCAGCGCCACTGCCGTCGATATCAAGATCGGCAAGTCCTGCTGTGACACTCAGTATCTTGATGACCAAACCATTTTGTGAAGGTATCCAAACGCCTGCAATTGCGTCATAGTATCCTACGGGAACGATCGTCCCCTCAGGGAAGTTCAAAAAGTTTTCCAGATAACTGATCACGGGGCCAGTAAAATCAACTCGCGTTGCGTTGGCAGATATTGCCTCATCAACGCTGTGCTCCACGGCGTAGGTGTAGGCAACGTTAGCGGGCAGTTCGGCCGGCATGGCGGCCGGGCCTAGTGCACCGACCGTGTACTCCGTTGCCCTGACCTTGAAACTGGAGAGCGTCTGAGTGCTGCCGTCCGGCAGGAGCATGCTAGCCCCTGTTCCCGCCGGAAAGAGGAGGGTCGCCTGCCTTGTCCCGTCGCTGTCGGTTACCGGGTTGCCGCGGGCGACCTGCATGGTGGTGGCCATGCTGTTGATCGTGGTCGCCTGGCTGTCCAGCACGGTCATCACCACGTCATCGACGACCGCGTAGCTCTGCCAGGTGACCTTGACCGGGCGCTGGACCTGCAGGTAGCCCGGGGCCGTGTACGTCACGGTGAGCGCGTCACCGCCGTTGACGGCCAGATCGAACTTGCCGTCTAGGCGGGACATGGTGCTCCCCAGCTCGGAATGATCTAGCACGCCGATCGTCACACCGGAGAGCGGGTTGCTGCTGGTGTCTAGCACCTTGCCCCGGATCACCGCGGCTCGCCTGGGCTCGATAGCCCCCGGGTTGACGCCGGTCTGGATCGGATTGGCTCCGGCATAGAGAAAGGAGGTGGAGTGGTAGACCGTGGTGGCCACGGTCATATCTACAGCCGGCGCCACGGTCGCGGGATCCGGCGGGATAGAGCCACATACGTTGGGCTGACCGCCCCAACCGCAGATCTGGCCCCCCGTGCAGGTTCCACAGGACAGCGTCCCACCACACCCGTCAGACATGGAGCCGCAGTCCTTGCCCTCGGCCGCACAGGTGGTTGGTATACAGCCGCAGACGTTGGGAGCCCCGCTGCCCCCACAGGTGTCAGGCGCCGCGCACGTGCCGCATGAAAGGAACCCACCGCAACCGTCAATGATACTCCCGCAATCTGCTCCTGAGAGGAGGCAGGAGGTTGGCGTGCAGCCGCAGGTGTTTGGTACGCCTCCACCACCACAGGACAGGGGTGGGACACACGTACCGCAGCTCAGGCTGCCACCGCACCCGTCTGGCACCGACCCACAGGTAGCACCTTGGGCCGCGCAGGTCGTGGGCGTGCAACCGCAGACATTGACCACACCGCCGCCGCCACAGGTCTGTGGAGCGGTGCATGTGCCGCAGGAAAGCGTCCCGCCGCAGCTGTCAGGGATCGAGTCACAGTTTTTACCCTCGGCTGCGCAGGTGGTCGGAGAACAGCCGCAGACATTGAGCGTGCCGCTGCCTCCACAGGTCTGTGGGCTAACACAGGTCCCGCAGGACAGCGTCCCACCACAACCGTCCGGGACACTCCCACATTCAGCCCCCAGGGCAACGCATGTCGTTGGTGTGCAACCGCAGACGTTGGCCGTGCCGCTTCCGCCGCAGGTCTGGGGAGCGGTGCAGGTGCCGCAGGACAGCGTCCCTCCGCAACCATCCGGAAACGTCCCACAGTTGGCTCCCTGAGCCGTGCACGTGGTGGGTGTACAACCACAGACGTTGGACGTGCCGCTTCCCCCGCAGGTCTGTGGCGCCGTGCAGGTTCCGCAAGAGAGGCTGCCGCCGCAACCGTCCGGGACCACGCCGCAGTTCTTGCCCAGGGCCAGGCACGTCGCGGGAGTGCAGCTCGTACACCCCGACGTTTCCATCGTGCAGTTGGACGCACAGGACAGCGTACCGCTATCATAACCTTGGGACTGACAGGTCTGCCCGTCCAGGTTGGACCCATCGCACGTCTCGCTACCGGCCACGATCCCGTCGCCGCACACATTGACCAGCACCCCATACGTCTGTGCACCAGGGCTGGTGCCAAGGTCGTTGATCTGGCCCGTCACCCGATGGCTGGTTGTCTCCACCGTGCTGTGTGAGACCGCCATCCAGGCGCTGCCGGCGACCTCTCCCAGCACCAGCGCGGCCTCGGCTGCACCGCCGAGTTGCGCTGGATCGTAAGTGATGCGCACCGTTGCCGGTATAGCGAACGTCGTACCTCCCGGTGCGATCTCGTAGGCCAGATCGATGTTGCCCGTGGGCGGCGAGGCCATGGGCATCACTGAGAACGCGATGGTCTGTGTCAACGCCCCGGCAGGCACGATCAGCTCGGCCTTGCCATCGGCGCTGACCGCAGTCCCGCCGGCTGGACCGATGCTGGTCCAGGCCAGCGTATCCGGCATGGGGCCGTCGGGCTGTGCAGCATCGGGTAGAACTGCGTCGGGTTGCGCTGCATCAGGCAGGGGCGCGTCGGGTAGGGGCGCATCAGGCAGCGGTGCGTCCAGGCCACCGTCGGCCACCCCTCCATCCGTTTCAGGGGCATCGAGAGGGTCCTGCAGCGTCAGGCTCACGTCCTTGCCGAACACCAGCCACTTGCCAACGAAGACTCCACGAAGGACGCTGTCTTTCTGGACAGAGATCGTCCCGTTGGGCGCGATGATGTGCGCGGTGATTGTGCTCTCCTTGTCGATGCTCACAGCCCTTGGGGAACCGTGGAGACCGCCAGTGTTCCCGTTGGCTCCCACCACGAACAGGGTGACGTCCTTGGCGGACAGGCTGGCGCCCGAGGCGGGACCCACCTTGACCTGCTTCTTTGCGTCCAGATGACCCTTGATCCAGACCTGACACGATGCCACACACTCGAGGCGGCTGTGCTTTTCCAGCTGGAGGCTCTCGAGGTGATAGGTCCCGCCTGTCAGGCGCAAGACCGTCGGTGTGGCCACGCTGCCCTTTTCAACCTGAACCATGCCGTAGGCTCCGGCTACCAGGGAGGTCGTTGTTTGCTGTGGGACCGTGACCGACTGGGTCCCAGGTTGAATCGTCGGGGTGGTAGGGGTGATATCCGGCAGTGGAAGCGTCAGTGGTGATGTGAAGGGGTCGGAAAGGACGACGTCCTTGCCCTGGATCAGCTCATTGCCGATGACCTGTCCGTCTACCTGCACCTGTTTCTTGAGACGGATCGTGTCCCCTCGAATACTGCCCTCCACCTTGACCTGTTTTTCGAGGGTGACCTCGGCGTTGTCGCCAGCAAAAGGGGCACAGCTGGTATCCCTAACGCCCACGTTCCCTTTGACTGTGCTGTCCTTTCCGAACGACAGGCTATGGTGGGCGAACGCCACATAGCCTGAGCTCTGTGTGCTCGCTTGGCGAATGGCCTGGATGCGCTCGGTGTCGTCTCTCTCGCTACACGAAGCAGCCAGCAACGACGAAATTACAACAAAGCATGAGAGCGCACGAGTACCACGAATAGACATCTCCCCCTCCTGACCTGGCGTTGCGTTTCGGGTGTTACGAGGATTTGAAGCTGTTGAGGACGTACGGTGTCTCGACGAGAGTGCGGCCACGTTACCCCCCATGGATGACCTGAAGACATCCATTATAGGAAGGCTGGTTGAGCCAGATCAATGTAGATGAATGCCTACATGGTGGCGTGTAAGGCTACTGGCCTCCGCGTCTCTGGCATGTATTCCCTAGATCCTCTTCTCGGGTGTGGAACGCGCTCGGATCACGATCACGCTGCAGCCTTCTCCACTTTCGCAATATAGCGCCGACTCAAATGGGTCCAAAAGCGAGGCAGCCTTTCGCTTTGATGGATCGCTCTCAGCGTAAGCACAGCAGAGACGCCGGCATCATGCCACCGCTGGCCGCTGCGTTTCACGCGCGTCCCCGTCAGTGATTTGCACGACCCTTCGGTTATGCCACTGCCTATAGGAAGGCCTGCCTCGCGTATGGTGACATATCGCATCCGGTCGCCGTTGTTCTGAATATACGTCAACGTGTCTTGCAGCGTCTCAAGTTCCTTGCCATCAAACCACCATAGCCGCTCATCGAGGTAGTGCTCAATGCGATCGATCGCCGCGTCGTCGTCAGCAAGGTCTTGATCCCATTGCTCGATCAACAACTCGCGCATTTCTGGGTTCGGTTCAGTCACCGTGGCCACATCGCCAAGCCGCTCACTCAG
>SWBW01009490.1_pt2 | contig 10735 bp, 11 predicted proteins | sample 4693041 | NCBI WGS metagenome assembly SWBW01 (sample SAMN10267271, study PRJNA491770) | bioreactor metagenome | isolation source: DHS bioreactor inoculated with marine methane seep sediment | place: Japan: Omine Ridge, Nankai Trough | collected 2006-05-06
CAGGACAATCAGCTCAATCTGTTCCTCGTTGGCAAGGTTGATGACCTCGATGTTGAGGTGTCCCACGCGAACCGTGGGGATGAGCTGGATTCCCTCTTCTTTGGCGAAGGCTGACAGGCTGTTGATGGTACGCTCGGCGGAGCGGGTGAGGTCGCGCTTCAGCCTCGTTTGCTCGGTTTCCGTATGCTCACGAAAATCTTCGATGATGCTGGAGTCCACCACGGCGATGGCGTAGAGGCGCGCGTTGTTGGTCTTTGCCAGACCAATTGCCGCCGTTGCCGCTCGGTGAGAATAGACGCTGCCGTCTCCAACCACGAGGATTTTCTTGTACATAGTCGCTCCAGTTGTTGCTATTTCCCCACGCAAAAGCTGCTAAAGAGGGTGTCGAGTACCGCTTCGTCGGTAACAACGCCAAGGACTTCTTCCAGGGCGCGGCGGGCGTTCATCAGTTCCACCGAGGCAATGTCCCAGCTCTGACGCTGAAGCTGCTCTGCCGCCTGCCTCAGGGCTTCAACGGCGCGAGTGATGCCTTCCTGCTGGCGGATTGAGGTCAGGGCGACCGAGGACTCCGGCGGGGTTAATCCGGCAGAGAGGTGTTCCCTGAGTAGCTCCAGACCGCTGCCATCTCGCGCGGAGACCGCCAGTACCTCTGCTTCGTCCAAACCAAAGTGCGCGGCGACTTCCCTGCCCCGCTTCAGAGCCAACTCTCGCCCGACCAGGTCGGCTTTGTTCGCCAGCAGCAGGGTTGGAGTAGTGGAGATTTCATCAGCCGCCCAGGCGGGAGGATGGGGCGCGGAAGCGTCAATCACCAGGAGCAGACGGTCGGCGGAGGTGGCTGCCCGCTCGGCTCGACTCGCTGCCAGAGCGGTTAGTTCATCGCGCCACAGCTCCGGTCGTCCCGCTGTGTCGTAGAGGGTGGCGGTCAGCTCTCCCAGGGACAGTCGTCCGCTCAGGGCATCGCGCGTGGTGCCGGGAATGCTGGTTACCAGAGCCGCTTCCGCGCCGAGAAGGGCGTTGAATAGGCTGGACTTGCCGACGTTTTCCGCCCCGGCAAGGACGACCACTGCACCGGAGATGGCGGTGCGGGCGAAGTCAGCGGTGGAGAGCAGTTGTCTTAAATCCTCAGTTAGTCGGACAAGGCGAGATTCAATGTCCCGCTGGTTTACAGCGAGGTTCTCTTCGGGATAGGAAAGCTCCGCCTCCAGCCATGCTGAGAGCGAGAGGAGTTCGTCCCGACGCTTCTTCAACTGTTCCGATAACGCCCCACTGAGCTGGCGTTCCAGCAGTCGCACCCCGGAGAGGGATGCCGCGTCGGCTAGTCTTCCCACCGCTTCCGCCTGAAGCAGATCCAGCTTGCCCGCTTCCCAGGCGCGGCGGGTGAACTCCCCGGCAGCGGCGGGACTGGCTCCGGACTTTACCGCCAACTCTACCAATCGCTGGGCGATTACCCCGCCACCGTGGCAAAACAGCTCGACGGCATCATCGCCGGTGTAGCTCGCCGGAGCTTCGTAGCGAATTACCGTTAGTTGATCGAGCAATCCCAGTTCGGCGTTGGCGAGATAAATCTGCCGAGGCGGTCTCTCCGATGGTCGTGGAGTGAGGAAGCTGTCGGCAATTGCCACCGCCCGCGAACCACTGAGGCGGACGATGTCAATCGCCCCGCGTCCCGGCGCGGTGGCTATCGCCACAATTGTGTCGCGCTCATTCATACTTGTTGTAGGGCAGGGTTCGGGGGAGATCGACGAGGATAGCCAGGTAGCTATCGTACCGCTCCTGATTGATTTTGCCTTCGGCGAGAGCTGCCTTCACCGCGCACTTTGGTTCGCTGTCGTGGAGGCAATCGCGAAAATGGCAGTGGTCGTAATAAGGCGCAAACTCCGGGAACAGCCGCCCCAGAGTGCCTTTGGATATTCTCCAGAGACCGAACTCCCGGATGCCCGGAGTATCAATCACAAAGCCGTTTTTATAGGGGAGCAGCTCGGTGGCGGTTGTGGTGTGCCGACCTTTGTTTGTGGCAGCGGAAATCTCCGCCACCCGCCGTCCCAGCCCCGGAGCAAGGACGTTGAGCAGAGACGACTTGCCAACGCCGGAGCGACCGCTCAACAGGGTAATTCCCGTGTTGAGCCAGCCGGACAGTTCACCCAGCCCCTGTCCGCTGATGATACTGGTTACCAGAGTTTCGTAGCCCGCCTGCCGATAGCGTTCCAACAGCGGGGGAATCGTGTTCTCGTTAACCAGATCGGATTTGTTAAAGACGATAGCGGCGGGGATGTTCTGCGCCTCGGCGGAGCAGAGGAGGCGATCTACAAAGCGGGGATTGAAGGAGGGGTCGGCAAGGGAGTCTATCACCAGCAGGCGACCGGGGTTTGTTACCAGCACGTCCTCGCCGGGGTAGCGGTCGGAGGGGTTGCTTCGAGAAAAGACCCGCTCTCTCGGCAGGATTTTAAGGATTTTACCCTCACCGGAATCGGTGAGGCTCCACTCCACCTGATCGCCCACGGCGATGACCGTGGTTTTACGAAGCCTTGCCCCCCGGCGCAGGGTTTTGGGCAGAAAACAGTCAACGACCTCGCCCGCTGAATCCCGTACCCGGGTGCGGTTGCCGTCAACCCTAAAGACCAGTCCTATTTGTACGGCGTTATCCATGCTGTTTGACCAGCTCGTTCAGTTTCGCCAGAACGTCATCCACATGCCCGGCAACCTTAATCTTCGACCAGGCTGCCTCCACGCGACCATCCGGGGCGATGAGATAGGTAATTCGTTTGGCGGAGGGTTTGTCCCGCTCGGCTCCAAAGGGAACGACAAGCTCTTTATCAGGATCGGACAAGAGGGTAAAGGGAAGGGAATGCTTCTCTTTGAAATTGTACTGCCGCTTAACCGAGTCCACGGAAATGCCGAGGATTGCCACCCCCAGCTTCTCGAACTCCGCGTGGCGGTCGCGAAAGTCCATCGCTTCGCGGGTGCAGCCCGGGGTGTTGGCGCGGGGATAGAAAAAGAGGACGTATCGCTTCCCCAGCATATCCGCGCTGGTTACGGTTTCACCCTGCTCATCCACGGAAGACCACTCCGGAGCCAGCTCACCTATTTTTAGCATTCCGTTGTCCTTTAAGTTGTTAAGCAATTGTTCGCGCGGGGATTGCCACGGCATCCGACCATAGCTCACTGAAGACGGGATTCATCGTGGACGTACCCAGCGATGTCGTTAACGATTCACGCAGTTCGTTCTTCCACAGGTGCCAGTCTGTCGGATTCAGCGGTAAAAAGCCCGCCGGAGCGTCAGTCCGCTCCCCGTAGAGCCAGATTGCCAGCCGGATTTCGTCTTGAAACTCCAGTAGTTCACTGCCCCCCAAACCGGAAAGCGACCAGAATCGTCCGCCGTCGGCTTGCTGGAACTCCCGTACCTCAGCGGTGCTGGAAAAGCCGCAAACGTAGGTACACTTGGGCTGCCGGGCTGCCCGCAGGCGAAGCTCATACCTCACGGCAGGAAGACTGGGAACTCCCAGCAATCCGGCGCGGGCGAGGTTGTAGCCGGTTACGCCCTTGGCAGTTCGTACTCCCAGCAGGAGCGGCGTTTCGCTCTCCGGCACAGGTGTCCAGAGTCCGGTAACCTGACCAGCGAGCCGTCCGCCCCGGGGTTGAGTCTGAGCAAAGACCCCGGCAAGGGCAAGATCGTAAATCGTCGCCGTCGGCGTAAGCAGAGGAGAGCCGATGAACTCAAATCCGGCGCGGGTGGCAATTTTTTCTATCTCTCCGAGCGTTGCCCCTGCTCCGGCGGTAAGACACAGATCGGCGGCGTGAAGCTCGACGGAATCATCCAGCCCACCCAGTTCGACCGTTTCGTAGTTGGCTGCCTCACCTGTTCTGCCAATGGGAGCAGCGGTAAGAGTCCCCCGGTAAAGGCGCGGAGTTGGCTCCGCCAGCAGCTCCCGCAGCTCGCCGGGAGTAGTGGGGCGGTGGGTGATCATAGTGATTGTGAGAGCTGGTTGATCTCGTCGTTGCGCCCAAAGACGACAATAGTATCGCCCCCGGAAACCGGAGTAACCGCCTGGGGTTGTTGATCTACTTCCGGCGGCGTACCGGGCTTGGCATCGGCTGGCGGATGGCGCAGCACAGCGATGACTCGAACCTTGCCCGCCGTGCCAAGCTCGCCGAGTTGTACATCCACGTAGCCCTTTGGCAGGGCGATGTGAGCCACACCAAAACCACTGGCAACCCGGGCGTAGCGAGTTACATTGGGAACCAGTACCGCCTGAACCAGGTTGGCGGCGCGGTCGCGCTCTGGATAGATAACCCTGTCCGCGCCGACCCGGCGCAGAACCCGACCATGCTCCTCGCTCAAGGCACGGGAGATGACCTGGCGTACGCCGATCTCTTTGCAGTTCATGGTTGCCAAGGTGCTTGCCTGAAAATCTCCGCCGATTGCGATGATTGCCACATCGTCGCGATCCACGCCCTGGGAGACCAGCGAGGCCTTGTCGGTGGCATCGAGCAGAGCCGCCACGGCGACGAACTCTTTAATCGCCTCGACGTTTCGCATGTTGAGGTCGTAGGCGGCGATGCCGTCGCGCTGAACATCGGCCAGCATCCGCGCCACGCTCATCCCGAACTGCCCCAGACCAATAATCGAATAAGAACGCATCATCCTCCTGGATAGCAACAAGCTGGTTTCCAATAGAGTGAATAGTCTCTGACAAGACGTATGCAAAAAGTGCTGTCTGGTGTTCTGTAGAGGCAGGCTCCTGTGACTGTCCTGGTATTACTCCTCTAGTTCTTCGGGCATTGGCTCGTCATAAAGCCCTGCAATGCGTGGTCGGAAAACCCGGTCCATCACTTCCATGTGTTCTAGCAACCACGTAAAAGCTGGTATCCAATCTTCATTTGAATGGGTGTTAATCTTTTTTCTTATGGTCAGATAACTAGCTTTGAAACCCTTTTTTTCCTCCCATAACAACTTAAAACCAAGTTCCGCTTCAATTTTATCTTTCTCATCCTGAAGCTTATGGAACCATGTTGGATGTCTACCACCATCAAGAAATATCCTAACGTTGATTTCGTTTGCATTTACAACAACTTCCAAACTTGTACCTGTACGTCCGATTCCCCATCCCACCCAATTAACCTGATAAGGGGTTGGTGGATTAAAACGTGTTTCCTTTTGCTCCAGGAATGCACCGAACTGAGTCCAAAATGCGAGAAGTACCTTTTGACGCTCGGTTAGACTTTTGGCTTTAGCAGAAGTGTCTTTTACGGTTTTTGACCAATCGTTCGGTTTTGCCACAATATTGAACTTTACAGCGGGCAGAGAGTCGCCTATCTTCCAGGCTTCTATCTCTATGCCAAAGAAGCGTATCTTCTCGTGAGTAATCCTATTGAGCCAGTCCAGGGCAGCTCTATGCTCTTCAACGAAGCGTAAAGCAATCCAGATAATAGTAACAGCATCAAGTCCCGCAGCGTAGGTGAGTGTCTGCCCAAGGTGCGTATGATCGGTCTTTTCGAGTTGATTTTCAATTATAACCATTTCAGCACTGACTGTATCGCGACAGAGGATGTCTGCCCTAAATGGTCCAACAGAGACTTCCTCTTCTTGCACCTCAAGCTCAAAACCGATGGTTTTACCAAGTAGGGCTATATTCTCCTCTCGGGCTAACCAAGGAGTGAACTCTTTATCCTCTCGTTCCCAGATGGTGCGTACGTCAACCTTCTCTAGTGAATCCAATCTAATATCGTTTGACATAGCAACCTTCCTTTTCCGTGGTGCAGCGCACCGCGCTGCTTAATCCATTCGTTTGTTGTAGTTTTTGATGTAGGCGGCGATGCCCCGATAGACCGCTTCAGCGATTCGCTGGTCGCCAGCGGAGTTACAGTATTTGTCGGCCTCGCTGCGATTGCTCATGAAGTAGCTCTCCACGAGGATAGCCGGCATGTGGGTTCCCCGGAGGACGGCGAAGTTGTCCTGCTTGACACCGCGATCCCTCAGCCCCAGTTCGTCGAGGAGTTCGGCCTGGACGAAACGAGCCAGATATGCCGACTCCTCCAGCACCTGGGTTTGATAGACATCGGAGAGGATGAACTCCAGCGCGCTCTGGTTGATTCGGTCAAGGTCGGGGTCAGCGGCGAACTCGGCATTCTCAAACATTGCCGCCGCCCGGGTCTCCGTGGTCTGACCAGAGACCAGGTAGAAGGTCTCGGTGCCATTGGCGGAGCGGGGACCGCCGTTGAGGTGCATAGAGATGAAAAGGTCAGCGTCAACGTCGTTCGCCATCAGACAGCGTCCGGCAAGACCGACCTCGTAGTCGCTGGTGCGGGTGAGGATAACCTCAACACCCAGATTTTTCTCCAGCAGGTCTTTGAGGATTTTCGACTGTTCCAGAACCGCTGTCTTCTCGGCGATGGACTCGTCGTACATGGCAGTACCAGTCCACTTGGGGCCGCCGTGTCCCGGGTCGATAACAATCCGGTGGATACCGCCATTGTTCGAGGTAATCGGCGAGCAGCTGCCCTCTTTAGGAAGAATATCCACGCAAACCTGCCAGGGGTTGCGCTTGGCGTAGGCGCGATAGGAGTAGCTTCCGTCGGCAAGCTCAATAATCAACAGAGCGTCGTTGCCGTCGGCGACCACGCGGATGGCAGCCACGGCTCCCTTACCGTTTTTGGTGATGGTTCTGCTCGGCGCGGCGTTCTCAATCCGAATGGTCAGGGTATCGCCGGAGGCGGTGAGGGAAAACTCTGCCTCGGACTCCATGCCAACGGATATCCAGGTTCCGGCGGAGGTCGTACCGAGGTTGATAGACTTGGCACGATTCGCCCAGCTTCCCGATACCAGAAGCAGCAGGCAGAGGACGGTCAACAGGCTCTTTGATGGAGTAAGGCTTTTCATAGTTTAGTAGCTACGTTCCTTTAGCACCCGACGGGCGGTGCGTTCATCATCACGCTGGCGCATGGCATCTCGCTTGTCGTATTGACGCTTGCCCCGCGCCACTCCTATCTTTAGTTTAATCAGCGCGCCGCGCAGGTATAGCTCCAGGGGGACGATGGTCATCCCCTTGCGCTCGACGGCACGCTTGAGGTGGCGAATCTCCCGCTTGTGAAGCAACAGACGGCGGGAGCGGTCTTCCCTCGGCTGAAAGGGACCGGCGGGGGGATAGTGATTGACGTGCATCCCCACTATCAGCGCGCCTTTACCGTCAAGACGCACGTACGCCTCACCGATGGAGACCTTCCCGGCGCGGATGCTTTTTACCTCGCAACCGACCAGAGACAGCCCCGCTTCCAGGTCTTCCTCGATATAGTAATCCCGCCGAGCCTTGCGGTTGCGGGCAATGATTTTGCGTTCGTCAGCCATTCTTTTCTACTATCTTAATGTGGGTTTCAAAATCATCCACTTAACTAGAAGCTGGCTAATAAGGGTCATGAGACCAATAGGTTCTTTCCAGGAGGACCATCGTTATCTGTAGAAACAATCCATCCGGCAAAGTGATATCCTGTTGTGTTGCATCTCCGCTGCTTCTTGTAAAGGCACCTTTATCTATGGTTCCTTCACCACAGATACTCCCCTCAAGGTACACAACAAAGTCTGTAACTTCAAATGGAACTTCATAGCAGCGTTCGTATTCGTCTGTGTACTCAAACTCAACCTTCACCAGCTCATGCCCAGGGAACTCAATTGACCAATCATCAAGTGCGTTTCCAGCGGCATCAAATAGATCAAAGTCTAGCCCCGTAATGTTGTTTTCACGAAGGTAAAGATTCCTCTCCTGTATCTCTTCTCTCAGGTTCGCCTCGGAAGTCTCGTTATGCCTACAGCCCACCAGCAGAACGGTAAACACCAGCAGCAGTACAATAGAGATTTTCATCGCCGTCTCCTTCTCGAATCTTAGTGAATATACTGCTTAAAATCCTCGTCGGTTAGCAGCACGCCCCACTCGGTTACCCAAAAGCCCTCTCGCTCTTGAGGAACGATGAACGATGCCGTTGGCAACTCTGGAGCCTGTAGGGGACCATCGAAGATGTCCACTCCGCGAATGGTATAAGCCAGGCGCAGGACGGTGTCCGGCTTCGGCTCCACGGTGAGGGCGACGAGGTTATCGTAATCCTCGTTCAGCTGAGGGCAGATGACGTACATTGGCTTGTCTGTCAGGCGGGGAACCCAGAACTCGACGAAGTCCTCAATCTCCTGCCCCCGGAAGCCGTACGCCCTCATGTTCACCCGGAAGAAGCTCTCCAGCTCCTCCTGGACAATCAGCCAGCCGTGGGTGTACTGCGCTTCGGCATCGACCACGCCCTCGTAGAAGAGGAAGTCGTACTCGTCATCAATCCGCCCGTCCGGGGTAATCGTAACCTCCCAGCCATCGCCATAGTCGGGGATGGACTCGGTGATAAATCCCTCGCCAGCAAAGTCCAGCGAGACCGACACTTCAGTCTCCTCAACGGGATAGAGATAGATGTTGGGTTTGCCAACACCAGTATAGTGGTGAATGGGTCTATACTCGATAATAAGCACATTCCCGGCATCTAAGGTTCGGTCATCTTCAACCGAATCTTCTGTAACAACTAATGAGCCTTGCTGTTTCTCACTCCCGCCAACACTGACGGAATATTCATGCTCGCCGACGGGGAGATAATGTACATCGTAGCTAAACTTACGGCGAGAAGCATCAATATCAGCTATGGAAATCTCCCAATCCTCTAGTTGCGTGCCTTCAGCATCATTTAGGCTGATGATGGCATAAAAGAAACCGTCTCTACGTAAGTTCTGCGTATCAAGAGCATCATAATATGACTTCTCACTAAGCATCGAGATGTAATACTGAATATCTACCGTAAAATCACCATCCAAATCATCAATGAGCCAATCATGGAGAATATCAGCAACACTCTTGGCAAAAGAACGCTGGAGAAAGCCAATATGCCCAATCATATCAGACCCTATAACTATAGTAACTTGATCAACTGCCCCATCAGTGATTGAAAGCGTAACAAATAATCTCTGCTTGTCTAGTAGGTCTGTTGTACTGAGTAGCTCGATATATTCCTCTTTAATTTCCTCTGTGTTGTTGAAAATATAATCCTCAATAGGATCGCTGAACATAACATCGTAATCCACTGAGGCTTCGGTGATTTCTACCGAATCGATTCTTACAAACGGTATCAATTCTTCCTCTTCAGCCAGAGCAGAAGCAGTCATCATGATCACTAACAAGACCAGTGCAAGTGTGATTTGCCGTTTCATCGCTATCTCCCTTGCCATTAGTTACCCGGAACCTTTGCCGCAACAATTTGGTAAGTATAGCGCAGTGCGGCGGTCTTTACAAGTTGACGGTGGACGGGTTAACATCGTGTCGGAAACTTTACATCTCTGACACTGAGGAAACCCTTGAGCATAAACTACGCTATCAACCACCCCTGCCCAGTCAAAGAGACGCTGGGCGGCGACTCTGAGTTCCTGACCATTTGCCTTTATCGGGAGCTGACTCGGGCTGCCAAACGCCGCGCCCGCCGGAAGAAACTCAACTACGAAGAGGTTACGGTATCCCTCAGCCGGATTACCGCCGAGGGCATCGAGGAACAGGAGGAGCCGCTGGTCGCGCTCCTGGACAGGGTTAAGCCCCTCGACGACCTGATGAAGCATTGCGACGACTGCCCCGCCTGTGTGTTGAGCGAGCAGTTCGGCTGCTTCGATACCCTCAGCTGGCCGATCTCCGATGAGGCGGAAGAGTGGCTCCACGACCGAATCCCCCACGAGCTGCCGGAGTGGGTGGCGCGGGGCTGGCGGCTGTTTTGGAAAGAAGGCCGCGCCGATGCCGCTCTGATAGGCGGCCTCCGGGAGAAGGGGCGGGAGTATCTCCAAGCGGAATCCGCCTGGACGATCTCCGTAACCTCGGACAAACGCCCGGTGAGCTTCAACGCCAACGAGCTACTGGCGGCACTCTTCGGTGCCGGGAAACTGGCAGTTGACGAGGGGCTGATGCTATTGGGAATGCTGGGGATACTCGACTCCGACGTTGATGAAGAAGACGAAGAACGCCCGGTCATCGAGACTGAATGGGGGCGGTTCGCCTTCGACCTTCAGCCGATTTCCGTGGACGACGAAAGCACCCGGAATCTGAAGGCGTACCTCTTCGCGGTGTTCTTCGCCGCCTTGTCAGAGGTCGATTTGCAGATAAGTCTGTAACCGAAGGAGGAATCGTGCTACGAATTACTCTTATCGTGCTACTGATTTTGAGCTTTACCGTCGGTTTTGCCGCTGAGACAGAAACCTCTCCCGCTCGCGATGGGAAGCTGGAGGAGTACATCGCCCTCCACAAGGGGGACTTCCGCTACGTTTACGAGAGCTTCCTGCTGACCGAGCCGGAGCTTGCCGGGCGGGTGGTCGTGGAGGTTACCCTGCGCAGTGGCTTGGCAGCAGATGCCGTGATAGTCGAGAACGACACTGGCAGTGAGGAGCTGGGCGAGGCAATCGTCGCCGCCTTCGAAAGCTGGTACGTCGAGGGGCTTTCCGGCGATGTAACCTTCATTCTGCCTTTGGTCTTCCAGCCTGGTGATTGCGAGCTGGCAACGCTGGATGGGCGGGTAACGGACTCCGACGGAGTGCCGATTGCTGGAGCAAAGGTTGAGATACAAGACACCAGCCTCTTTGCCCTAGCTGATAATGACGGCAACTACAGGATAGAGAACCTTCCTGCTGGTACTTATGACATCTTCTGCTACGGTCCAGAGGACTGCGAACGACACTATG
>SWBW01003976.1_pt1 | contig 10694 bp, 4 predicted proteins | sample 4693041 | NCBI WGS metagenome assembly SWBW01 (sample SAMN10267271, study PRJNA491770) | bioreactor metagenome | isolation source: DHS bioreactor inoculated with marine methane seep sediment | place: Japan: Omine Ridge, Nankai Trough | collected 2006-05-06
TGGAAACAATAAAAAGCGAAAGCAAATTCTCTTATTTGAAATTATACCTTCACAATCATTTAGGATCGATTCTAACAATACTCGTTTCTATGCTTATTGTTGTTTTTATTACGCTGCTATCAATTCATGGATCGTTAACATATGATTTGTTTTCAGGCAACGAAGGAGTAAATATATTTCGCTTGCCAGGATTGTACATTTATTTATTGCTTAGCCTACTCATTCTTACCATGCTGTATATGTCTCCAAAAATCATTTTTGGTGAGTATCATAATTTACTTCAATGGGCTGAGTCAAAACTTTCATCCGATGTAAGAATCAGGAAAAAGTTACAACGTGAATTAAGGGTTTTACTGAACATACATAAGGATATTAATCAAGTCAATATTTACAATCCACTAATTAATGGTATTGAGAGTTGGGTAGCGAAACAATTACTTCCCGTGTTATCAAACTCTCATACCAACATAAAAATGTATATCAATACAGATGAAAAAAGTGGATTGCTTTCAATATTTCAAAATGAAGCTTTCAAAAACGTGGATGCTGATCCAATTCCACAGGATACGGAACAATGTATTTATCCGGTTTCATTTCTATCTAAAAGCGAGAAGGAATGTCTGAACCTTATAAAATACTGTTCATTATTAAACTTGCCAGGTGCGTGGAATAATGAAAAAAAAATTGATGCATACTTCTCTTCTGAATTAGCGGTACTATTAAATGAAATCTATGGGGATAGAATTTATTCAACCAAAAAAGGCAACGTCATAAACATTGACAAGTTTATAAACCGATGTATTCACGATTACGGTTATTTAAATGTTGAATCAATTTATAAAAAAGAAAAACTGATTGTCAATAAGGAAATATCAAATTATATAAACGCAAACAAGTATTTGGATGGATTGAATGATAATATACTTTCTGATATTCATATAATTACTAAAAACATTTCGAATCCTTTGTCGAACCTGATCATACTTGGTTTTATCGGTGAAGAAATTGGACTGGGCCCGAAACGATTATTGCTAATAGAAGGATTAATAACCAATACGATAAAAGATGAAAGTTATGATTTAATTGGCCTGTATTGGGATCATTTTTCGAAAATCACTTTTGAAAGTAAATTAAGCTATCCATTTAGCATCCTGCAGTTCTTAAATGTAAAGCTATTAAATGATCTGGCTGTCTGTTTTTTTAATTCCGGCAATTATGACCACGCCAGGGAAGTCTACCGGATTTTAAAGAATATTTATCCTGCAAAAGCCGAAATGGACATTGCGGATATGGAAGACAGCCGCGGATTTTACGCAGAAGCGCTTGAATTATTATACCATATTGAAAAAGAATGGATACAATCAAAAATTATTGAGAATGAAGGATTCAAGCTTGTACTGTATTTAAATATTGCTTGGGTCATAGTGAGCGGCAGGTTTATGGATAAAATGGATGAGGGGTATTTGTATTTGAATAAGGTAGATAGTTATTTAAATAAATTACCCAATATTGAGAACCATATAATGTACAAAACAAGATATTATAATACGTTAGCAAACTATGAAGAGTGGAATGAAAAATATGAGGAAGCTATCAAAAACTATGAAAAAGCTTTAGACTTGCCCGGAAGCATATTAAGAAAGAGTAGTTTGCTTGTAAACAGAGGGATATCAGAACGCTTGTTGGGAAAAATGCCCAACAAGGATGCTGCTGAAAGAATTAAGCATTTTGAAACAAGCAGAACAAATATTTCTCAAGGTGTGAATATGAAGAAATCAATTGGCGAAAACAATGGATTACCAGGGTCGTATCACAATTTAGCAGAAACCCTGTTAAATCTCGCCAGCGCAATGGAAAAAGAGGAAGAGAAGATACGTATCCTAAACGAAGCCAATGAAGTTGCAAGTTCTGGTCTCGATTTATTGAATCAACTAAATTCGGCAAGGCGCAGAGGCCGGTTGCTCACAGAAAAGTACATAGCTATATTTTTGTTAAAAAACCACGATCAACAAAAGGATATTGAGAAAACCCGAAATGAATTAAAAAAATGGATTCAAAACGAGGAAACAAGTTCGTTTGACTACCGGGAGGTACAAAGTTTACTCAGTCAGTTTTCTGTAAGTATATAACACTAATATTCGTCCCAGCTTTTTACTGTCAATTCTTCCTTTTTATAGCGACTGATAGCATAAATAAATGCACTGGCAAGCCTTGCATTGGTAATTAAAGGGATGTTGAAGTCAACGGCAGCCCGCCGGATGATATAGTCATTATTTAATTCATTCTGACTGAGGTCTTTTGGTATATTGATCACCAGGTCAAATTCTTTCTTCTTTAACATATCAAATGCATTGGGTTGTTTGTCAACATCAGGCCAGTGCACCTTGGTGGCATGGATGCCATTTTTTTTATAAAAATCACAGGTTCCCTTAGTGCCAAATATGTTGTAGCCGTTTTCAATCAATATCCGACCACTCTCCAGTAATTCAGTTTTGGAGCGCATAGGGCCTGATGAAATGAGAATGTTTTTCTCAGGAATCCTGTATCCAACTGAGATCATCGATTTCAGAATGGCTTCGTAATAATCATCACCAATACATCCGACTTCACCTGTAGAAGCCATATCGACACCAAGTACAGGGTCAGCCATGCTAAGCCTTGAAAAGGAAAATTGAGAGGCTTTCACTCCAATATGGTCAATATCGAAAAGGGTTTTATTAGGTTTATCCACTTTTTCACCCATCATGATGCGGGTGGCAAAATCAATAAAATTTGTTTTAAGCACCTTCGAAACGAAAGGAAAACTCCTGGATGCCCTCAGGTTGCACTCGATTACCTTTATGTCGTTGTCTTTGGCTAAAAACTGAATGTTAAAAGGTCCGCTAATTTGCAACTCCTGCGCAATTTTCCGGCTTATCCTTTTAATTCTTCTTAAAGTTTCTACATACACTTTTTGTGGCGGAAACATGATGGTTGCATCTCCTGAATGTACGCCAGCAAACTCAATATGTTCAGAAATGGCGTAAACAATAATTTCCCCGTTGTCGGCAACAGCATCCATTTCAATTTCTTTCGCATCCATTAAAAATTTGGATACCACTACAGGATATTGTTTTGAAACCTGTGTGGCCAGGTTCAGAAAATGTTCCAGTTCTTCTTTGTTCGAAACAACATTCATGGCAGCTCCTGAAAGCACGTAAGAGGGTCTGATGAGCACCGGAAATCCTACTTTTTCAGTGAATTCAAAAATATCTTCAATGCTACTTAGTTCTCTCCATTCTGGTTGATCAACACCGATCTTATCCAGCATATCTGAGAATTTATGCCTGTTTTCTGCCCGGTCGATGAATTTTGGTGACGTTCCCAGTATATGGATATCCTGCCGGTAAAGACGCATGGCAAGACTATTTGGTATTTGTCCGCCTGTTGAAACAATGACACCATAAGGCATTTCGAGATCGGCAATGTCCATCACTCTTTCAAAACTCAATTCGTCAAAATATAGCCGGTCACAAATGTCATAATCCGTACTTACAGTTTCTGGGTTGTAATTAATCATGATGGAACGATACTTTTTCTTCTTGATCGTTTGAAGGGCATTTACACACGACCAGTCGAATTCGACGCTACTTCCAATACGGTAAGCTCCTGATCCCAAGACAATCACCGACTTATTATCTTTCTCAAAAGCAATGTCATGTTCCTCACCATGATAGGTCAAATACAAATAGTTGGTAACGGCTGGATGTTCAGCAGCTAACGTATCGATTTGCTTCACTGACGGTAAGATGTTCCTGGATTTCCTGTAATTCCTGATTTGGATGATCTCCTTATCTGTTGCACCAATTTCATGGTTTTTTAAAACCAAGCGCGCAATTTGAAAGTCAGAAAACCCCTGTTTTTTAACATGCCAAAGAAAATCATCAGGAATGGAATTAAAATCATTGTAATTTACCAATTCATCTTCAGTTTCTATGATATTCCAAAGTTTCTCCAGAAACCATCGGTCAATCTTAGTTAATTGGTACACATCCTCAACACTGTATCCTTTTTTAAAAGCGGATGCGATGACAAATATTCGTTTGTCGGTAGGATTATTAAGTTCGTATTCAATATCTTCAATTATCAAATCTTTATTTCCAACAAATCCATGCATGCCCAATCCTACCATTCGAAGACCTTTTTGAATGGCTTCTTCAAAACTTCTTCCTATGGCCATAATTTCACCCACGCTCTTCATACTGGATCCAATTTCCTCCGAAACCCCCATGAATTTATTCAAATCCCAACGGGGAATTTTAACCACCAGGTAGTCAAGTGCCGGTTCATAAAAAGCAGTGGTGGTTTTGGTTACACTATTTTTTAATTCATGTAATCCATAACCCAGCGCCAGTTTAGCAGCAACAAATGCTAGAGGATACCCGGTGGCTTTTGAAGCCAACGCACTGGAGCGTGACAATCGTGCATTGACTTCAATTACCCGATAATCTTCCGAGAAAGGATCCAACGCGTATTGCACATTACATTCGCCTACTATCCCAATTGATTTTACAATGTCGATCGAGAGTTTTCTTAATTTATGATATTCACGGTTGGTGAGCGTTTGTGAAGGTGCTACAACAATGCTTTCACCTGTGTGAATCCCTAATGGATCGAAATTTTCCATATTACACACCGTGATGCAATTGTCATATTTATCACGGACTACCTCATATTCCACCTCTTTCCAGCCTTTTAATGATTCTTCCACCAGGATTTGCCCTGAATATGAGAATGCTTTGGATGCCAATTTCTCCAATTCCTCATTATTTGAGCAAAAGCCACTGCCCTGGCCACCCAATGTAAATGCAGCTCTTACAATTACCGGGTATCCAATAGCCATTGCCGCTTTTATAGCATCTTTGATATTTGTTACGGCTACTGATTTCGGTGTTTTAACGTCAATTGATCTCAATTTGTCGGCAAATTTTTCACGGTCTTCAGTTTCCATGATGGCTTCGACAGAAGTTCCTAAAACCTGAATATTGTATTTTTTCAGGATGCCGCTTTCAAACAATGCCACACCACAATTCAATGCTGTTTGGCCTCCAAAAGCCAATAATATTCCCTGTGGCTTTTCTTTTTGAATGATTCTTTCAACGAAATAGGGGGTTACAGGTAAAAAATAAATTTTGTCGGCTATGTCTTCGGAAGTTTGAACCGTGGCGATATTTGGATTGACCAGCACGGTTATAATACCTTCTTCTTTCAAAGCTTTTAAAGCCTGGGAACCACTGTAGTCAAATTCACCGGCTTCTCCAATTTTGAGGGCGCCCGAGCCAAGGACGAGGACTTTTGTGAGTCGTTTATTCATGATGTTTTGTTGTTAATAGTTGGTAAATGTGGTGTGCATGTGGAATGAGGGGGTGAGGAGATATGGGAAATAGGGGGAATATGGGAAATAAGGAAATTAGTGAATTGATTGATTTTTTGAGGCTTCATTTTTATTGCTTTTGATTTTGTTTGAGGTTTTTAGCATAGTTGATGTATCCGTTTAGCTTTATTTTTGAGCTTTCAATAAGGTCCATTCCCTCATCCAGTAGTGCGCTATCTATATAATTCAAATCAAAACAGCTAATGAGGTGATCCTTTAGTTCATAAATAGAACCACGGGCTATTCTGTAGAATTGAATTCCTTCCTGATAATGAAATCTGCCATATCCTTCAGCAATATTCGCTGTTGCACTTACGGCCGCTCTTTTTATTTGATTTATTAAATTGTTTTTTTCGGCAATAGGTAGCTTAGGAACAATAGATGTGTAGAAAAAAAGCTTCATTCGCCGTGCATCCTGCCAACAATGTAAACTGGTAAAGTCTTTTTGTTTGTTATAGGCTCCGGTCGGTTCTTCAAAAATCTCGTTTGCTGACATCTTCTTTTATTTTATGATCCTAATCTTTTCATATTGCTGAATACATGTTCCCTATTTCTTATTTCTTATTCCCTATTCCCTATTTCCCTTCCCATCACTTTCCATTCCTCAATATTCCTGATAAATTCACCAAATAAAAACGCTGTATCAGTGGGGCCACTGGATGCTTCCGGGTGAAATTGAGTTGTGAAAATGGGTTTTGATTTGTGCTTGATACCTTCATTGCTGCCATCGTTCAGGTTTTGAAAATAAGCTTCCCAATCGTCTGGAATACTTTCATTATTTACAGCAAATCCATGATTCTGTGAACTTAAATAAGCCTTGTTTGTACCCACTTCCAAAACCGGTTGGTTGTGACTACGGTGACCGAACTTTAATTTATAGGTTTTTGCACCTGCAGCCAGAGCTGTTAACTGATGCCCAAGACAAATGCCGAAAATGGGTCTCTCTTCAGCAATAGCAGTTTTTAAATGCTTTATTGTTGGTATACACATGGTTGGGTCACCTGGACCATTTGAAATAAACAGACCATCATATTCATCATTGGTAAAATCATAATCCCATGGTACACGAATTACTGTTGTGTCGAACCTCAGCAAGTACCTGATGATATTGCTTTTTACACCGCAATCAATAAGTAAAACTTTGTGTTTGCCGTTGCCATAAACTTTTTTTTCTTTTATACTTACTACGTCAACCAGGTTTGCTTTATTGGGATCGTGAAAAGGAATGTCTTCTTCAAAAACAATTTTAGCAAGCATGACTCCTTTTTCGCGGATAATTTTGGTCAGCTTACGTGTGTCTATCCCAATCAGACCTGGAATATTTTCCTCCTTCAGCCAATCACCAAGGCTTTAAAAAAAAAAAAAATGGTTGTATTTTTCAGAATAATCGGAAATGATGAGTGCAGAAGTACCAATATGTTCAGACTCAAAATGTTCCAGCATATCGTCAACCAAAGATTTTCCCGGAACACCATAATTGCCTACCAAAGGGTAAGTCAGTACAAGTATTTGCCCACGGTAAGAAGGGTCCGTCAGGCTTTCAGGGTAGCCTGTCATGGCTGTATTAAATACAATTTCACCGGCAACAGATGATTCATGACCAAAAGAATGGCCTGCGAATTCTGAGCCATCTTCAAGAATTAGTTTTGCCCGCTTGTAATGCTGTAAACTCATATTTTTCCGTATATAAAAAAAAGACGGCATGGCCGTCTGGTTGTGTATATTCTTATTTTTCTTCCGAACTCTTTGCATATTCTCATGTGTTCGAAGGACAAATATAGGTTTCAATATGTTTACAGAAAAGTTAAGTTATTGACAATAGCATTTATTTATGTTAATAAATGGGATTTTACTAGTCCTGATTCTTGCTGAAAAATACCTGTGATTTGAGCTCATAACCACCCCGCCCTTTGGGCACCCCTCCTTAATTTAGGAGGGGATTAAAAAAAAAGCCTCCCGGAAATGAGAGGCTTTTTAAGTGTTATAAAATTTGTTTTAAGCTAATTTCTGTTCTTTTACGAAATCGTTCAGGATTTCTTCCAGTGTTGGATACCCAATCTCTTGCAAATCATAATAAACCCGAGTGTTGGGTTTATTGATCTTTACAATTCTGTTCAGGTCGATTGGTGTTCCGATAACAACTGCATCACAATCCACATTATTGATAGTTGTTTCCAGGTCTTTCAACTGCTGTTCACTGTATCCCATAGCAGGAAGCAAGGTGCCAATATTTGGATAAATTTCAAAAGTTTCTGACAGTTTTCCAACTGTAAATGGACGTGGGTCAACAAGCTCAGCTGCACCATATTTTTTAGCGGCTACTGTTCCGGCTCCCAATTTCATACCACCATGCGTAAGAGTCGGACCATCCTCAACAACCAACACCCTTTTTCCTTTAATAATTGCCGGGTCATCAACCTTAATAGGGGAGGCGCCATCAACAACAATTGCATTTGGAGCAATTTTAGCAATATTCTCTCTGACTGTTTGAATTGCTTCAGGAGCTGCTGTATCCATTTTATTAATGATAGCTACATCAGCCATGCGAAGTGTTACTTCACCAGGATAATATTTTAGTTCGTCACCAGGACGGTGAGGGTCAACAACTGTCATATTTAAATCTGGCTTGTAAAATGGAAAATCGTTATTTCCGCCATCCCATAAAATCACATCACAGCCATCAGGATCTTCTTCAGCAGCGCGAACGATGGCTTCGTAATCAACACCGGCATAGATTACATTGCCGCGTACAACATGTGGTTCGTATTCTTCCATTTCTTCAATAGTACATTCATGTTTCGCCAGATCCTCAACTGTTGCAAAACGTTGCACTGCCTGGCGGGCTAAGTCACCGTAAGGCATGGGATGCCTGATCGCAACCACTTTTAAGCCTTTTTCCATTAAATATTCAATCACTTTTCTTGATGTCTGGCTTTTACCACAACCTGTTCTAACCGCCCCAACCGCGATAACCGGTTTCGTACTCTTTACCATAGTGTCATTCGGTCCGAGAAGAACAAAGTTAGCTCCGGTAGCATTTACAATAGCGCTTACACCCATTACTTTGTCGTATGTCACATCACTGTATGCAAAAACACAATCATCTACATTCAGATCTTTGATTAACTTAACAAGTTCTGATTCATCATAGATGGGTATGCCGTCAGGATACAAATCACCTGCCAGCACAGATGGGTATTTTCTTCCATCAATATCAGGAATTTGAGCGGCGGTGAAAGCAACTACGTTATAGTCTTCGTTTCCTCTGAAATACGTATTGAAGTTGTGGAAATCTCTTCCGGCAGCTCCAATAATGATCACATTTTTTTTCATATGAACTCTCTATTTAGATGTTATTACTCTGTTTTAAATTAATGAGCGCAAAGGTATTAATTTTAATTGTCGACTCGTGTGAAATAATTAACAATAAGCTTATTTAAAGCCAATTTAAATGCATGGCACATATCTATGTTTTTATAATTTTGCGTTACCAACTAGAACAGCATGATGGAGCAAAAATTAGAAACTTCCTTACAGCAAGCCTGCAAAGATTTGTACCAGGTAACTTTAAGCGAAAAGCAAATACAGGTTCAAAAAACCAGGGTCGAATTTGAAGGAGATTTTACGATTGTTGTTTTCCCTTTGTTGTCTATTTCAAGGAAATCACCCGAGCAAACGGCAAGTCAGTTAGGTGATTGGTTTGTGGCTCACGTGGATGAAGTGGATGGGTTCACTGTGATTAAGGGATTTTTAAACCTGTCTATTTCGTTGAAATTTTGGATTGATTTTTTGAATACTGCAAAGCAGAATAAGTCATTCGGGTATTTGGATAAATCAAGCTCAAAACCTGTAGTCGTTGAATATTCAGCACCCAATACAAATAAGCCACTACATCTGGGTCATATTAGAAATAACCTCCTGGGCTGGTCGGTTTCAGAAATATTCAAGGCTTCGGGACAGGATGTTGTAAAAGTGAATTTGATCAACGACAGGGGAATACATATTTGTAAATCCATGCTGGCCTGGCAGAAATGGGGAGGTGGTAAAACGCCTGAATCAGAAAACATGAAAGGCGATAAACTGGTGGGTGAATATTACGTGAGATTCGACCAGGAACTTAAGGCAGAAGTTGCCAGTTTGATTAAAAAGGGCATTGACAAAGAAGCAGCCGAAAATAATGCACCTTTATTGCTTAAAGCCAAAGAAATGCTCAAAAAGTGGGAGCAGGATGATCCTGAGATCAAACAACTTTGGGAGAGGATGAATGCCTGGGTGTACGATGGTTTTGATAAAACATATAACCGGATGGGCGTTGATTTCGATAAGGTATATTATGAGTCAGAGACTTATTTGTTGGGAAAAGAACTCGTAAAAGAAGGACTTGAAAAAGGGGTGCTGTATCAAAAACCGGATGGTTCCATTTGGTGCGATCTGACAGATGTAGGACTGGACGAAAAATTGTTACTCAGGGCGGATGGTACTTCGGTGTATATGACACAGGATTTGGGAACGGCCCAGTTACGGCATGATGATTTTGATCCCTCAAAACTTGTATATGTAGTGGGGAATGAGCAAATATACCATTTTGACGTGTTAAAATTGATTCTGAAAAAGCTAGGTAAATCTTGGGCCGAGGATATTTTCCACCTGAGTTATGGCATGGTTGAGTTGCCGCATGGTAAGATGAAATCGAGGGAAGGCAAAGTAGTGGATGCAGATGACCTGATGGATGAAATGTATGAAACCGCCAAACGAACCAGCGAAGAATTGGGAAAATTTGATGATTTCACTCCTGAAGAATCTGATAGGCTATACCAGATATTAAGTTTGGGTGCCTTAAAATATTTCATATTGAAGGTTGATCCCAAAAAAACCATGACTTTCAACCCTGAGGAATCCATTGATTTTAATGGAAACACAGGTCCCTTTATTCAGTATTCATATGCCCGTATTCAATCCATCCTTCGTAAGGCAAAAGAAACCGGAATAAATGCAGGAGAAAATATTTCTTATGATTGTTCTGTTACTGACAAAGAAAGATCGTTGATCCGTTTATTGTATGAATATCCTCAGGTAGTTCAATTTGCAGCGGAGAGCATGAGCCCTGCCCAAATTGCCAATTATATATATGAATTAGCCAAGGAATTCAACCAGTTTTACCATGAGTCACCCATCCTAAAGGAAGAAGATATTCAGATTAGAGATTTTCGACAACAACTGTCACGACTTATTGGTGAGGTTATCAAGTCCTCCATGGGATTGCTCGGAATTGAGGTTCCGG
>SWBW01002474.1_pt1 | contig 10692 bp, 5 predicted proteins | sample 4693041 | NCBI WGS metagenome assembly SWBW01 (sample SAMN10267271, study PRJNA491770) | bioreactor metagenome | isolation source: DHS bioreactor inoculated with marine methane seep sediment | place: Japan: Omine Ridge, Nankai Trough | collected 2006-05-06
ACTTCCTGACCTTCAGCGCGCTGGGATCCCTCTTCCCCTTTCTCCCGCTCCTGCTGGAGTCCCGTGGGCTGGATCCGCCGCAGATCTCCTGGGTCATGGTGCTGATCCCCATCGCCAACCTGTTCGTGCCACCGCTGTGGGGCACCCTGGCCGACAAGCTGGGTGCTCGCCTGCGCCTGCTGCGGTGGGCCAGCCTCGGCTGCGCGGGCGGCGTGCTGCTGCTGCTGCCGGCCTGGGGCTTCGTGGGGAGCCTGCTCGCCGTGGGCGCCTTCGCCTGCTTTCGCGCGCCCATACCTCCGTTGGCCGATGCGGCCACCTCCGCCGCCCTGGGCAAGGGGCGCCTCAGCTTTGGACGGGTGCGGGTCTGGGGCTCGGTGGGATTCGCCAGCTTGGTGCTCAGCGTGGGGCTGCTCCAGGGCTCACTGCACCCGCGCTTGCTGCTGGGCATCGCCTCTGTGCTCTACCTCGGCTCGGCCCTGAGCCTGGCCAGGGTCACAGCGCCGCAGACCCCGGCCAGGCGGGCCGTGATCCGCCAGAGCCTTGGCGTGATCACCCACCCCCCGATCTTGCTGTTCTTGATGGGCAGCGCGCTCTACTACGCGGGGCACAGCACCTATGACGTCTACTTCGGCCTCTACGCCCGGGCGCTGGGCCACAGTGACCGCTTCATCGGCACCGCCTGGGCGGTGGGGGTCGGTGTGGAGATCGGCGTTATGCTGCTGGCCCCACGCCTGCTTCGCCGGGTCCAGAGCAGCAAGCTGCTGGTCTGCTGCGCAGCGGTCGCCGCGGTGCGCTGGCTCTCCAACTCCCTGCTCACAGGCTGGGGTTTGATTCCGCTCCAGGGGCTCCACGGCCTGACCTTCGGGCTCTGGTTCCTCTCACTGGTCCAGTACGTCCAGGACCGCGCGCCCGAGCACCTGCGAACCAGCCTGCAGTCTCTCGCGGTCTCGAGCATGGGGCTGGGTATGGTCATCGGGTACCTCACTGGCGGGGTGGTGTTTCATCGCTATGGTGGCGCGCTGCTCTTTCGGGTCGCGGTGGGCTGCGCGGGCTGCGCGCTGCTGCTCTACCTCGCCTGCGCCATGAGCAGCCGGGTGACCAAGCAGCAAGGCGCTACGCAGGGTTGACGCAGCGGTATCGAGCGGCTGCTGGTGACCTGCGACGAGGACAACGCAGGATCGGTCACTGACCTGCGGTCCGCCGGTCACCGAACCGTGACGCACCGCTTGACCCGACCCACGGCACCATCCTCGAGGCGGACCTTGATCCCGTGGGGGTGGGTCGCGGAGCGGGTGAGGATCTCCCGCAGGACCCCGCGAGTCAGCGCGCCCGAGGCCTGGTCCTTCTTGAGCACGATCTCCACGACCTGGCCCGCCCGCAGCTCCGCGCGCGCCGGGACCAGCTCGGGTCCTGCGACAGGGCGCTGATGGCCAGCGCGCTGATGGCCTGCGCGCTGATGGCCTGCGCGCTGATGGCCTGCGCGCCGGTCGCCTCCGGAGACCACCACCCTCTTGGCCCCGCGCGCCTCGAGCCAGTCGACGCAGCGTTGGACCAGCGAACCCAGCAGCAGCAGATCGTCGCCCTCGAAGGTGGCGCCGCAGCCCAGGGCTGTCTTGATCTGCCTGGTCAGGGCAGGGACCTCCCCGGGGGACAGCCCGTGGACCCGGGTGATCGTCTTGCCCGCGCGGCCCTTCTTCTCTGCGCCGACCACGATCTTGCCCCAGGTCGCCTCGTTGACCCCGCCGGCCTCGGGTTCAGGCGGCGCGGACGCGGTCGGCGCAGGCGCGGGCGCCGCAGCCGGAGGAGCAGGCGCGAGATCGTTCCGGATCCCCTGCAGCGCCCCGAAGGGGTTGTTGAACGGGGCGGCGGGCTCCGCTTTGGGCTGCTCCTGCCCGGACCCTCCACGCCCTGGCCTGCGCTTGCTCATCGGTGGACGATTCTACAGCAAAGCGCGGCAGTATGGTTCCCTTCGAGACCCTCTGTGGTGTCTACCCGTGACACAACAAGAGAGGTCGTCCATGGGCTATCCAAAATCGGTTCTGCTTGTCTCCTTTTCAATTTCTATCTTGGGGTGTTCCGGCAACGGCACCTCGCCTGGTATCGATGGTGCAAATGGTGTAGGTGGATCTCCAGACGCGTTCCCACCTCAGCATGCCGACGCGGGTATGAAGCCCCAACCCGACAGCAAGGCGCCTCCATTGCACCCATTGCAAGCGTCGTGCAAACCTCTGCAGACAGCATCTTGTCCAGCCGGTCAGCGCTGTGGTTTGACCTCCACTGGAGCGGCCCAGTGCTTCTACGTCGCGCAAAACGATGCTAACTCCGGAAAACCCTGTAGCGTTTCCGGGGGTGGTGGAGACAACTGCATCGATGGCCATACCTGTCTCAATATGTCAGCCTCGCAGACGATGTGCGCCAGGATTTGCGACGCCACTGCGTACACGGGGTGCTCGCGCAGCGAATCGTGCAACGTTCCCATCAACCCGACGTACAACGCGTGCTCGCCCAGTTGCGATCTCCTGACTGGACACGGATGTCCTACAAACGCAACGTGCGGGGTTTTCGCCGACTCCACCGGAGCGGCGTACAAGGGCTGCACTGCTTTCGGCACCCTGACTCATGGGAAATCGTGCAGTTCGAGCTCACCGTGTGCGCGGAATCACTCCTGCATCTACTGGAGCAAGCCGCCCTGGACCTCGGGTTGGGAGTGTCGTCAGCACTGTGATCTGGACGGGGTTGCCGGCCCTGCATGTCCAGGCAAGACAACGTGCGGTTACCCGCCCAACGAAATCGAGCCGTTCGGGACGATTGATCGTGTTGGTGTTTGTCGCTGAGCTGGGGAAATGACTGTGGAGAAATGATTAAAAGGCTCCGTAGGCAGCCGAGTAGGCACCCAGCGCTGACAGCAGCTCCTGCATCTCGTATTCTGTACCCCACTTGCCTTGGATCTTGGAGCGGAACGCCTCCCAGTCTGTCTCATCCTCGCTGCCCTCGTCGACGATCACGCGCATGACCGCAGGAAGCTGCTCCCTGCTCCAGACTTGCTCGGCCGCGCGCAACGCAGTCAGATCCACTCGCAGCTTCTTTGGCGCGTATGTGTCCAGGGCCTCTCTCATCTCATTGCTGTACCCCAACAGATCGTCCACCGCCATGCTACCTCCGACATACTCAAAATCGCTGTCACTCAATCCATCCACGGTGGTGAGCAGGATCAGAATCTGAGCGACCTGCAGGTAGCCCTCGTTGACGACTGTGTTGCCGCCAAAGAACCACTTTTTGCCACCGATAGGGCGCACGAAGAGCACCGCTGGTAAGCCCTCCACGTCGAAGTCCTTGGCCCTCTTTTCAAGATGCGCGCATAATCCGTCCACACCGTCGTACCCGGCCCACTTGAGCACCGCCTCCAGATTCTCGCGGTTGTCGTAGTCCGGCCTCTTGAGGCATTGCTCGAAGACGTCGTAGGCGAACACGTCGTCTTCCCACTCGAAATCGGCCAGCTCCTCCTCGATGTTGACGTCCAGAATCGTCGAGTCCTTGCATACGCGCGGGACGATGAAGGAGTCCGCCGACCGCAGCATCATCGCCGCCCGCCTTAGCTGGAGTGCAACATCGCTACGGAAAGCACGGGTACATGTCGCCATCTGCTGCGCCCACATCTCATCGACCACCTCCCAAAACTCGGATCGCTCAGCCTCATCGAGCTCTGCCAGGAGGCGGGGCACGTCTGCCTTGCTCCAGGCGGTCTCGATGCGCCCACGCACCCCGCTGCTCACCTCGGGCCTGGCCGGCGCCCCACCCTCGACAGTCGTCCAGCTGGAGACCCCTGACGGCGTGACTGCTGCTGCCCCCTCCTGGAGCCAGTCACGGTTGGGACGCCGCTCTGTATCCGAGGGGCTACTCGCCGGCGGGCTGACATAGGGCGCCTCATATCGCGGGTCGAAGAACATCGCTGGCACGTCAGTCTGTGTGAGACAGGTGCCGGGCAGATCGTCGCAACGCCCGGGGTCGAGGTGCATCACCAGCACGTGCGCGTCGGTCCGCACCAGCAGCAGGCGCCTGTCCGGGGAGATGAGGGCCTGACGGATGTAAGCGGGGCTCACACCAAGGGAAGTCGCCACCACACAACGCCCGAGCGCTCGATCATAGATCAGCAGCAGGCGCGTCGCGTTTTCCTCCGTGCTCCCGCTGAACAAGATCTGGCGCCCGTCATCGGAGGTGCCGTGAAACTCCCCGACCATCGTCTCTTCGCCCGGGCATCTGCCGTCACCAACGACAGCGCGAAGCCTCATCTGCGTGCGCGTATCGGCGAATGCACGCCCGTCCGAGCTGAGCTCCTGGAAGAAGACAGCATCCGCCGTGCTGCTCCACAAGCCTGCGAGTGGCACGCCAGGGATCACCCCGACCTCGCCGTTGCCAACGACCGGACCACTGCAGATCAGGCTGTGGTCCCTTGGCTCCAGCAGCAGGGCCTGTGAGCCGCCGCCGAGCAGCAGGAGCGCGCCGCTGTTGTCCACGCCAAGCGCGTCTCTGATGCTAGCGAGACGGGTCGTGGCCAGCACGCTGCCGTCGGCAAGATCGATCGTATGCAACATGGCCTGCTGGAGCAGGACGTGCAGGAGCGCGCCATCTGGTGACCAGCAAAAGACCTTGCCTTTGCTCTCTGTGGCCGGCAGGGAGAACCTTTGCTCCCCGCTGGCGGCTGCCAAGACGACAACTGCTTCGTTCGTCGCCACGGCCAGCAAGCTTCCATCCGGGGAGAAACTCAGGCTCCGAGCGCCGGCCATTGAGATGCGATCGACTATCTCGAGCGAAGCGTCGAGACGCACGAGCTCATCCTCCAGGGCGAGGAGGAGCTCGCCGCCGTCAGGGCGCCAGGCTGCGGCGTGGCTTCGCGCCTCCATGAGGGTCTCGAAGGCCACGTCCATACGTGCAGGCACCGGCACGGCGTAGCCCTCTGCCAGCTTCTCGGTGACCCACCCGACCGCAGCCAGGCGCGCGGCCGCCTCGTCCTCGAATTGATGGGCCGTGGACGCGATCTTTGAGGTGCCAGGCTCGCTGGTAGCTACGTGGACACGCCGGTCGTCGCTCTCGTCGATCTCGTAGACCACACCCGCACCGCTCTGCGGATCCACGAGGTGTTGGCGCTGGCCAGGCAGCAGCACCTCACCAACATCAGCGCAGGTGGCCAGGTCGTGACGAAGCAGAGCCCCGGCCAGCGCGGTCCGCAGCTGCATCGGGAGGTTCGGAAGAACCTTTTTGACCGGGCCGGCGCCGCGGGTAAGACGCGTGAGCAAATGCTCGAGACCTGCATGCCATCCACCACGGACTGGGTCCTCAAGCCCGGCGAGATCTTCGGTGGAAACAATGCGCTGCAGGAGTTCGGCGACGCTCTTGGCAGAGACCTTCTTGACGGTCAGAAGCTGGTCGAGGGCTTTGCCATCGAGTGTGATGTCGGGCAGCAATGGCACAGCGAGAGACCTCCTTGAAGCGGGGATCGAACCTTCCAGAACTCCTGCAACGACCATCGATGGTACCCGTGTACCTCACGGTTGTCTTGGCGCGCGGGAGCCACGTACCGCGGATCCCAAGATGATACCTGCACTTCGCGCGTGAACCCGTTGACAATGGTGTTAGTATTTGCTGCTCGGGAGTTGGCACTGGACGATGAAACTACTTCTCACCCAACCTGCGTGGAGTCAAATATACAAAAATTACGCCACCTTGGCGCGCGGTAACGGCAGCTCACCTCCCCTTGGCATCGGCTACCTTGCTGCCCTGGCCCGTAGCGCTGGAGTCGAGGTGGCCATGCTGGATGCCGAGGCCGAGGCGATACCCACGGAGGATTTAGGCCGGCGGGTGTTGGCGTGGAAACCAGACGTTGTTGGCATCTCCGCGCACACGCCTACCTACCACCAAGCGGTCCATATTGCCGAGTACATCAAGGAGCATTCCCCAAAGACTGTGATCATCGTTGGGGGGCCTCACATCAGCATTCTCGGCACCGAAGCCTTCTTCCCCTGTTTTGATCTTGCAGTCCGGGGGGAAGCAGAACTCATCTTTGTGGATCTACTACAGGAGATCGAACGACCGGCTCCCGATTTCGGTGGAATCCCTGGTGTGATCTTCCGTCAGAATGGAGTCGCCGTTGACGGCGGCTTTTGCCCCCCGCCCCAAGACCTCAACGAGCTGCCCTTTCCAGCCTGGGATCTCTACTGCATGGACCGCTACTGGACCCGGTTCAAAAAGCGTGGAAGGACCAACTACGTCACGATGAGTCTGACCCGCGGCTGTCCTTTTAAGTGCGTGTTCTGCACGACGCCAGCCCTGGAAGGCAAGCGCCTACGAAAACGCTCTGCCGAGAACCTCGTCGCCGAGCTGCGACTATTGAAGACCGAGTATGGCGTTGATCATGTTTGCTTCAACGATTCAAGCCTGACCCTCGACCGCCGACTGATCGAGGATTTCTGTCACCAACTGATCTCGAGCGGCTTGGGGACCACCTGGGATGGCTGGACCCGGGCGAATCTGGTGGACCAAGAGCTATTGAACCAGATGGCCGCCGCGGGTCTGATCCGCATCACGTTTGGTATCGAGAGCGGGAGCCCGCGAATTCTCAAGCTCCTCAAAAAAGAGGTCAGCCATGAAGATATCCGCCGTGCCTACCGCATGGCCAGCAAGGCCGGTCTGGAATGCACATGCTCGGCCATGATGGGCAATCCGGGTGAGACCCTGTGGGACATCTTCCAGACGGTGCGTTTCATCCGCAGCATCGGTGAAATAGACTACTCACCACTCTCCATCGCGGTCCCCTATCCTGGCTCTGACCTGTTTCAGATGGCCAAGGCAAAGGAAGCTGGTCTTGAGCTGATAACCGAAGATTTTTCCCAGTACCTGCGTTACTCAGGAGGAGTGATGAAGGTTAACGGCATGGACCCTGCCATGCTCCGAAGGGTCCAGCTACTGGGGCTGATCTTCATGCACTTGACCCCACGTAAGATCATCGGTGCGAGCCGCCGCTATGGGCTCACCGAGTTGCTCCAATCGATTCTCAAATTCTGAAGAAGCGGAAGGAGCTCACGGGAGGGGTGACGCAGGGACACGTTTGCAGAGTGTTTTCGCTCTGACTCTGATAGGTTTGCGGCTGATGCCAACAATCACTCTCGTTATAACCCCCTGCTGGGACGTGGGCACACCGCCCATCGGAATGGGCTACGTGGCCCAGTACATGCGCGCCGCGGGTTACCACGTCTGGACCTATGACCTGAACCTGGCCGGGTACAAAGAGGTGGGCCGCGGGGACTTGTGGGATCCCAAGAACCAGAAGTATTGGGTGGATCAAGGCCTGTTCAGGAAGGAGCTGCCGGACCTCGATGACTTCTTAAACAGGTGGGCCCAGCGCCTGGCGGACGAGGAAGGGCTGTTGATCGGCTTCTCGGTCAACGCGGCCTCGCGTTACTTCACGGTGGAGCTGGCACGCAGGATCAGGGAGCGGAGGCCGGACCGTCCGCTGATCTGGGGTGGGCCGGGCGTGCACAACTACCAGGAGCTGAACCACATCCCCAACAACCTGGTCGACTGCGTCGTGGTGGGGGAGGGGGAGGTGACCCTGCTGGAGATCGCGAACCAGCTGGCGCAGGGGAACGACCTGCCCGGCGATCTGCCAGGAACGGCGATGCCCCACGAGGACCGCTTCCGCTTCAACCCGCCGCGGCCCGAGATCGCCGACCTGGACAGCCTGCCCTTTCCGACCTATGAGGGCTTTCCCGTCGATAGCTACGTCCACAAGTCATGTGTCCCGGTCATCGTCAGTCGGGGCTGCCCCATGCGCTGCTCCTTCTGTGACACCTCTCAGCGCTTCAAGCAATTTCGCTGGCGCAGCGCTGCCAACGTGATGGAAGAGATCAACTACCATGCCAGCCAGCGCGAGATCTATTCGATCACCTTCCACGACGCTCTGATCAACGGCAACATCAAGATGCTGCGCGAGCTGATCGATCTGTTCATCGAGTCGGAGCTGAACCTGCAATGGACTGGCAACTGCGTGGTGCACAAGGCCGCCACCCAGGAGCTCTACCAGGACATGGCCCGGGCTGGCTGCACCCGTCTGCTCTACGGCCTGGAGAGCGGCTCGTCCCGGGTGTTGAAGCTGATGAACAAGCACTACAGCCCGGAGCACTCCGCGTCCGTGCTGCGCTGGGGCCATGAGGCAGGCATCGAGAACTGGGTCAACTTCATCTGCGGCTTCCCCGGGGAGAGTGAGCAGGAGTTCGAGGAGACGCTGCGCTTCGCCGAGCAGAACATCGGGCACATTCACACCATCACCGCCGTGACCGTGATGTTCTTCGTGCCCGAGACCCAGGTGTATGATCAGCACAAGGAGCTGGGGGTCACCCTCCACCCGCACAGTCACTTCATGTGGACCGACGACAAGGGCAACACGCCGGAGGTGCGCATCGCCAGGGTGCAGAAGCTGCTCGATCTGTTCGCGGCCCACGACGTCCCTGTGTTGACCCACAGCCTCAACGAGATTGATATCAACTACGGGTGCTCTAACCCCCGCACCAGGCCGGAGCACTAGCAGGCATGTAGAACGAACGGTGGACCACGACGAAGGTGAACTGATGACACAACCAGGACGATCGATGCTGCGGCGGATGCTGCTCCTGCTGACGACCGTGGCGGCGCTTGCGGGCGGGTGCTCGGATGACGGGGAGAGCCCCGCGGACGGTAGCCCCGGCAAGGAGGCCTCCAGCGCGGATCTCGCCCCAGCGCTGCCCGACGGGTACGGGCCGCTGTGGCCCTGTCCGACGGCGGGCCAGGCCTGCAACGCGCACGATCCCTGCGCGATCAACCCGATCTGCGGCGCGGACAAGCTCTGCCGCCCCTCCTCGGTGCAGAACTGCAGCGACGGCCTGGCCTGCACCAAGGACACCTGCAAGGGGATGGGGCTGTGCGAGAACACGCCGGCCCCGGGCAGCTGCGCGCTGCCTGTCACCTCCGCCGCGGGGGTGGACGGCGGCCTGCCCGACGGCGGCGCGGGGGGCAAGACGGAGCTGCGCTGCTTCTCCAAGGGCGCGGCGCACCCGACCGATCCTTGCCGGACCTGCGATCCGGACCAGAGCGGCACGCAGTGGAGCGGGGCCACCGGCGGCGCTTGCGACGACGGCAGCACCTGCACCAAGGACGACTACTGCCAGTCCGGGGTCTGCAAGGGGACCTACTACGGCAGCCAGTGCGCGGACGCCTACGGCTGCACTGACGACCTCTGCGACGGCAAGGGGGGCTGTTTGGGCAACCAGCTCAAGAGCGACTGGTGCCTGATCAACGGCGCCTGCTACAAGGACGCCACGTCGCACCCCTCCGGCAGCTGCAGCGTCTGCGACGTCAAGCAGAGCCAGAGCGTCTGGACGCCGATCACCAACACCTGCATGATCGGCGGCGTCTGCTACGCCAAGGGGGCCACGCACAAGGGCGGCTGCGCCGAGTGCGACCCGACGGCGAGCGCGACCTCGTGGACGGTCAAGGGCAGCTACTGCCTGATCAACGACGTCTGCAAGAACCCCAAGGACAAGGACACCACCGGCTGCGGCGAGTGCGACCCGACCCAGGACAAGTACGGCTTCTCCGCCCTGGCCGGGCTCTGCGCCATCGCGGGGCAGTGCTACCAGAGCGGCGCCAAGCACCCCGGTGGGTGCGGCGAGTGCAAGCCCGCCAGCTCCGGCACCTCGTGGACCCTGGCCAGCGCCACGGACTGCCTGATCGACGGGGCCTGCTACAAGCCCAGCGCCAAGGTGGGCTGCTACACCTGCGATCCCAGCACGTCCCAGACGGCCTGGACCAAGATCGCCGGCTGCAACAACGTCGAGGCCCTGGCCACGGCGACCAGCAGCGGCGGGGGGAGCGGCAAGTACGGCCCGACCGGGATGAACGACGGCAAGCTGCAGAAGGACTGTATCTTCTGCTGGGTCAGCGCCTCCAGCACCCCCGGCTCGAGCTGGATCCAATACACCTGGCCCTCGGCCGTGGTGATCGGCTCGGTCAGCTTCGACACCGCGCCGGTGACCACCGCGACCTGCAGCTCCAGCGCGGGGCGTACGTTGGGCGGCGGTACCCTGCAGTACTGGAGCGGGACCGCCTGGGTCCCCATCGGCACGATCACGGGCAAGACGGACGACTGGAGCTACAGCTTCACCCAGGTCACCACGACCAAGCTACGCCTCTATGGCGCTCACGCCGGGAAGACCTCGAACCCGGTGATCTTCGAGTGGCAGGTCTTCGGCAAGTAGCCGGCGACCTGAGCGTCCGTCAACCCTGTAGTGCGTTCGCGCGCCGCGTCACGCCACCGCCCCCCTCCGCCGCTCCACCATCGTGTAGATCACCGGCAAGACCAGCAGCGTCAGCGCGGTGGAGCTGACCAGCCCCCCCAGCACCACCGCCGCCAACGGCCGCTGGATCTCGGAGCCGGCGCCGCTGGCGAAGAGCAGCGGCGCGAGCCCCAGCAGCGTCGTCAGGGTCGTCATCAGCAGCGGCCGCAGCCGGAGCATGCAGCCCTGTCGCACCGCCTCCTCGACGCTGTGGCCGCGCTGCACGAGCTGGTTGAAGAAGGTCACCAGCACGACGCCGTTTTCCACGGCGATCCCGAATAGCGCGATGAAGCCCACGGCGGCCGAGACGCTGAGGTTGATCTCGGCC
>SWBW01002818.1_pt1 | contig 10672 bp, 9 predicted proteins | sample 4693041 | NCBI WGS metagenome assembly SWBW01 (sample SAMN10267271, study PRJNA491770) | bioreactor metagenome | isolation source: DHS bioreactor inoculated with marine methane seep sediment | place: Japan: Omine Ridge, Nankai Trough | collected 2006-05-06
ATTAGTCTTTCGGAGGGAGTTATAAAAATCATTGGCAAAGGAAACCGCCAACGCCGTGTATTTATCGCCTCTGATGACCTCCATTCATTAATTGTTTTTTATATTTCAAATCATCAGCATCACTGCATTGAAACAAAATTATTATTTATCAATAGTAGAGGAACACCTGCATCTACCCAATTTATCAGAAGTCTGATCCGACAATCAGGAAAACAAGCCAATTTAACACAACGTATTACACCACATATGTTCAGACATTCCTGCGCAACCCACCTGCTGGAAGAAGGCGTAGATATCCGCTTTGTCCAACGCCTTTTAGGACACCACTGTATTACCACCACACAAATATACACCCACGTAAGTGACAATAGTCTAAAAGATGTAATCAGCACTGCAAATATTCGCAAAAGACTGGAGGTAGAAAGCATGGATAACTAGTAATTATTAAATATTTATGATGAAACAAACAAAATCATTTGTTCTTGTATTGTTACCTATTCTAATATGGAGCAGCGTTGCAGTACTAGTTAACACAGGATCTAGTGAAATTGACCCTTTAGGCATACCTCTTATTGGTATTGTTTCAGCTACTTTAGCTGCATTTTCGTTTAATTTAACTAGCCAAGAAATTACCAAAAGAAAATTGCACACAATTAATGATTTTTTTTTGGGGAAACAAAAGTATTATATACGAACGGTTGTAACAGGTTTTTTTATTACAACTCATTACTTTTCTCTTTATTACTTGTTATCAAGTGAATATGTTGTTCAAGCAAACATCATCAATTACTTATGGCCTTTATTTCTTTTCTTGCTAATGAAACCAAGTGTTTATAATGGAGAAAGAAATATACGATTATCTGAAGTTATGTTTATGCTAATGGCTTTTTTTGGTAGTCTTGTATTGATTACAGGGGGATATTTCTCAATTAATAATTTAGTGATTATTGAAAACTGGATATTTCCTACACTTGGGATATTATCTGCAGTGAGTGCTGCTGTCTACATGAGGCTAGGTAAAGTAATAAATAGTGAATTTATTCCTATAAGGCATAATTTATTTTTTGCATCAATCTTTTCAATTTTATTTTTTTCCATGTTTTCAAGTTTTGATTCACTTCAAGCAAGTCATTTTATTTATGGAATGCCAATAGGATTTATAAGTATTTTTATGGCAAATCATATGTGGCTAAGTGCATTGGCTATAACCCAACGATCTAGTATCACATCAGTAGCATATTTTGTACCTGTATTTTCAACTGGGCTAATATTGCTTTTTTTAGATTTACCTCTCAATTCAAACATAATAATTGGACTTTTTCTTGTTGAGCTAGCAAATCTGTTTCTCCACTCTGGAAAAATTATCCGAAATAAGATAAACATGCTTTTATTATCTTTTTCTTTTATTGGGACGCTATTATGGTTAATTGATCCATCATTAAATACTAAAGCTGAGCAATTAATAGGTCCTTTAAGTACTACCTTTGCACTTTTAGCCGCATTTTTACTTAATCGAGCATGGGAAAAAAGAACAAAAGAAGGGATTTTGTATCGGAAGCTGGAAAAAATACTCATTGATGATAAGTTAGGTCAAAAACCTTTAGATTGCATGTGCATGTTTTATACAATAGATAGTCTTAGAGCTCATGTAGGATACGTGAAATTAAAACGCTGTATAGACTATTGCATTCGCTCAACAGATTCAATTTTACCAGAAAAACACTTAAAAAAAATTGATACATTCCTATCTACTTGGCTTTTTCTTAAAGAATCATCAGTATCCTCTTCAGAAAAGCTTATACTTGTACTCTTAGGTATATTGATAGTAGGTGTATCAATATTTACTCGAAGTCCAGACATTATTTCTGATTTAGCAACTGCAATATTTGGGGCGACCATAATGTTTATAATGTATTTGGTTATCGAATTTGATAGAAGCTGGATAACCTTGCTGCCCAATAAACCTCCTAAATTAGACAATGTTGCTCATGTAGAAGAACTGATTAAATCTGATAATAACAAGATTTTATACACATTAACAAAGCTTTATAACATTAAGTGGTTACCATTGGTTGCATCTTTTACAGTATCATTAATGTTTTCTGTTGTTCTTTATGCCTTACTCGAACGGCGTGGTTTTATTGTTTTTTAAGAAAAAACACATCAAACTCAGCAAAAACATCTACAAAATCGGCTTTTGAGTAAGGTCTTGTCATCCATTCACGTATTTGTTCATCTGCAATCTCCCACAAACATGATATTTGTTTATTTTTTACAGCATTATTTAATACTCTGCTACTAATTTTTACATCATAACCAAAAGAGGATGAAGTAAAATCAAACCCATCAATATTTCTAAATTCCTTTACAAGTTCAGCTTTTCGCTCAGTTGGAATATTTTTTTTCCATATGTTTTTAGCATTATTAAGTATGGGGTATGAATCTATTGAAGTATGAGTAGTCTCAAGTAAGCAAAGAACACCTTTCTCATTTAGCAAATTTAGATATCCTTTCAAAATAGAATGATCAAAAAATAAATGCAAAGATGACTTAACAACAATTAAATCCCAAGAGCCATTTAATGCATTTGGAATTTTTGCATCATGAACAAAAAAATTTATATCCTTTAGCTCTTCCAACTTTATTGCATAATCGATCAGTGATTTATCAAGGTCAAATGCATCAATGTGTGATAGGGGATAATTTATTTGAATTGCTGATGTAGACAACCCAGTACCACATGCAACATCTAAAATTTGTTTTCTTATATTTCTATCAATTGTACATATATGTTTAAACAGATCATTATTATAGTTAGAGAATAAATTATAAAATTCATTAAATTCTTCCGCACTGTACATTTATTCATTCCTTGATAATTACTAGTTATCCATACTTTTTAAATTTAATTTCAAAAAGCCATGAGGTAACTACGGCCCAAATATACAAAGTATATTTATAGCACTGTGTTAGTAGTTGCGCTTTTCAAATTATTATTACTCTTTTTAAGACTATTTTACTTTCTCTTCTATCGGTTTATCACAGAATTGCACTCTTTTATTCATTATAAACCTTAATATATGAATCATGTGTTTATGTGTTCTGTTTCTTCATTTGTGTGTGGCAAGATTTGTAAGCTCTATACAGTTAAGACCTAAAATAATGCATGGATAGATTTATCAATCAGGTACAGTGCAAATCAGAAATGAAGAAACAGAATGCATGAATGCCTTAAATTGCTACCCTAATCATTAAAATTCAGGATGTCCCTGTGGTGAATTTATAATTAATTTACGCAAACATTCTGCATAGTAGGTTGTTTTTTTACGGGCATATGAACGAATTAATAAGTAACCGCCAACAATTACCAATACAGCTATTGTATAGAGTGGATTTTGAACAATCGCCACTTCTATAAGTCCATCAAACATTGTTGGCGTGACATATTCAAGAACATCAATAATATTTTTTGTTATGCCTGTTCTAGCCCCAAAATCTATTATTGGTGGACAATTCCAAAAATAGATTGCAAGTCCAATGATACCTGCGGTTAATTCTAATAAAAAGGGATATAACCATTTCCTAAATTTTATCCAAAAATTGATGTGCTGGTTAAATAATTTCCAGTGTCCAGTATGCACTATTGGACTGGGCTTAGATTTGCCTTGATTATCGACTACCTGAAAATTTTCAGGTATCAAGTTCGGTGCATAATTTGCCGTTCTAAGTAGTAAACGATCCTGGACACTTTCATGAATTTTAACTTTTACGTTGTTTTCAGCACATAGTTCAGTAATATTACGAGGATGATAGCGATAATAACTACCTGCTCCCTGGCGAGAGTCGTACATACGTCCATTAACATTCGCTTCTGCTCTGGCTGTTTTGATTACCCCATCCTTAAATTTAAGTCCTTTGACCTTATCTAACATCCAGATAAAACTCACATTAGCTAATCCTGCTCTTTCGTAACCACCGCCAACATTAGAATGCATGCCTGCAAACCAGACTTGCTCAATTTCTAAATTTTCAGCATTTTTTGAACTTTCATCCCACAATATAGGCCAGAAAGCCGTACGTTCATCATCAATAGCTAATGCCTGGTAGGCATTGCGAACATTGCTTGTTAAACCGTATTGGTAAAAATTATAGGGGGAAATTTTATTTATCAGAAAAGCTGAAGCTTTAAAAATATGATGAAATAGTTTTGTACCAATGCCTGTTATATCTGTTCTTTCTGGAAAACCTAAAGCAGAAACGGTATCCCATACACCAATAAATGTAATTTCTGGAACTTCTGTATAACGTTTAATATCAGACAATATTGTTGAACGGTTACTGCTATCTTCATAAGCCTTCATGGCTATTCCGACATCACGATGCAGCTCCTTGTTACCACTGTCTCTTCCATCTATTAAACCACACGCATCTACAAAGCCATTAAAAGCGCGAATGGTAGCAGCACCACGACTAAAACCAAACAGATAAATACTATCACCAGGATTGTAGTGTCTGGCTAAATACTCATAAAGGTCGCAAACATTTTTTTTAAAACCAAAACCTAATGCAGCAGATAAACCTCGAATATATTTATTCGTTTGTGTCCCCACACCGTTATCGTAAAAAGTAATTTGTTTTGTATTTTCATTATTCAAATCAATGGCATTGTAGATTTTGTAAACATTACTATCAGGTGTGTAACCACCCTTATTACCAGTACCATCAGCGCAGAGTATGATATTTTTTTTCATCACTTTCCCCTGTTATTTACTTTATTAAATACTGTCATATGTAGTTTATTTTAAGCATATCACTATTACCATTTACTATCAACCTCATATAGTAGTTGTTATGGATTTTACTAATAATATGGGGTCACGATTTTCTATTTGGATGGTTGGTTAATTTATCACAGGAAAGTGATATAACTCGTCTTTGAAGTGTATATCTATAATAGTAAAACAAATGCAGAATATTTTTGTGCAGCTATAACTTTATAAGGCTGTTTTAGATTTTTTAGACTGACCAAAGCGGTCATTAATTTTATCCCGGCAGCGTAGATCAATATCATCCATATCTTTACCAAATGGATGCTCTAACATTTTTTGCACTTTTATAAGAAATAACAAAACAACCATAATAATAATAGAAATTAAGATCCCATAGTTCCCATAACTGGCAAATAAAGGAGTAAGTAATAACATGCCACAAACTAATGCCCAGTCAATAAAAATTCGTAATGATTTGGGCGTTCGATTATCTTTAATTGATAATAACCTTTCCATGGCAAAATTCATCTCTTCTATCCATTTCCATAAACACGCAGTTTCAGGAGAATTTAAGCCATTATCTCTAAGTTGATAAACGATATTAGTTAGGTCATAAAAAAAGTCATCAATTTCAGCCAGTTTAGCTTTTCTATCATCACCCAGGGTATCAATATGTAGCAATAAACGAATTTTTTCAAAAAAATCACCTAATGCGTCAGCCAGTTTATCAACATCATTTTGAGTTAATTCCAGTCGAAGTGTATGCCAGATTGACATCGACACCGCCCATAACTTTGCTAACGCCTCAATGGCTTGAAATCTCCTGATATTAGCCGTGTTAATGGTAATAGCAAAAGAAAAGAAAATCCCCCCGAAAAAGATAGTATCTACAGCCCGTAGTTTTAATATAAAATTAATATCTATCCAGTACCAGGTGAGAAATCCTGCTAATGTTGGCAGAACTATCATGCGTAATAAAAAAAATGATGTGCTGTTAGTCACTTCAACATTATCATATAATTTATAAAAAAAAGATCTTAACATCTATTCACTCATCTCAGAATTTCATGTTTACATTATTAGAAACTCGATCTAAAAAACTTTTTTTAAAGATAGAGGCTGTGATTACCTATAAAGTTATTTATCTAGTTCATGGTTAAAATATTTGCTACTATAGATAGTATATTGCAACTGGCTGATCTTATGTATTTTTATCTTCAATAATTAAATCCATCAAATTCAGTATTTCTTCCTATCAAGCTTATACTGATTTGATTAGGTAAACAGGCAATGGTTTCACTGGCTTTACCAATCCAGCCGTGGGTAACACATTGTTGGCTAAAACAATGTGAGTGCAGAAAACGGGCTTTTCCCTGTTTTATTTCGATCTCACTTTCGCCATTAGCACCGATCACTTTGATTTTTTGATGTGATATAGCAGGGTATCTCTGTGCGGCCTGGTTAGCTACTTGTATGGAAACAAATTCTACCGCATTACTTCTATCAGAAAACCAGTGCTGCTTAAATAAATAGACAGTAAAAATAACCGCTGCGATCAGGATTAAAATATCGCCCGGTCGTATATCGGTTAGTCTTAAACGTTCCTTAATCAAGCTTCACTACTGTGGTTTTAAGCTGTTTGTTTTGTATGGACAGCCGAGGTTTAAGTTTTTCAGAGATTATTAACTCATCTGATTGTGTCAATAGCATAATTTGATCTACTGCCATTTTTTTTGCAATTTTTTTCCAATTTTTAGGACCGGCAATAAAAAGTGCGGTTGCTGCTGCATCTGCTAAAGCTGCATCTTTATGTACAATGGTAACTGAATGGAAACCATCTGAGGGAAAGCCAGTACGAGGATCGATAATATGGTGATAACGTTTTCCCTGGTAGCTAAAATAACGCTCATAATCTCCAGAAGTCATAATGCTTTCATTGTTATTGAGTTTTATTGAAGCAAGAACGGGGCTGTCAGTCTGCTGCTGATAGAACGGATTACGAATACCGATATTCCACAACTTGTCTCCCTTTTTACCAATAGCTTTGATATCACCCCCAGCATTTACCAAAGCATGATTAAATCCAGCCTGTTGAATGGATTTAATCGCCTGATCAACTGCATAACCTTTGGCAAAGGCACCAAGATTCAATTTAACAGCAGGATTTTTTGACCTTATCTGTAAGGAATTGTGTAAAGAACCTTGCTGATCTGTTAGCACTAAATCCAATTCCGAAGACAGCATATCAAATAATGTTTGAATTTGCTTTTTATCAGGAGGTAAAACCGCCTCCACAATCTCATCTACTGCTTGCTGATCTAATTGGTCAAAATGCCATAAATCAACTAATTGACCAATTGCAGGATTAAATAAGTATTCAGATTGTGCTGAAAGTTTTATGGCTAATTTCACTAATGAAGCAAGAGATGCATCAAGTGTAGCAGTTTGTTCCTGTTGTAATTGTTGATTGGCTTTACTCAGTAAACTGTTTTTTTTGCTGGAATGCCATTCATTGTGCTGGTGTTCAAAATCTGCACTTAATTGTTGAATTAATAAGTTTGCTTTATCTGGCTTGTCTGTCCAGATAGAAATATCCACCAATGTGCCAAAGGTAAATAATTGTTGCTGAACCAGCTGATGAGTTGGGGAACTGCATGAGCTTAGCAATAATGCAAAAATCAGGATCACTTTTTTCAAATTAACTTTATCTCTTTAATTTTCGTAACTACTAACTATTAATGTTACAAAAGAGCCAATTGATTACACTGACTTAGTTGCTACTAATTTTCTTTCAATAGCATCCATTAATAATCCGGCAATATTCAGATCAAACTGGCTGTCCAGTTCTCTGATACAGGTTGGACTGGTAACATTTATTTCTGTAATATAATCACCAATCACATCAAGACCTACAAAAATCAGACCTTTTTCCTGTAAAACTGGTTTGACCTGCTCACATAACCAATAATCGCGTTCACTTAAGGCGACACCTTTACCAGTACCTCCTGCTGCAATGTTACCCCGGTTTTCACCCTGTGCCGGAATGCGAGCCAAAGCATAATCTACCGGAATGCCATCAATAATTAAAATTCGCTTATCACCGGCGGTAATTTCAGGAATAAACTGCTGCACCATGGTAAATTCTGTTTCAAATTTTGTCAGGGTTTCAATAATCACATTGGTATTAGGATCGCGACTAGTCATTTTAAAAATAGAACTGCCACCCATACCATCCAGAGGTTTGATAATAACATCCTGATATTGTGCAACAAACTCTTTTATTTGCTGGGTATTACGAGTTACCAGCGTTGGTACAATGCATTGCTCAAAGCCCAGAGTAAACATTTTTTCATTGGCATCGCGCAGGCTTTGCGGTTTATTAACAATTAAAGTACCCTGCTTCTCAGCATATTCCAGCATATAAGTGGCATAAATATATTGCATGTCAAAAGGAGGATCCTTGCGCATTAAGATCACATCCAGAGAGGACAACTCAATAGATTGCGCCTCACTGGTATAACTAAACCAATGCTTTTTATCATCAAAAACATCCAGTTTTTTACAATTTGCCATGGCTTTGCCTGACTGCATATACAAGTCACCAATTTCAATATAAACAATTTGCCAGCCTCGAGATTTTGCTTCAAGTAACATAGCCAGACTACTATCTTTATAGGCTTTGATCGACTCAATGGGATCCATCACGATGCCCAGTTTAATTTCTTTCATAAAAAATCCTATTCTCTTTCTATAATATATGTAATCACTCAGCATAGTTCAAAAAAGAGCTATGCTTGCTCATTTTTAATAGTAAAGCTGTCCGAGTCCCTATCCACACTTCGGTATCAATAGATAACATAATATTTCAAGACTTAAAAACATGTTATTTAATGCACTAGCGAGTTTTTTTACTATTGAAAATGAGTGAGTATAGTTCGTTATAAATACAACACACAAAAACGGACTAGTTATCAATTAATAATCTCCTAGTACTGTCTGCAAATAACTAATAATTGCTAAACCTGCTGTTTCAGTGCGCAATATCCTTGGTCCTAATCGTACTGGAATATACTCTAATGTTTTAGCATAATCTCGCTCATTATCAGTTATGCCGCCTTCCGGGCCAATTAATACATTAATATGCAAAAGCTTGTCAGTTAGTACTAACTGACTTAAAGATATCTCCGCCTTTGGGTCTGGAACTAATTTCAGATCGGCTTTAATATTTGCAATGGAGGCTAGATTGTCTGGAGGTGCTATTGGAATTAAAGCGGTTCTAGCAGATTGCTGCATGGCGCTGTGGCTAATTCCCTGCCAATGAGACAACTTTTTATCTATGCGTTTTTGATCACCCAATTTAACATTGGTTCGTTCTAAAAATAGAGGATAAATATGATTAACCCCTAACTCAACTGCTTTTTGAATAGTATAATCCATTCGATCGCCGCGAGAAATACCTTGCAACAGGTTAATGTGCACAGGAGATTCAATATCTTTTGCTTGAAAAGATTCGATGTGTACCGCAACCTGCTTTTTATCTATTTGAATTATTTTTGCCAGATATTCACCCAACGGCTGGCTGCCATTAAATAGATAGAGGAGATCGTTAATTTTTAATCGCAGTACTCGGGCTATATAATTTGACGCAAAACTATCCAGAAATAATTCATCATCTATCTGAATCGCTTGGTCAACAAATAATCGCATAGCAGCTACCTGCTAACCACCCGTTTTTGACATAAAACGGACTACTTTATCTGGTTTTTCATCAAATTCATGCTTATAGGGTTTTAGATTGATGGCCTGACGAATGACATTTTGCAGTTCATTATCTGTTATGCCATCACGAAGCAATTGTCGTAAAGGATATGTATAATCATCTCCCAAACACATATACAAGTCTCCAGTGGCTGATAAACGTACTCGATTACAGGTATCACAAAAATGTTGTGAAATAGGGGTGATAAATCCAATTTTCATATCAGTGCCGACTATCTGCACATAACGTGCAGGTCCTGCACCTTTCATTAGAGAAGGAATTAATTCGTACTTTTCAGCCAGTCTATTTTCAATTTCCTTTAAGTCAATATAATACTGGCGGGCATTGCGTCCCGTATCGCCCATTGGCATGGTCTCAATAAAACGTAAAGAAAAGCCATGTTTGATACAAAATTCAACCATTTCTTCTACATCATCACCATCATTTACACCTTTCATCAATACCATATTAATTTTAATCGGGTGAATACCTGCTTGTTTAGCAGCCAGTAGACCCTCAACTATTTTTTCTACTTTACCTTTAGTTATTTGTGTAAATTTTTTAGGATTGACCGTATCCAGACTGACATTAATCCGGCTGACTCCTGCTTGATAAAGTTCTGTAGCATATTTGTTCAATCGGGTAGCATTACTGCTTAGCGATAAATCATTCAAACCGGGAAGAGCTGTTAATTGTGATGCCAATTGTGCTAAATTTTTTCGCAGTAAGGGTTCTCCTCCAGTTAATCGTACCGAAGAAACTCCCAGCTCAGTAAATGCTTTAATTATTTTGGTAATTTCATCAAAGCTGAGCCAATCTTCAGGAACAGCATAATCGACATCATTATTCGGCATGCAGTAAAAACAGCGCAAATCACAGCGATCGGTGACAGATAAACGCAAGTAATTAATTTTTCGCTGATATTGATCTATAAGTTGGCTCATATTTATAATCTGCTATATGGTGGGTTTTCTATACCCGTGATATCAAAGTATTTCAAACAGTATACCAATATATCACTTATTTTTCACACATGCTGTGTTTATCCTAAAAAAATCATTTAAACCTACTACGAATGCCTAAAACACTAAATCTTAAGGGTTTCTGTAGAATTTTTAATTCACCCTAAAATGACTATTTCAAT
>SWBW01000183.1_pt1 | contig 10654 bp, 11 predicted proteins | sample 4693041 | NCBI WGS metagenome assembly SWBW01 (sample SAMN10267271, study PRJNA491770) | bioreactor metagenome | isolation source: DHS bioreactor inoculated with marine methane seep sediment | place: Japan: Omine Ridge, Nankai Trough | collected 2006-05-06
TTCCTGGCTGAGGAGTTTGGCGAGGACTTTTCTACCTATCGCAAAAAGGTGCGCCGGGTGATTCCCCACCTCCGCCCCTACGCAATCGAAAGTGGGCGAGAGTTCCGGGCGAAGGATGGAATCCGTAACGAACGGGCGACCATCACCGGTCAGGTTTTTATCCTGGTTATTTTGCTGGGGTTGCAGCTTTTACTGGCGGCAAATTTGCAACCCGACCTCTGGCACTGGCTGGGCAATCTGCTGGGGATTTAGCCCCTCTCCAAAATAACTAAGGTCGCGAGACCTTTGAATAAGTCCAAAAACTTGTTTTTTAGAGACAAGGGGCTTTAGCCCCTTGCGAATTTGTAACGTATCTCAATTCCTGCAAGGGGTTGAAACCCCTTGTCTTAAAGTCAAAATCTACTGGTTGTTCTAACCCAGACTTTGTTTTGCGTGCGTAAACAAGTTTTCCGAAAGTCCCGTCGTATGAAACCGCTGCTGCTAATCGTTGATGACGACTCCGAGGTGCGCAAAGCGCTGACACGTACAATGAAGCGTGCCGACTACAGCGTCATCGAGGCCGCCGATAGTGGCGAAGCCCTGGAGCTGCTCGCCGAGCGTCCGGTGGAGCTGCTGCTGACCGACCTGCGCCTGCCCACCCTCGATGGAATCGAGCTGGTTCGCCGCGCCCGGGAGCTGGATCCCCTCCTGGCGGTGATTGTCCTCACCGGCTACGGTTCCGTGGAGTCCGCCGTGGAGGCGATGCGTGCCGGAGCGCACGACTACCTCACCAAGCCAGTCAATCCCGAAGAGCTGCTTATTCAGACTACCCGCGCTTTGGAGACCCGCCGACTCCGCCGAGATGTGGACGAACTCCGCGCCCGCCTTGACGAGCGGGACGAGAAGGTCGTCTCCGCCTCACCAGCCATGCGCAAAATCATGGAGACCGTGGAGCAGCTTGCCAGCACCAGCGTTACCGTGCTGCTTGGCGGTCCATCGGGAGTTGGCAAAGAGGTCATCGCCGACATTATCCAACGCCGTGGCGACCGCCGCGATAAGCCCTATGTCAAGCTCCACTGCGCCGCGCTGAGCGAAGGACTGCTGGAGAGCGAACTCTTTGGTCACGAAAAAGGCGCGTTCACCGGAGCAATCAAGCAGCACCTGGGAGCCTTTGAACGAGCCGACGGAGGAACCCTCTTCCTCGATGAAATAGCAGAGATTCCTCCCTCCACCCAGGTCAAGCTGCTGCGGGTATTGCAGGATCAACGCTTCGAGCGGGTCGGTGGCGAGAAAACCATTCAGGTTGACGTGCGCCTGATCTCCGCCACAAACAAAGACCTCGCCAAAGCGGTCGAGGTCGGCGAGTTCCGCGATGATCTCTACTATCGACTCAAGGTCGTGCGGCTGGCGGTTCCTCCGCTGGCAGAGCGACCGGAGGATCTTATTCCGCTAATCGCCCGCTTCGTGGAGGAGTCAGCCCGGCGGCACAAACGCCCGGTCAACGGAGTAGAGCGGACGGCTCTCGACCAGCTTTTGGCATACCACTGGCCGGGGAACGTTCGCGAACTGAAGAACACGATTGAAGGTATGGTCGCTCTGGCGCGGGGGAAGGAGCTGACCATCGCCGACCTGCCCCTGGAACTGCGGGAGTCCGGCGATTCAATCGGCTCTGCCGGAGAGATTCGCGTTCCCATCGGCTGGAAAATGGAGAAGATCGAGCGCGAGGTCATCCGCAAAACCCTGCAAAAGATGGATGGCAACCGCACCAAAGCCGCCGATGTTCTGGGCATCGGACTCCGCACCCTCCATCGCAAAATCAAAGAGTTCGAGCTTCGTTAGCCGATTCGGAGTAACTAGAGAATCTCCTCGTCCTCAGCCCGCCAGGCGGGGTCAACGATGCAGAGGAAGACGAAGGGCGTGCTGCCCTGTCGATTATCCACCCACTGAACCGCGTTGGGGGGAATCTCCACGGCATCGCCGGATTTGAGTTCTGCCGTCTCCTTGTCAATGTGCATCACCGCCTGTCCGCTGATGACGAAGTACAGCTCGCTGGTACTCAGGCGATGGGGCGTGGAGCTAAGTCCGGCAGGCAGGATCGCCTCGGCGAGGGAGTATCGCCCGGAGAAGCCGGGGTCGTTGTGGGCGTTGACAAGCTCGCGCAGGTGAACGCCATCTCCGGCAACAACATTTTTCGAGTTAAGCAAAGACTTTATCCGCATAGCGATCTTTCGTTTGGGTTCTAAAATACAGATAGTTGTTGATGTAAACATACTAGTTTTATCGATACTACGGGTAGTATCCTTTGGCAGGAGATAACGAAATCCGCCGTAGGGACACGGCATGCCGTGCCCCTACAAAACCACAGCTACCCATATCGGTCGGTTCTCACAGACTTCGTAACGGTCTCAGCCTATTATCGCAACTTTTGGACAGAGCTGTCGAGGTTTCGGCAACCATTCGTATCTTATGAAAAATCCTTTCCAGTTTCGATCAAGGCTACTACGCCCTTCCGGTGTCGTCAAGCTGCTGGTTGCGCTGACGGCTGTCCTGCTGCTGGTTGGCTGCGGAGCCGACCCCGACGAGCTGATTGAGGATTACCTCTACGGCGACCCGGACATCTCTGGTCAGGCGGAGCGAGACCTGCTGGGACTGGGTGAAGAGGCGGTTCCACCGCTGCTGGTCGCCTTCCGACGGGAGGAGAACCGCCTGCTGGTCGGTAAGCTGTTCATCCGCCTCGGTGAGCCAGCGGCGCGGGCGTTGCTGCCTCTGGTTGGAGAGGACGACTACCTGCTGGCGATGGAGTCGAGCGAGCTGCTGGTCGAGCTTGGTGGCGATGCCGTCCCCGCGCTGATTGAGGAACTGTCATCTTATCCTGCCCACGCGCCGGAGCTGTCGGCAATTCTGGGGCGCATTGGCGAACCAGCCTGGGAGCCGCTACTGAAGCTCTTTGGCACGACTGACCGCAAGGAGCTGCGCGGTCTGCTGGTGGCAACCTTCTTCCACTATGGGGTTGTGCCGCTGGAGTCGCTCTGGAACCTGAGCGACGACCCTGAGCTTGGCGAGGCCGCTCTCTCGGTTATTCTGCGCTGGGAGTCCCCGGTGGTTCTTGCCCGTGGAGTTGAAGCGGAAACGGCGCGTCGGCTGCTTACCTTTACTCCGCTGGAGCCGCTGGTCGGCGAGGTCATCGCCTTTACCGGACAGCTTCCCTTTAGAGTTCTTGAGGAGCTTGAACAGTCGCTGACTGACAGCGATGGTGGAATCTCCGATGGTGGCGATCTTGAAGACGGTCTCCTGCGAATGCAGCTTTCAGCTTTGCGAGAGGACTGGAGCAAGGCAGCCGCCTACGGCTCCGCTCCTTTCACGCTGCTGGTGAGCCTCTACGACGCGGAGCGGGCTGACCCCGGTCGTTCGGCTCTGCTGCGAACAGCCCTCCTCCACCACGGCGGACTGTACCTGAAGCTCCTCCTCGACGGTACCCGCGCCGAGCCGGAGAATGTGGAACTGGCTCTGCTGACCGATGAAGTCGCCCGTACTCTGGAACAATTGGTAAAGCCATAGCCCGCCGAGGTCTCCTGTGAAAATTAACAGAGCCAGTTTTGACCTGAGCCTGATTCCCCTCTTTTGGGAATTAAGCGAAGACGACCTGAAGCGCGTCTATCCTCTGCTCAAGCGGAAACAGTTCCAGGAGAAGGGCTACTCGATCATCGTCGAGGGGCAGTCCGGCGATGCCTTTTACATGGTCGAATCCGGGATGCTCAAGGTAACCCGGCAGCATCGCGACGGGCGGGTCAAAATTATCAATCTGCTAACCACCGGGGATGTCTTCGGCGAGATGGCACTGCTCGATGACGTTCCCCGCAGTGCCACCGTGGTTACTATGGAGCCGGTCAGCCTCCTCGTCCTCAACAAACGAGATTTCATTCACCTGATTACCGACACCAGCGAGCTGGCACTCAAGATCATCAGCACCCTCTCCCAGCGACTACGCAACTCCGACGCGCAGATTCGTGAACTGAGCTTCGGCACCAAGGACAATCGAATAGCTTCACTCTTTGAGCGACTGCAAACCCGCTTTGGCGAGCCGGACGCGCGGGGAATTCGCATACCATTTCACTTATCCCAGCAAGACCTCGCCGATATGTCCGCCACCCGGCGGGAAACCATTTGTCGCTACATCGCCAATCTAAAAAATCACGGGCGGCTCATTCAGGACGAAAACCAGCATTTCATCTTTCTGGACAAACCTCTAAAAGATTAGCAGCCTCAGGGACACGGTATGCCGTGTCCCCGCCTGCGAACCTATCATCCTATGCCAACTCCTCACCTCATTCTTGCCAGCGGAAGTCCCCGGCGGCGGTGGTTACTCACCGAGGCGGGAGTGAAGTTCACCGTCATCGTTCCCCTGGTGGAAGAAATCTGGGAGGACGACGACCCGGCGCACACCATGCGCCTGGCTGTGGAAAAGGCTCAGTGGACGGCGGAGCTTCTCCGCCACAGCCCACCAAACGAGGTCAGGCTGTCAGATGCCCTCTTCCTGCTGGCGGCGGATACCATCGTCCTGCTCGATGGACGAGTCCTCGGCAAACCTGATGACGAAGCCGATGCTGTCAGCATGTTGACGCGCCTCGCCGGACGGGAACACAGCGTAACCACCGGAGTGGCGGTCATCAATCCCGCTGGTCAGATCAGTACCCTGCGCGTTGACAGCCAGGTGCGGATTCGCCCCCTGACCGCCAGCGAGATTACCGCCTACGTCGCCACTGGCTCTCCGCTGGATAAAGCGGGAGCCTACGCCGTTCAGGACGAGGAATGGAATCTGGTTGAGCGGGTTGTCGGCTCGCGGAGCAACGTCATCGGCCTCCCCGTGGCGGAGACTCTCCAGTTACTCAAGGACAGCGGATGGAAAAGCTGAATATAATTCTCTTCGACTCCGCCGCCCAGCTTGAGCTAGACCCGGCAATGGCGGAGCGTCCGCTGAAATACTACCAGACCATCGCCACGGAAATAGAGCCGCGTTATCACCTGACCTTCAAGGTCAAGCCGCCCTTCCCCGGTGTGCGTGAGGTCATAGTTCCCGTGGAGTATCCTGTTGTCAACGGACAGCGGGTGCTGCGCCAGGAGAACTTCTGGATCAACCCCCGCCCGAACGGAGCGGAGGTCATCTGCCAGCGCAACAACACCAATCTCGTTGACTGGGTACTGCGGCACTGGGTGGCGATGTTCCTTCTGCCACCGAACGGCGCGTTGTTCCATTCCGCCTCGGCAGTGAACCACGCCAGCGGCGCGGGCTACCTCTTCGTCGGTCGAACCGAGGCTGGCAAAACCACCCTCGCCAACAACCTCTTTCCCTCTTCTGCCTGGCAGCTGCTCTGCGATGAACTCAACGCCGTTGTCCAGGACGATAACGGCTGGCGGTTAATGGGAACCCCCTTCTGGGGCGACTTCGGTCTGACCCGGATAGAGAACCCGGTCGCTCCCCTCCGGGGAGTCTGCGTCCTTGCCAAGGGCAAGCGGCTGTCAAAGGAGCTGCTCTCGCCCGGCGAGCTGACCCGCCAACTGCTGCAAACCATTGTTAACTACGGCGGTAACGACTGGTACGCGCCAATCGCCCTGGCATTCTGCCAGAACCTGGCAAAAGCCATTCCCGGCTACCGCCTGGTAGCCCCGGAAGATACCGACCCAGAGGAACTAGCCGCTCTCCTAACCTAATCAATAACAACATGATAGCCGCAGACTAAAACCGTCCACCAGCGGGCGGTTTTTAATGGTTGACACTATATCGCCGATTTACTACACTTCGCCGCTCGCTTGAAGCAAGGTGCACTTTCGCAACAATAAAATCAACCGGATGATCGTTATTCCCACGTTTCGCGCCACCTAAGACGGACTGCCCGCAGGCAGGCTGGAGGTGTTTTGTGAAGTTACCATTCAATTTCAAAGTACCAAACCTGAAGAAGCTGGACTGGAAGCTGCTGGTGCGTGATTACACACTGGTCGTCATCGGCGCGCTGATTGGTAGCTTCGGGCTGGCATATTTTCTGGTTCCCTTCAAAATAGCCCCCGGCGGTATCGGCGGACTGGCAACGGCATTGCATCACCTTTGGGGAATGCCCGTGGGAATGATGATGCTCGTCTTTAACGTGCCGCTTTTTCTGGTTGGGCTGAAGTTCCTCGGCGGTGGCTTTGGAGTCAGAACCCTGGTCGGAATGGTGTTGTATTCGGTCTTTACCGACTTCTTCGATTTGGTTCTTGCCCTGGGGCCGATGACCACCGACAAACTGATGGCGGCGATCTACGGCGCGATTCTCCTCGGCGTGGGGTTGGGGCTGGTCTTCAAGGGCGGAGGCTCGACAGGAGGAACCGATATTCCGGCGCGGATACTCTCCCGCTACACTGGTCTTTCAACCGGAGTCAGCTTCCTCGTCTTCGACGCGGCAATTATCTTTTTTGCCGGAGCTATCTTTGACGACATGGACCTGGTGCTTTACGGCTTCGGCGCGCTCTGGGTCTCGATCAAAGTGATTGACCTGATTCTGGAGGGCTTCGGTTACGCCCGGGCGGCGTTCATTGTTACGACAAAGCCCGATGTCGTCTTTTACCAGATTATGGCGGGGCTGAACCGCAGCGCAACCTACCTCCACGGAGAAGGGGCGTACGGTGGTGAGAAAACCAAGGTCATCTACTGCGTGGTGGGGCGGCGAGAGGTCTATCGGCTAAAATCCTTGGTCAAGCGAGCCGACGAGAAGGCCTTCATGGTAATCAGCGATGTCCATGAGGTGATGGGGTACGGCTTCCGTCGTCGCGGCAGCGCGTAAACCTCGCCAACTGATTGGCTGACAAAGCAACCAGATTGTTACTAAAAAGAGCCGACCAATGTCGGCTCTTTTGAATATACCTGCAAGCTGGTTAGGCGTGGTCTGGCGCGTCCACCTCCACGCTCTTGCCCTTTTCCAGGACGAAGAGGTAGAAGAGGTACAGCACAAAAACGATGATGGCGATAGCGAAGATAACCGCCTCTGACAGGTTCAGCTCCACGGTGGCGGTCAGCTCGCTCTGCCCCAGGGCGGCGACATGCTCGCGAGCGAAGTCCTCGGAAATAGCAATCCTACCGGAAGGGATTTTTACGTCCTCTTCGCCAGCGGCGATCCGTACTTCGGCTGCCACAATGGCAAGAGCTTGCTCACCACGGAGCCGCTCGACCTCGTCGCCGATGGTGTCGTAGATCGTCGTCTCACCGTAGTGGTCGATGTACATCCGCCGATAGGACATCTGAGCGTAGGTGTTGTTTTCAAAGCTGTCGTCGGCTGGGTTGATGGTGATCGTCGCCGGGGTGGTCGCCTCGGTAATCCAGAGGTAGCCGAACGCCCCCAAACCGATGAGAAGGACGAGCAGGATGATGACCTGCCAGGCTTTGGTCGCGCCGAGAATGTTCATTCACGCTCCTGGGTACAAAGATGCTGTGTGGGGGTTTCCCGTTACTTGTTAAGAATAGGTTGGTTAGCGGTTTAGTATTCATCCAGCCGCATGGGCATGACCAGGCAGAGGTAGTCCTCGCCCTCTTCTGGCTTAATCAGTCCCGGGCGCAGGTTCTCGATTAGCTCGAAGCGAACCTCGGCGGACTGGGTTGCCTTGAGCGCGTCGATGACGTAGCGGGCGTTGAAGCCAATCCGCAGCGGCTCGCCGGAGTAGTCGATTTCGATTTTCTCGCTGGCCTCACCCTGGTCACTGTGTCCGACCACCCGGAGCAGACCCTCTTCAAACTCGAAGGCGATGCGGTGGGAACTCTCGTCTGCCATCAGGGCGATGCGCTTGGTCGCGTCCTCCAGCAGCCCTCGGTTCACGTGGGCGGTGCGGGAGAACTCCGTGGGGATGAGCTTTTTGTAGTCGGGGAAGTCGCCCTCAATCAGCGATGCCATCAGCGTGGTGTCGGCAAACTCGGCGACGATGTGTCCCTTGGCGAAGGAGAGCTTGACCTCCTCCACCCGGCTGGCGAGCTTGTCAATCTCGGCGATTGCCTTCGTTGGCACGATGCCCTTGAACTCGACATTGTCCTCGTTGAGCAGGCGGACACTCTTCGCCAGGCGGCGACCATCCGTCGCCACGAAGATCAGCTCCCGCTCGTTGGTGTCAATCAGCACGCCGTTGAGGAAGTAGCGGGTCTCGTCGTAGCTCACCGCGAAGAGGGTTTGGTGGATCATCTCCCTGAGGGTACTCGACGAGATAGTCAGGTTGCGGTCGGCATCAATCGCCGGCTGGGGAGGATACTCCTCGGCATCAATCCCCGCCAGGGAGAAGCGGGAGTTCTCGCAGTTCACCTTGCAACTGGTTCCCTCAACGACGAAGCTAACCTCGGCTTCGGGCAGGGCGCGGAGAATGTCGGTCAGTTTGCGCGCGGGGAGGGTCAGCTCGCCGGGGGTTTCTACCTTAGCCGCCAGAGAGCAGGAGATACCGACCTCCAGATCGGTGGCGGAGAGGTGAATCTTCCCGGCTTCGGCATCGGCTACCAACAGGACGTTGGCAAGCACCGGCAGCGGCGGGTTCTTTTTTACAACGCCGGCGACCATGCTCAGCGTGTCGAATAGTAGTCCTCGTGAACAGCTAAACTCCATGGTTTCCTCCAATGGTTTCCTCCGCCAGTGATTTTCCACTAATCAACTAATCAATGGCTAACGCTTTGAAATCTCAATTGTTTTGGAAGATAAGCGTCGCTCATCCTGTGGTCGGGTCTTGTCGGTCAAAAGACGTAAAGGCGTGTCGCTATGGGTTACTAACCTGGAACTACTCCCCGGACACCTCTTCGCGAATCAGCACCCAGGCGAGGAGGTCGTCGCCCAGCGGGTCGTCGTAGCAACCAATCTCGCCAAGCTCCGTCTGATACTCGCCGTCCTCACCAGCCGAGGCGATTAGCACGCCCCGTTCGTCGTCAAGATAGCTGAGTAGCTGTCCGTGAACGTCAATCGGTTGTTTTGGAACAGACTGACTGCTGCCCGTGTCTTCTGCCAGATAAGGTCCGAACCAGCTTATTTTAACGTCAGAGGGTCGGGCGAAGAGTTCGCTCAATTCCTTTGGAAAACGGTTGGTGTCGTCTTCAAAGCGCAGGACGGCCTCGGAGACCGTGGCGAGGCGTTCCGCCGCTTCGGGCAGGTCTTCCTTAACGTTGAGCAGGTAGCCCACCGCCAGCCCGACCAGCACGAAGACCGCTATCTTTGCCAGCAGAGTGGAGCGAGCGGTGCTGGCATCCTGAGCAGCCAGGCACTCCGGGCAGATGTTGCGGGGAACTCCAGCCCGCTCTCGTCGATGACGGCACTGGGCGCAGACCAGCCGCCCACAGCTCATACAGATGCCGACGGCGGGTTTATCGGGATGCTGGGGGCAATGCCCCGCTGGTGTATCGATTACCGTACTGTCGGTTGCCATCGGGTGTACTTTGCTGACGAAGCCTTGAGCAAGGAAAGCCCTCAGCTGATGCCTTTAAGGATTTTGAGTAGTATAAGTTCAACGGTGCCAGCGTGTCAAAGTAAACGGGGTGATTTTTTGTTTTCCTGCCGACTACAGCCTTTCTCGTTTCGATATGGTAAACTACCTCTTCACTCTCGTTGACTGGAACAGCTTGCGAGGCGACGGCGTAGTTTAAGCATTCTCCCGCTTGTTTAGTAAAGAAAACCTAAAGAAAGAAACCCATGAGCCGAGCGAAAAAGAGCAAAGTTAAAACTGACGAGCCAAAGCGTTGGTGGCAGAAACTCCTCTCCCCCTTCACCTGGCTGCGCGATAAGTACCGCGCCCACGCGAGCAAGCTGCCCAAGTCCCTGCGCTTTATCGAGGGGCTGGTCATCGCTCTGCTGATGGCTCTGCTGCTGCGCTGGCTGGCGATTAACGCCAGTTGGGTTCCCTCTGGCTCCATGCGCCCAACCCTCCTCGAAGGCGATTTCCTCCTCGTCAATCGTCTGGTCTATCTCTTCCGCGATCCCGAAGCCGGCGATGTCATTGTCTTCAACCATCGCAGCTTCGATCCCTACTCCGGGCAGTTTACCGAGGTTGACTACATCAAACGCTGCGTCGCGATCCCCGGCGATTACTTTATGATCGACGAGGGTTACGTCTGGAAAGACGACGATGCCGACCACAGCGAACTCCCCGATTCCTTCGATGAAGCAGACTATCTGGTAACCGGAATCCTGGGTCATACCGAGACCTACCCGGACAAGGGTGGCGATGTCTTCAAAGAGGGTGTCTGGTACGAGATACCGCCGGAGAAATACCTGATGATGGGCGATAATCGCGGCAACTCCATGGACAGCCGCTTCTGGGGCTATCTGGATAGGACCGACATCAAGGGCAAGGCCTTCGTGATCTACCTCAGCTTCGAGGGACACAAGGAGTGGGGACAGATGATGCTCAACCTGACCGACCTGCCCTACTACCTGACCCACCTGCGCTGGGACAGGATGCTCGATGTGATTAAATAGCAGCGCACACGGTGCCGTAGGGACACGGCATGCCGTGCCCCTACAAAATCGCAGCTTACGACAATGGTGAAACATCACGGGGACACGGTGCGCCGTGTCCCTGCTAGTACCTGTGTAACGGTTGGAGGTTCGCGCCCTGTTAATCACGGAGACCAGCCCTGAGAACGCTCCTTCGGATATTACCCCGCAGGACTCTGCCCCGCAGGAAA
>SWBW01002198.1_pt1 | contig 10632 bp, 8 predicted proteins | sample 4693041 | NCBI WGS metagenome assembly SWBW01 (sample SAMN10267271, study PRJNA491770) | bioreactor metagenome | isolation source: DHS bioreactor inoculated with marine methane seep sediment | place: Japan: Omine Ridge, Nankai Trough | collected 2006-05-06
TGCATACCCAACATCATGAAACCAGGCACATAGTTTTACCAGGTTTAGTTCATCTTCAGTTAATCCACTTTTTCTTCCTATAATTTCTGATTTTTCGACAACGTATTTAGCGTGATCTATTGTATGAAATACCACACTCTCAGGTAGATTTTCTGCCAGAAACCGGGTAACATAGTCACCTGCCTTCTGAACCATTTTAACATCTATTTTTTTCATCTTTTTTGATTATTATATGATTTTCTGTTTCATTAAACCGGCATTCTCTGATTCTATTTCAGAATAGAAATCTTAATGTAAAATCTATTAAATCCTCTTCGTACGACCGGTTATAGGTTAATGTAAGCACTGTAAAATCAAATGGCGTTACCCATACTCCGGCCCCAAATCCATCATGCCACGTTTTTGAATTTTCTCCCTTTACCCAAACACGGCCGATATCGTTAAACAGCAAAACCCCGGTTTGCCCGTTAAACAAATAGCTTTTTATGTCAAATAATTTGAACCTTACCTCTGCACTCATGTAAAACGATTGATCACCTGCAAAACGGTTGCCCCTGAATCCTCTCAGATTTGTTTTGCCGCCCAAGAAATTAGCATGATAAAATTCATTGTCACCAATATTAATTGCTCCGCCAAAACGTAAGGCAAATACGAACCTCGGATCTTTGTTAAAACTCAGGTATAAACTAAGGTCGGACAGAAGCTTCAGGAAATTGTTCCTATCTTCATCGATACTATAGAATCCCCGCGCCTGCGTTTCCCATAAAACACCCCTGGTTGGCAACATTTCATCATCCCTGGTGTCGAACTTCAATTTGGTATTAATGCCTGCATAATTATGTGAGGAGTATGCTGTGGAGTCAAGATATTGCGGATATGCATCGCCTATAAACTTATTGATTGTGTCGGTTACTTTGAAAAACTGGTAAAATGCCCCGAATGAATAATCAAGGCGTTTGCTTAATGTATGTTGTAACATCGGGTTTAACCAAATGTATTGATACCTGACCCGGTAATAGGATTTATCGTCGGTTAACTTTTCGGAATTGTTACCGAGCCCGAAAAAATTATTTACATTTTTCGGAATACTGACCTGGGCATCGACCGTGAGGTCAAATGTTTTAGACAATGCCGAAAACAACCCCTTATAGCTAACCGTAAATGCCCCGGTTTGAAAGGCAATATTCCCTTTGATATTGTGTTCGGTTGAATCCCTGAAATTATATCGTTTAAGTTTTACCCCACCTCCTATATAAATGCCATCATCCACATTATACCCTGCTACCACCACCGGCATAATAGTGTTGCGCTTATATTGCATGCGATCATACGAATTTATTGATTTCTTTTTGGATAGCTGAAGGTGGGTTTCATTACTTTTTACAATTACATTCCCCTTATCTTTCCTGTCGTAAACAATTGTTTTTTTTCCCGGGCCGCGTACTTTGGAATGATCAATAATGGTATCATCCCCTTTTCCGCCAATTATACGGACCTTAATACCTTTTTTACCGGAACCGTGCAATTTGAAAGTATCTTCTCCCTTCAACCCGTACAATCTGATTTCTTTGGTTTCGTTAAATTTAAATTCACGGAAATAAAGCTGCTCTTTGATTTTTCTCTTTTTCTTGCTTAACTCGTGAATATTGACATTAGTGTTGCCATTTTCAAGCCGCTCCACTAAAAAAAGTTCTTGATCGTTTGTGCCCACAACATCAACGGTTTTCGAGAGAAACCGGTAATAATCCGTGATTGATTTACTGAGCATATCCCTTCGTGCCTTCAATTTATTTTCTATTTCAATCCCGCTTAAATCATAGATATTTGGGGGCAGTGTATGAATGGCCTGGTGAATAATGGTATCAGTAAGTTTGTTTTGGATATCTTTTGTTATGGTCAACCAGTCATTCAAATCAGGCTCAGTCATAAAATACCTGTCGAAATGCCTAGCATTATAGGTTAATCCTTTAACATCATATATTTCTTTATCAAAACCATGGAATTTACGCAATGGATAAAATTTTGTAACCAGCCACATGGCTGCCCCTTCATTTACGAAATAAACCTGGTCGCGGTCTCGGGGAATAGGACGGTAAATTGTTAGTCCGTTCTCTTTAAAACCTGCCCACCGCCACTGGTCGTCATGCCTGTCCCAGTCATTGATCAAAATATCAAATATCCGGGCACGGACAACGGCATTTTGATCAACCTGATGATCCGGTTCCTTTTGGGTTTTTTTAACAACATCATGTGTACTAACAATTTTTTCGGGTCTGGAGAAACTTTTCAGGTCACTTCTGTCGCCGTCAGGCCGTTCTTCAAACAGGTAAACATCGTTGGCGAACCCTTCACGGTAAATACCAAGCCGGGGGTCGTCAGGCAACCACACAAATTCAGGGTTGGTGTACATTATCCCTATGGCCTCTGCCATTTGGGGCAGCGTTACAGCAGCATATGGATGCGAAGCAGAAATACCATCCTGAAGCACATCAACAGCCACGGTATTTCTGAAATTTTCCGGAAGTGCCTTTGCCACATATTTATTTACTGACCGCAATACGTATTGCCTCCCATTTTTGTCTTCCAGCCTGAGCGACCTGGTTTGCTGGCCGCCCCCGCGTTTAATGATTGACAAACCACCCCTTTCTGTTCCCATATCAAAAACGGGAATTTCAACTCTTGCCTGCCAGATATTTCGATAATTTTTACCCCTCATAAAGGTATAAAAACTGCCTTTTTTATACATATCCGTCAGGCGTACTGTGATGGTGCTGTCAGAAAAATCAAAACTGGCTTTATTGATTTCTTTTGATTCAGGCTCAAACACCGGCTTGTTAAATAACTTCCGGGTATAAACAACTTTGCCTCCCGGTGTACCATCAGGACTGATAAATTCCATCCAGGCATTGCCATTTGAATAAAACGACAATTTGCTGAATCCAGGACTTTGATAGGCGAAATCGGTTTTTTTCTTTTTTCGGGCGATGTATGTTCCTTCACCGCCTCCTCCACTTATAATGTGATTCAAAGAATCCTTTTCGAAATATTGCAAATTGTGTTCGTGGCCTGCTGCATAAATTACATTTGAATAAGCTTTAAACAGATCAGTCAATTTTTCCTTGAATATTTTGTACTCGGGATGAGCCAAATCCTGAATGTTACCGAAATATTTCCGGTATCCGGTATAAATAAATCCGGGAAGTGGCAGGTACATCCAGTTTTTAATTTCCAGCAAGGGAAACAATAAGTAGGATACCGGAAAATACCCACCGTGTTTACCAGCGCTATATAGGGGATGGTGTGTTGCGAAGATGATCTTTTTATCCCTGTTTCTTCTTATGGCATCCTCAATCGCGATGAAGATTTCCTCTTCATCCTCAAAATCACAGGCCCCGTCCGGTCCGGGTTTTTCATGTTTTTGAAACCACCATTGCGAATTGATAACAATTAGGGTAATATCCGGCGAAAGTTCAAGCTCAACAGGACCGGGACAGCCGCCATCGGGTAAAAAAGTATTCCCGCGATCAAGAAATTGTTCAATATATTCTTCCTCTCTAATTACTGTTTCCCAGCCATCTTCCCGTCCCCTGGCCCAGTCGTGGTTTCCGGGCAAAAAAACAACTTCCCCTTTAAAACTATCGAATGTATTAAGTATGTATTTGAGGTTTGCCTCATCTTTGGCAAAATGCCGGTCAGATGAATCGCGCAAACCAAGCGGGTAAAGAATATCACCTAAAACCACGACAGCACTAAGCGTATCTTGTTCTGAAATATGCTGTTTAAGCAGCGTAAGGTTTTCGTTATCGGGCTGTGGATATTTGATATCGCCGATCAGGTAAACCGTGTAAAGTAATTGGGCGGTATCTTCCGGCAGCGGTTGCTGATTTTCGTTTCCCGGTGCATAATATACTTTCTCTGCCGAACCCGACAGACAACTTCCCAACAATATGGAAGCCAGTAATATGTTATGTAAACGGTATTTCATGATAATCTACCAAAATTATTTTTCCATCATTTTCATCATCAATATGTTGGCTTTATTCCCCTTACCTTCATTAGATATGAAAAGCGTTCCCTTAGGATTAAAGCAAATCCCTTCGGGCTGGGCATAAGTTTTCGGGTTAAGTTCAACCATTGCCAGTAGTTCACCCGTCCTAGAATACACGATCAACATCTTTCCTACCGAACCTAATACATACATATTCCCTGATATTGGATGTATGGCAACACCCGAAGGTTGGAAAGTAACATCGCCTTTGTGCGTATCTAAATATGCCATCAGGTCAATACCCCACTGGGTTATTGTATTGTAATTTTTATGTTTTTTTATAGCATCGAGTTCAATAAGCAGCATCGGTTCCGGATCAAGCTTTTTGGTTTCTATATTGAAATTAAAAATTGATTTAAAACCTTTTCCTTTTTTATGATCCACATAAGGATGGCCTTTGCACGCGATAAGAAGATTTTTGTTAGCGTGATCGTAAGCCAGACCTTCGGTATCATTTTTAGCTGATAAGGCAGTCGGGTACTTTTCAACGAGTGGGACCGTGCCTGCGAGAAAGTCTATTACCCTGTATAAGTTTCCATTGCTTTTCAGCACCCAGGCATCATTTTCAACTATTTCAATACCCTCATAATCCCCATCATCACCAAATTTTATTTCCCTTTCAGCCCGGCCGGATTGTACATTAAAAACAAAAACAATCCCTTTTTCATCCTGTACCAAAGCCAACCTGGCATCGTCTATATACCCAAGGCCCGAAACTTCTACCAGTTTTTTAGGAATTTCCCAATATTTATCGGGCTTCTCCAATTGATATGGAAACTTATACCCATCACGCTCAAACAACTGTTGCTGATCATTGTTTTGTGAAAAGACGAAAAAGCCTAACAAACTTAAGATTGCTACTATTATTATTCGATTAATCCGCATCTTTTTTCAATTTGTAGATGGATATTAACTTCTCACTTCCTTTAATTCTGGATGAACCAAGGATTATAAATACACTTTTCACTTCGCTACCCAGTTGATTGAATACCTCTTCTGAGATAAGCAGTTGTGTATGGTACTTTTTATTTAATTGTTCAATCCTTGAGGCCATAATAACTACTTTACCTGTAATTGAATATTGCTTACGCAGGGATGACCCAATGTTTCCTGTAATTGCTTCATCATAATGGAGGCCAATCCCCAGGCGGGTTTCAGGAATATTTCCTTTATCAGCTTCATCAGAAACCTTTTCGAGTATTTTTATTGAAGCTTCAACAGCGGACTGGCTGCTATTATCCAACGACACAGGTGCACCGAAAGTGGCCATAAATCCATCACCTAGAAATTGGTTAATCACTCCATGATGGGATTGAACGATGTCGATCATAAAACCAAATAAGGTATTCAGGTAGGCCACTACGGCCTCCGGCTGGTTTCGTTCCACGAAAGGTGTGAATCCCCTAATATCCAGAAACATAACGCAGACCTGTTTCCTTGTTCCTGAAAGTTCATTGGGATTTTTCAGTATGTTTTCAGCAATTTGCGACGATATTTGCTGTCCAAACAAATCTATCACTTCGTTTTTTGCTTTGATATTATTCCATGAAATGATCATTTTTTTTCTTATCAAATCAGCAACAAAACCGGCAGCGATACCAACAATTACCATGATTAACCCTTGCCCGAAGTATTGTATCCTTGCCGGGCCATTATATAATGGTTCAAGGGTATTCGTATAGTACAATGAGATAAAAATATACTGAAGCGCCGCCAGCAGTCCCGTGAAAACAGATAACCTGAATTCGAGCCGCAAAGTTGACAAAACGATCAAAATAAAGTAGGTGAGTACTGCAGGAGTTTGTAGAATAGTAATTTGATTTGAGTATTCTACAATAAAAATCAACAACAAACTAAGCAATGAGATTTCCGAAAAACTACTGAAATAGCCAAAGAATCTCTGATTCAAAAAGAATAGCTTGATCTTTTTGCCTATTAAAAAGTGAACCAGTAATTCATATATGATCAATACGGCAGCAAAAATAAAAATGGCATAAAGTGCCACCTGCGATTCAAACATTTGAAGATATTCGTCCTTATAAATCAAATAAATAAAAAGCAACACGATGGCCTCCAAACCCAACAGTCCTATCAGAATGAATGTGCGCAGTCGTTCACTTTTAAAAATTTCATTTTTTAACAACTCCTCAAAAGACATCTCATTATTCCTATGCATTTAAGTTAGATTTTTCATGTGCTTAACATCTATATTGACCATTTATATTTTAGAAATAAAGATATGACAGTGAATGATCACTAATAAAAAAGTAAAAAACGCTGACCAGGGGTTTACATATTAATGATCATAGCTGAATAATTCATACACGTTAATTTTAAAAATAGTGATCACTAAAATCGCATTACAGTTTTACAATATATTTTCTGTCATATTCTATCGTTCATAGTTAGTGAGTATTCACTCGCAAAGATATGCCTAAAGTATCTATGAATGCAAGTTTTTTTAAGATTTTTTTATAAAAAGTAGATTTAACAGTTCTTTTAAATAGTTGTAATTGACGGTCTCAAGACGACTGTTCATTAAATTAGTAGATCTTCCGAAGTTATATATGACAAGGCGTTTGTAATAAAACATTTTATTTTAGGTTGCCAATCAAGTTCAGTGGATTTATTCAACGATCGAATAAAAAAGAATTTATTATTTCTAAATTCATTGATAATATATAATATAGCACTTGTATCTTTATTCTCAAGAGTATAATTTCTTAATATTAATTCTGAAATTTCTGCATTCATTTTATCGTATAGTCCTTCTTTCGATCTAAAATAATAATGGATTAACGTTTTACTAACCTTTGCATCGGTAGCAATTTTTTGAATAGTTGTGCCGTGATATCCATATAATAGAAATGTCTTTCGAGCGGATGCTGATATTTTCTGTTCTATTCCCATTTTTAATCGCAGACCTTATGATCATTTATTGCGAATTCAATCATATATAATGAGTCTTAGTATTCTTAATTTGAATTTTAAAATATTTATTATCAACACATTAATTATTGAAAGTGTGCAATTAACTTATTCCGTTTGTGAACCCGTTAAAGATTAAAGCACTTTTGTTTTCGTCAGTGGTCTTGGAGCCTTTACAACCAACACCCTGACAACGCTGGTACTATTGTTTGATATACAGTGAACAATATTTTTTGGGCTTTCAACCAGTGTATTTTCTTCGATGTTTATTTGCTCTTCGCCTACCAGAATATCCGGCTTACCTTCAATAACATAGAAAAAAACATCTACCGGTGTAATATGAGGTTTCAGGGTTTCTCCCGGTTTTAACATTAAATGAACCGCCTGGGCCGAGTTCTTATCATATAATAAGCGGGTATCCACTTTATGAGGATTTTCTTTAACAGGAGTTTCCAGTACTTTTGTAATTATCATCGATTTAATATTTAAGGTTTCTTTACAAATATATTTTTCAATGCTTCAATTAATTTATGACCTTCGGCACTTAAATTAAAATTATGGTTGTTCATATCCCACTTTTTCACAAGTAAACGTAATGAACCCATGGCCATTAAAGCGAGGCTTCTTTTATCAATATCCTTCCTAACTTCATTGTTATTCTGACCATCTGAAATAATTTTTTCAATTGTTTTCGTCTGAAAATTTAAAATTTCAATAATTTTCATCTTTAAAACCTCTTCATTTTTGAAAATTTCTTCCGAAAAAATAACCGAGACTATAGCAGGAGTTTCCGTCAACAGTTCCAACAATTTAGAAAACAATAAATCCAGCTTTTGTGTTGCCGAAGCCTCATTTGATTCTAATACTTTTGCCAGCTTCATGGCTGTCTCTAAAAAACTATCAAGCATTGTTAACAGAATGTCTGTTTTACTATTGAAATGTCTGTAGATACCGGGCTCAGATATACCGATCGCTTTAGAAAGATTCTTGATTGTAAGTCCCTGGATTCCCTTATTATCAATAATTACGATAGATTCATTAATAATTTGAAGTTGTCTTTCTGATAACATGATTAATAGGTTTGTTAGTATTCACTCGCAAAATAACAATAAATAATTCGGACTACCAACTAATTTTTAGTTTTTTAACTATTATCTTGACTTTATCACAAACAAATTCTTTCATTATTTGAATAAAAAAGTGATACCTGTACATAGGATATATGGGTAGGAGGAACCCATATTCGACTTAATTTTGCTATTGGTCGATTATAGGATGTGTGATATAAACGGTGATGCGATGTTTTAGCGATTTGTAAAACTTTCTGATGAATATAAAGTCTTGAATGTCAGAAGAAAATTTGATACAAGGTAACTATACTTTATCTCTAAATATTATTGCACTTGAAGGCAAATAGCCACTTGTCTATATACAGAAATAATCTATATGCAGTAATTATTTGGTATCAATCTTAATTTAAGAAATAGCCGATTTTTAAGCAAATCAATAACTCAGACCAGGTGATCCATTTAATTGCCCCAACAAGCAGTTAAATATCTGCATTGTGAAAGCCATATTGATGGACATCAGGCATGCGCAGTGGCGATGGGATTATGCAGCAGCAAGTCACGGTGCTTCATTCCACTCACCTGTTGAAATAAGCCGGGTGATCGGAACAGGCATTACCATTGCCCAGGAAGCCCGAATTAAACTGGCCCGGTTATTTGCCGATTATGGATTTAACGAAGAGTTGCCGTATCCTAACATCAGTACAAAAGCCAAAGCACAGGCTTTTATTCAATTGCCCGTTGAGAAGCTGGAAGCAGAGAAACAAACTTTCTTAATCGAAGTTGTTCCTGAATGGGAAAAAGCTGCTGCCGCAAGAGAAGCTACCTACCCTGTTAAAAAACTGTTGGATTAGGATAGTAGGAAAGTACTTTTTCAGGCTATTTGATACATTTAAATACCAAGGTTTAGGTATATCTTTCTTTAGTTTTACTCATTATTTTTGTAAAAATTAAAAAAAATGAGTGAACTATTAGATAATTCCGTTTTCAGGAAATCCAAATTAAAAGAACTGATTTTAAAACTTCATGAAGGTGTTGAAGCTGATAAGGTAAAAGAAGAACTGAAGGACAGTTTACGTCAAATACCTTATGGTGAAGTGGTTGAAGTGGAGCAGGAACTTATTGAAGAGGGACTGCCCGAAGATGAAATATTGCGATTATGCGACATCCATTCGGAAGTACTTGAAGGCCATGTGGACTTGACAGCCATGAAAATTGTACTTCCCGGGCATCCGGTGGATGTAATGCGTCAGGAAAATATAGAGCTTAGAAAAGTGATTGAAAAAGCAAAGAAGATAATTGCTTCTTTCAATGAGAAAGATCCTGATAAGAAGCAATTACTGGAACTGGAAGGCTTGTTCAATGCCTTGCTGGATGTCGACAAACATTATCTGCGTAAAGAATATCTGATTTTTCCATTTCTGGAACAAAAAGGGATTACAGGGCCACCAAAAGTAATGTGGGGCAAGCATGATGAAATACGCAGCTTGCTAAAGGGTTCGATAGAAATTCTTCAGACAAGAGATATTGAGCCGGAAGAAATTGTGGCTTCTGCCGAACTTATTTTAAGCCCGGCTTTAAATGGCGTAGATGATATGACAGGTAAAGAAGAAGAAATTTTACTACCCATGTGTCTCGATCAGTTAACAGAAGCGGATTGGTACCAGGTACACCAGCAAACCCTTGAAATAGGATTTTGTCTGTATGACCCGCCATTCGATTGGAAACCTGATAATATAGCGGCTGATGAAAAACAGGAGGTTTCACAAGACCATTTACAACTGCCAACCGGAAGTTTTAAAACCGAAGAATTACTGGCTGTATTAAATACTCTGCCTGTTGATATGACATTTGTGGACAAAGACGATAAAGTAAAATACTTTTCGCAAAATAAGGATCGTATTTTCCAGAGAAACAGGGCTATTATTAACAGGGATGTTCGCCATTGCCATCCTCCGGGTAGCACACACATTGTCGATAAGATACTTCAGGATTTTAAATCAGGTAAACAGGATCACGCACCATTCTGGATTCAAATTGGTGAAAAGTTTATTCATATCGAATACTTTGCGCTGAGAAATGAGAATGGCGAATACCTTGGTACCCTGGAAGTATCGCAAGATCTAACGGGTTACAGGAAACTCGAAGGAGAACAAAGAATTTTATCCTATAAATAGCGTATATGGAAAAACTTATCATAACTCCCAAAACAAAAGTGCTTCAACTGATTGAAGCTTACCCTGAATTGGAAGACGTATTGATCGAATATGCACCAGCTTTTAAAAAATTGAAAAACCCAGTTTTAAGAAAAACGGTTGGACGCATTGCCACTTTGCAACAGGCTGCTTCTGTTGGCGAAGTAAATGTTGAAGATCTGATCAACCGCCTCAGGAAAGAAGTAGGACAGGAACTGCTGTCAGTTGAATCTGGCGGAAATTATATAACCCAAAAACCTCCGTGGTTCGACCCATCAAAAATTGTTTCCGAATTTGATGTAAGGGAGATGCTGAAAGCTGGTGAGCAACCTGTAAACCAGGTGATATCCGACCTAAAAAAAATGAATTCGGGAGAAATTTACAAAATGACAGC
>SWBW01002139.1_pt1 | contig 10615 bp, 3 predicted proteins | sample 4693041 | NCBI WGS metagenome assembly SWBW01 (sample SAMN10267271, study PRJNA491770) | bioreactor metagenome | isolation source: DHS bioreactor inoculated with marine methane seep sediment | place: Japan: Omine Ridge, Nankai Trough | collected 2006-05-06
CCTCTGATCCGCCGGACGTAGGCGCGCCGCATCAACCCAGACGCGCAGTCCAACCGAGTTGATCCGCGTCACCTGGCTCAGGTCAAGCTTCACCTCGCCTGCGGTGCTGAAGACCGGCCGTAGATCGCTCGTCTCGTTGATCTCGCCCTTGAGCCGGTACGTGGTCCGTCCCCCCTGGCAGTCGGCGAAGACCTTCAGACGATCGCCAAGCTGCTGAAAGGCCTGTTTGGCGCCCTGAAGCACGCAGACCGAACGCCCCCCTGATCGGCTCTCGGTCGAGTCCCGGGGGACGAGGGCCAACACCTCCGTCCAGTTGCCAGGCAGGATGGCGAAGACTAGGTGTTTGGCCGCCCGTGACATGATCCGCAACCCCATACCGGCCCCCGCTCTCGCGCTGTCCAGCTCCAGGTGCGGCTCACCACCCGTCACGCGGTGCAGGACCTCCTTGCTTACCAGGGAGCCAAAGGGGTCCCGGATCGAGAGCGCAATGAAGCGCTCGAGGATTAGCCAGCGGAGGGTCGGCTCCTCCCCGGGACGGAGGGTAACATCTGCCGCGCGATCCAGATCCGAATAGCGCCGTTCGCCCGCCTGATCCAGGGGTGCGTGGAAGACTGCGTTGAGGATCATCTCCTCGGCCAGCTCCCCGAGCGAACGAAGGACCCGCTGCCGAAAGCCTTCGGCCCTGGCGTCCTCGAGCAGCGCGTCCACGTAGAACGACTTCTTGCTCGAGGCGACGATCTGCATCACCTGCACAGCCCGGTCCGACAGTAGCCCCTCGATCCCCCCCGTCTCGCTGCAGCGCAGCCACTGGAGCGCCGCCGTGACCACCGTAGGATCGGCAGGCCAGGGGCCGATCAACACGTTGTCGAAGTCCCCGGTCACCCCCGCCAGGCCAGGGCTCTCGATCGCTGCATTGACGCAGAGCAAAGAGCGCTCTCGGGGTAGCCCACGCTGGGACCAGCCCGAACACGTAGTTTCCCAGCTCTCCTTGTCAGCGCCGAGGATCCACATCTCGGCGCTCTCCGGCCCCGCCTGCTCGATGGGGTCTTCGACCTCTTGTCTGGACAGGTGAAACCCTCTTCGCTCCAACTTGGCTGCACCAACGTCGCCAACGACGCCCTCGGCGCCGATGGACCAGACGATCGACGGCCCGCTCTTCGGCGCCTCGATCGCCGTGGCGATAAGCGCCATGGGCAGGCCGCTGTCCACGGTGGCCACTTCGTCAGTGCCCGTTGGGATCCTGCAAAGGGGCGAAATCGCCTCTCCGTCTCCGACCTCAGGCTCGACCTCGCCAGCGACGGCTGTGAGCGCCTCCAATACGAGAGTCATGTCGACGAAGCGCTGCGAAGGATCCTTGGCCAACATTCTCAGCACAATGGAATCGAGGGGGCGTAGCTCGACCCGACCGGTCGTCTCGGAGGGGGGGCGCGGCTCCTGGTGCTGGTGATGATGCAAAAAGGCGATCGGGGAGTCGGCGTCGATGGCCGGACACGCAGTCAACATCTCGTAGAGCACGAGCCCGAGGGCGTACTGGTCACTCAGCGAGGTTGCCACCTCACCCCGGCACTGCTCGGGGCTCATGTAACGCGGCGTGCCGAGCAGGGTCCCGGCCTGGGTCTGCGTGGCGTCGCCAACGATCCTCGCCACACCAAAGTCGAGGATCTTGACGTGATCACGTGCACCGACCTCGGTCAACATCACGTTGTCGGGCTTGAAGTCTCGATGGACCACTCCGCTGTCATGGGCGTAGCCAAGCGCTGTGACGCACTGTATCGCCACCTCCAGAGCGCGGTGGATGGGGAGAGGACCGCGCTGGAGCACAGCCCCGAGCCCAACCCCCTCCACGTACTCCATCGCCAGGAACAGGGCCCCGTCGCCCAGCTCCCCAAAGTTGAAGACCGTGATGATGTTGGGGTGCACCAGGCGACTCGCGGTGCGGGCCTCCTGACGAAAACGGCGCCGCCAGTCCAGCATGGACGTATCATCCCGAGCCTGGACGATCTTTATCGCGGCCAACCGATCCATCGGCGCCTGCTCGGCGAGGTAGACGCAGCCCATGCCGCCCCTGGCCAGTTCCCGCAGAATCTTGTACTGGTCGAGGATTACCATCCCCACCATCGAATCATCGGCCTGACTGCCATGCTGGTCTTTACCGGTTCTTGGCATCGCGCTCAACTTCGAGGATCGATAGTGTATCTCAAGCCTCTGAAGGCGCAAGGCCTGACAGGCAGCACTGATTCGGGTTAGGCTGACCAAGGGGCCAAGCCAACGAAGGAGCTGCTGTGGTTCGAACTCAGAGCACAATCCTCGAGCGAGGGCGTATCTTGGTGGTGGAGGATGAGCCAGCGGTCCAAAAGATGCTGGTGCAGATCTTGGAAGGTCCGGGCTACCAGATAGACACGGCCGACGACGGAGCGGCGGCGCTCGAGAAGATCGAAATACAGCCTTACGACCTCGTCATCCTGGACCGGATGATCCCAAACATCTCGGGTGATGATGTGCTCCGGCACCTCAAGGCAGCCCCCGAGACAGCATCGATCCCCGTGCTGTTCCTCACCGCCGTCTCCGATGAGTCCGGCCAGGTTCAGGGCCTCGACGCGGGCGCCGCTGACTACATCGTCAAGCCGTTCATCCCGTCGATTCTGCTGGCCAGAGTTCGGCTCCAGCTCCGGCTCAAGGCCCAAGAAGACGAGCTGCAGCGCCAACGTCAAGCGACCGAAGAACAGAATGTCCAGCTGATGATCAAGAACGCCGAGCTCGAGAGGCTCGAGGAGTTCGTGGAGGACGTGCTTACTCCGCTGGGCGACCCGGTGCGTGACAACCTGGCCCGGCTCGTGGCGCGTATCGACGACATCAGGGTGGAGGGTGTCCCAGACGGGGCCCAGAGCTACGCCGAGGACCTCCGCGCCCTGGCTCCGAGCTTCGAACGAATCCTCCACTACCACGACCACCTCGCCCGCACCGACGCGGCGCTCAAGGGCAAGCGGGTCCTGGTCGTGGATAGCGATCCCCTCCCGCGCAACCTGGCTCAGCGGGCGGTCTTTGCCACCGGCGCCTCGGTGAAGGCCGCGGCCAACATCGACGCTGGGCTGGAGCTGCTACGCGGCGGCCCCTACGACGTGATGTTCGTGGACTGGACCAACGCCAAGATCATCGATCCAGCGCTCGAGCTTCAGCCCAGGCTGCAGTGTGTGGTGATGACCAGCCAGCCGGTCTTCGAGGGCAACGGCCTGCAAATGTTGCAGCTGCCGCTGTCCAGCGTCTTCATCACAAACGTGCTCGCCCGTACCGCGGCCCATGATCCCATCGCGGTCCGGGAGATCGTGGCCACGGCCGGCAAGCTGCTCTCCCAGGACATCTTCGGCCTGGAGAAGTACCTCGGCTGGGGCGCCGCGCTGCGCGAGGTGAAGATCTCCGACTCCCGCGCACGTCACGACCTCATCGACGAGATACACGCCTACGCCATCAAGGCCGGGCTGCGCAAGAAGTTCGCCCAACAGCTGCAGACGGTGGCCGACGAGCTGATCATGAACGCCATCTGGGACGCGCCAGTGGACGCGGCCGGCGTCCCCAAATACAACAGCGCCCCACGTGATCAGCGCATCAGGCTGCTGCCCGACGAAGAGGTTGTCGTCCGCTTTGGCAGTGACGCCAACTCCTTCGGCATCAGCGTGACCGACAAGTTCGGGCGGCTGGAATATGATCGCGCTGTCGACTACCTGGTTCGCTGCTTCGCCAAGGACGATGACAAGATCAACTTCGGCCCTGGTGGTGCGGGGCTCGGGCTCTTCATGGCTTACAACTCGGTCTCCTCCTTCGTGGTCAACGTCGCGCCAGGACGTCGAACCGAGGTGATCGGCCTGCTGCATATGCACCGCCTCGATCCAGAGAAGCTCGCCAGCAGCTCCAGATCGTTCTGCTTCTTTCGGACGAAATCGGGGGATTCCGATGTCTGAGCATGAGGAGCGGCGCTACTGCCCGAGAAGAGCAGTCTCAATCTCGGCTCGGTTGCGGATCCTCGGCCTCGGCCGGGACATCGACCGGATGCAGCTCTCACCCGTCGCCGAGGTGACGATCCGGGATATTGGTTTGAACGGTGTCAGCGTCGATCTACCCAAGGTCGTCGTCGGCGGATTGAGCCTCGACCGTCTGGACCTGCGCGCCGAGAAGCCTGTGCTCTTCTTGCAGTGGGATTGGCCTGACGGTTCGGGCAGAGCCCGTGTCAGCGCCGAAGCGGTCCATCTCAGCCAGGATCAACAGCTCAACTCGTTTCGAGCGGGGCTCAGGTGGACCGGCATGAACAAGGAGGACCTCGCCACGCTGCGGACTTTCGTGGAAGGCTGACACCAAGGGCAAGGGGCGTGCAGAACGTTTTGGGCAACCTTGGACCGTTTGGTCTCCGCCTTGAGGCCGGCAGGGATGGCAGGCCAGGCCGTTGGGTATCAAGGCGCCAGCAGCAGAAAGTACGCAACCACAGACATCGCCCCGATCGCGATAAGGGCCAGTGGCCAGACCAACCAACCGTAGGTGCGCCTCGCGACCGACCAGATCTGGCGCTTGACCTCGGCAGCGATCTCTTCGGCGAGAGCGTCGGCCATCGACTGCACGGTTGGATGGCGGAACATGAAATCTGAGGGCAGAGGGCGCCCCAGCGCTTCCCCAAGGATGGACCGAAGCTCGATCAACGTGACGGAGTCGGCGCCAAGGTCCTGGACGCCTCGATTGAAGTCGAGGTCCGCCAGGTCAACCCCCATCAACTCACTTACAACCTCACCCACGACGTTTGCCACAATCTCTCTGATCCGGTCAGCGTCCGGATAGACATCCAGGATCTGGCGCTCGAGTTCGAGCCCGCGCTGTTTGATCGTGGGCTCAACTGGTGATGACTGATCCTCTCTCAATTCGGCGAGAAGCGGCTTCTTGCCCAGACTGCGGATGAGTTGGGAGCGGTCCAAGGGGAGGTAACAAACCTGTATAACGTCAGCTGCTAAGATCTCTCCCAGCGCCTCTACTCCCTCGTCCGGCGAAAAGACGGTCAACCCCAGGTTCTTCCAACGCTGCTTTACCACGCTGGACTGGGCAGCGTCGGCAGCCATCCCCGATTCAGCCCATGGGCCCCAGTTGATGCTCTTGGCTGGCAGGCCGATGGCTCGGCGATGGTGCGCAAGGGAGTCCAGGAAGGCGTTCGCCGCAGCGTAGTTGCTCTGACCAGGAGAGCCGAGCATCGCTGCCACGGAAGAGTACAACACGAAATGGTCCAGATCATCGCCTCTGGTCGCAAGATGTAGGTTCCATGCGCCTGCGACCTTTGGTGCCATGACCTCGAAAAAAGTCCCCCAGGTCTGCTCGAGCAGGACCCTGTCGCTCACCAGGCCTGCCGAGTGAAATACTCCACGCAGCCCATACCCCGTTTTGGAGATCTCGCTAAGGACTCTCTTGATGTCGGCCTGACTCGTAACATCTGCCTGCATCTCGATGACCTTCGTAGAGGCACCACGGAGCTTTTGAAGCGCCTCGTTTGCCGCCCGTGAGGCGGCGCGGCGACCCGTCAAGATGACTGCACCCGCCTGCCCTTCAACCAGCCACCTCGCGGTATGCAGCCCCAGCGCTCCAAGACCTCCCGTAACAAGGTATGCGCCATCGGATCGGACATCTATGGCCCCCTCCACTTTCATTGGTGGGTGAGGCACCATCCTGCGCACGTACCATCCGCCAGTGCGGAGCGCGATCTCGCACTCGTCGGTCTGTGCGTGGAGGAGGTTCAAGAGGGGATCTGGACTGTCGTTAGCGGGATCCAGGTCGACGCAGACGCAGCGGAGATCGCCGTGTTCGAGCAGTGCCGTTTGCGCGAGGGACCAGACCGGCGCCTGAACTACGTTCACGGGGGTGGTCTCTCCTGCGACAGTGTGGGCACCACGTGTGACGACCCAGATCTTCGGCAGCTGGCCAGGTCGTCCCTTGATGAGCGCCTGAAGCAGAAAGAGCAGACCTCCGTTGCCGATCTTCAAGGTCTCCTCGAGAGCGTCCAGCGAGGCGGGCGGCGTGTCGAGGTCCAGGTTCCAGAGGTAGATCACTCCCGCCAATGGCGTGCCCTGCACGCTCCGGACGAGATGCTCTAACTGGTCGGGAGCATCAGGTGAGAGTTGAAACGCCCCTTGCTCCGATCGCTCGAACTGTTGGCCATGGGTAATAGTGATTTGGTCTTGACCCAGCTTCTTCGCCAGGGCGGCACCCGTCCCACCAACATCCGAGAAGATCAGCCAGGTCCCATCATGTGGGCCAGATTGGCGTTCAGGCTCCTGTGCCAACCGCTTCCAAATGGGCTTGAAGTACCTGTCCCCCTCGGCATCTGCGGGAGCTGAACCCATCCCCAGTAGTGGTATACGTCTTCTTTGAAACGGGTATGTCGGCACCTGGACCTTACGACGTTGATAGTCGCGATCAAAGCGGCGCCAGTCCACCGCTGCGCCCGAGGTGTACAGCGTGGCCAACGCAGTCAAGGTGGTCGTCCAATCCGAGTCTTGCGGCCCGAGAGAGGGGAGGGTCTGATCTAACTCGGTTGTTGGCGTTCCCCGGGCAGGCACTGCCCCGATCTCCAGCAGAAGGTCGCAGCCGGAGTTCCTCGCCATGGAGATGGCCTCAGCTCTGGATCGGGAGTTGGGTCGGCGGCTGCGTTGGAGATGGGCGAGGGCCGCCTCGTTAGTCGTAATTCTCTCGCCCGTGGCACCAGACAGGAAGGGGAACCGGGCCCCGGGTTGGTTGGGCGCCTTTGCAGGCTGCCGCTCCATTTCGCCAAGGAGAATATGAATCCCTTCATTTGGAACCAGGAGGCCGGCGCAGCACGCTGCAGCGATTTCAGCTTGCCCAAACCCAAGTGCGAGGGTCGGGTTGATGCCCCAAGATCGCCACATCTCCGCGGTGGCGTACTGGAGGGAGAATACGCATACATCTCGCATCTTGCGATCTTGCGGGGAGGTGTCACGAGCGAAGACCAAGCTGGATAGCGGCTGATCGAACACATTCTTCAGGATTTCGGCGCATCGGTCCAGCGCGGTGCGGAAGGTGGGTTGGGTGTCGTAGAGTTCCCGGCCCGCGCCTGAGGTCGTCCGGCCATCGGAGAAGACGAAACCCGTCGTGGCGGGTTTGTCCAGCTGGCCGGTAATGACTCCGACAGCAGCACCTCGCTGAAGAAACTCCTCGAGGCGTCCCCGTATCTGCTCGGTGGTCGCGCCCATTACGGCGAGCCGGTGGCCGAAGTGTGTTCTTCCGACGTTTGCGGTGAAGCAAACGTCGGGGAGCACGGCGTCAGAGTGAGACGCCAACTGGTTCTGGTATCGCTCGGCCAAGGCAGAGAGAGCCTCCGAGGTTTTAGCAGAGATGCACAGCAAATGGAGTGGCCGTTCATATTCTGGCGCCCCGCATTCAGATACCGTCTCTTTCCTGGGCGGTGCCTCTATGATTGCGTGGGCGTTGACTCCGCTGATGCCGTAGGTGTGGACCCCCGCGAAGCGTGGCGATGACGCCGGCCACTGCGCAAAAGCGGATGGAAATAGAACCGGTATCTCTCCGAGATCAATTCCGGGATTGAGGCATTCCAAGTGTGGTTGCGGCGGAATGGCCTCATGCTTAAAAGAGAGCAACACCTTGATCAGACCCGCGATCCCGGCGGCCGCCTCCAGATGCCCAATGTTGGCCTTGATTGAACCAATGGCGATTGGAGCGGTTCGCTTCCCCGCGTAGGCGCTGGCCAAGGCCTGAACTTCGATCAGATCGCCTAGCGGGGTTCCGGTCCCGTGGGCTTCAACATAGCCCACATCCTCGGGCTGGATCCCCGCTTCGCTGAGAGCGCACCTGACGACCTCGGACTGAGAAGGGCCTCGAGGAGCGGTCAGTGATCCGCTCCGTCCCACGTGGTTGATAGCCGTGCCACGAATGATTCCCCACAGCACGTCACCATCGGCCTTGGCGGAGGACAGAGGTTTCAACACAACTACGCCGCAACCCTCCCCTCGCCCGTACCCGCTTGCAGACGCGCTGAAGGGCCTACAACGCCCATCACTTGAGACAACCCCAAGCTTCTCAAACCCTCGTGTGGTATCTGGGAAGAGCATGACGTTGACACCACCAGCTAGCGCCAGCTGGCATTCACCAGCGCGTAGGCTTTGGCAGGCGAGATGGACCGCGAGCAGCGAGGACGAACAGGCGGCGTCACAAGCGAAGGAAGGCCCCTCCAGGCCAAACAAGTGGGAAACCCTGCCCGAGGCAGTGCTGAATGCCCCACCAGTATTGGTGTATGCGCTGACTCGGTTGTCAGGAAATGCTCTTGCTCTCATAAGGACAGCGTCATAGGCGCTGATACCGACGAAGACGCCAGTGGGTGTACCTAGGATAGAATCAGCTGATATATTTGCGGTCTCAAGCGCCTCATAGCCTGTCTCGAGGAAAAGGCGATGTTGGGGATCCATCTCCTCTAAAAGTTTTGCAGAGAGGCCAAAGAAGTCAGCGTCGAAATCGAAGATTTCTTCTAGAAAACCGCCATGTTGCGTGGAAGTTGTAGAATTGCTTGTGCGGTTGATGGTTTTGGTCAGGTCACGAGCCTCTACCAAGTGGCTCCAGAGGTCTTCTGGGTTGTCGGCGCCTGGCAGCCGGAAGGCCATGCCAACCACTGCAATGGGATCGGAGGATTGGGCCTCGAGTTCGGCGACTCTTGCTCGAAGGCTTCTTAGCTCTAGAAGAGCCCGTTTTGTAACCGACAAGTCATCTGCTGTCCCAGACATTGGAACCTCATATTCGCTCACTCCCCCTTCCCTTGACTATCAGTTGGAAACTTCAGTCTACAAAAGGTAGGGTGCACGATATCATAGATGGAGTCATCAGGGGGGCTTGCGCATAGTTTGTGAAGATGAGGACCACCAGACGACTCACCCCGCAGCTGTACACGCTGTTGCTTTGTTGCCTCGTCCAAGTGACGAACCTCCTTGCAGTTCCCAAGCTCTCGAGCTTCTCGTCAGTGTATGAACTGCTTGGTCCCGCCGTGGCGGATGCTCGTCAGCGGCGAAGGCGGACCCCCTGGGCTCGGCGACGTATTGCGAAGCAGCTCTATCAGAGGAGTATCAACCTGATGGTCCAAAGGCGGTGTGAGGAGGCGATCAAGCTCCTCCGCCGATCATTCAGGTTGTCCCCCAGGGTGTTGACCTTGATTCCGCTAGGGCAGTGCTACGAGCGAACCGGCAAACTCGACAAAGCCAAAGCGATCTACGAACGAATCCTCAAATCCCGATCTCGCAGCATCGACAAGGTACGAGTGCGTAGCTGGTTGGAGGAGATCAACAAACCCAAGGCCCCCCTGACATCCCCAACCGAGCAGGACAAAGATCAAAAGGGAGCCAAGAACGACGACGAACCAGCGATCGAACCAGAGACGAGCATAGATCTGGGCAAAGACACTGTGGAGGAGATTGGTGAGAATGCGGAGGCGACACAGGATATCGGCGATGACGGCGGTGGCGGCGGATCGGGGGAGGTGGGGGTCGAGGAGATCACCGGATCGCTCAGCGGCTACTTCCGCTCGTCCCTGGACCTTGACCTGGAACACCAGTACGCCACGAACCGGACTGACATCCCCGAAGACAGCCTGGAGCTACGCAACAGCCTCCTGCTGAGGGTCCTGGTGCGGTACGGCACGACGCTCCAAGCCACATCCACGTTGATGTTGGACCACTACCTCCGGGCGCGTCCGCCGAACGACGGGACCTTCCTCGTGTTCAATGCTGAGGATGCCCGGAGTGAGTTCGACGCCTCGATTGTGGAGGCCTATTTCAATTTCTCGCTCAGTCCGGTGGAGTTCCGCGCTGGCATGCTCCGTGTGCCCTGGGGCAAATCCGACTATACCAGCCCCAACGACGTGGTGAACCCACGCGATCTCCGCAATCCTTTTCGGGAAGATCTCGAGGTTCTCAGGATCCCTGTGCTGGCGGCTGAGATCTCCCTGAGCCTCCCGCCCTTTGCCTTGAGCGTGGTTTGGCAGCCATTCTTCAGACCGGACCGAATGACGCTCTACGGCGCAGACTTCGGGATCATCAACCAAAACTTGCCCGCGCCCGTCCGGGGGCTTACCCGCTTCATCAACGGTCTGCACGACCCCGCTGTGAACGCGGAAGTCACCGAGGTATTGATGCAAACGGACTTTCCCAAGGAGGACCCCCGCTCCTCCTCTGTGGGACTCAAAGTGTCAGCTCAGTGGCGCGGGATTGAGTTTGCGGGCTACTATCACTACGGCTGGGACACCTCACCAAGGCTGACGATCTCGCCTCAGGTGCTCCAAGCGCTCGGGAGCCTGGACTGGGAGAGAGCCCGCCTCCAGGACCTCGGGCCGTTGCTTCAGCTGGCAGACTCTGGCGTACCGCTGTATGAGTCCGACTACATCCGACGCCACCATACAGGTCTTGACGCCAGCACGACGGTTGGCTCGTTCTTGCTCCGTGGTGAAGTAGGATACGACACGAAGCGGGTCTTCTACGATCAAATGCTGGGATCACACGTCAGGGGCGCGATCGCCGCGGGGCTGGGCGTGGAGTACCAACTCTCCCTTGGAAAGGTGTTCTTGCTGGAGGCC
>SWBW01008742.1_pt1 | contig 10614 bp, 9 predicted proteins | sample 4693041 | NCBI WGS metagenome assembly SWBW01 (sample SAMN10267271, study PRJNA491770) | bioreactor metagenome | isolation source: DHS bioreactor inoculated with marine methane seep sediment | place: Japan: Omine Ridge, Nankai Trough | collected 2006-05-06
AAAAAAACGTGAATATTAAACATATATAAGATGTATTATTTTATTTCAATATTGATTTTGGTGGTGAGTGTTTTACTCGGACTGATCGTACTGGTACAAAACCCAAAAGGTGGTGGTTTGGCAGCTAACTTTGCCGGAACCGGCTCACAGTTTATGGGCGCAAGGCAAACAGCCGACTTTCTGGAAAAAGCCAGTTGGACACTTGCGGTCGCACTGCTGGTGCTAAGCTTGTCGGCAACCATGATCGTACCAAGAAACATTACAGAAACAGGTATGCAGGATACGCAGCTCAGAGAACAGTTGGACGATGTAAATCAAACAGCGCCAATCGACTTCCAGGCACCTCCGCCACAAGAAGACGAAAATTAAAAAGATCTTTGAATCGAAAAAATGTCAGAATGTCACAACGCTCTGACATTTTTTTTTGTTACAGGCTTTGGCATAAAATATGACTTGTCTTTTCCAAACTTTAAAATTTGAATTATGACAAAAGTAAATATCAAACCGCTGGGAGACCGGGTGGTAATCGCCCCGGCTAAAGCAGAGGAAAAAACGGCTTCCGGAATTATCATCCCTGATACAGCAAAAGAAAAACCACAAAAAGGAACTGTGGTGGCAGTTGCTGTAAACAAAGAAAATCCTTTAACAGTTAAAGTAGGCAACCAGGTGCTTTATGGAAAGTATGCCGGTACCGAAGTCAGCATCGATGGTGAAGACTACCTGATTATGAAAGAAGAAGACATCCTTGCAGTTATTTAGAAAATAGAGAAATCAAACAACTAAAATAAAAACATAAAAAAAATGGCAAAAGACATTGTTATTTAATCATGAAGCTAGAGAAGCCCAAAAAAGGTGTGGATGCGTTAACCAATGCAGTAAAGGTTACTTTGGGCCCTAAAGGAAGAAATGTAATTATCGAAAAATCATACGGGGCCCCCCAGGTAACCAAAGATGGTGTTACTGTAGCCAAAGAAATCGAATTGGAAGACAATATCGAGAACATGGGTGCCCAGATGGTGAAAGAAGTAGCATCGAAAACAAACGATCTTGCCGGCGATGGTACCACAACAGCTACCATTCTCGCGCAGTCTATATTTGTTACCGGACTAAAGAATGTAACCGCCGGAGCCAATCCGATGGATCTGAAAAGAGGTATTGACTTAGCAGTTGCTGCAGTTATTGGCTCATTGAAAAAGCAATCGAAAGAAGTGGGTGATAGCAATGAAATGATCGAGCAAGTAGCTTCTATTTCAGCAAATAACGACCATACCATTGGTAAATTGATCGCTGAAGCGATGAAAAAAGTGAAAAAAGAAGGAGTGATCACAGTTGAAGAAGCCAAAGGAATAGATACGTATGTGGACGTTGTTGAAGGTATGCAATTCGACAGGGGTTATATTTCTCCTTATTTCGTTACCAACGCTGAAAAAATGGAAGCTGTATACGAAACACCTTTTATCTTAATTTATGACAAGAAAATTTCTGTGATGAAAGATCTGCTTCCTATATTGGAAAAAGCAGCTCAAACAGGCCGTCCCCTTATTATCATTGCTGAAGATGTGGAAGGCGAAGCACTGGCAACTTTAGTGGTGAACCGTTTACGTGGTTCGTTAAAAGTAGCTGCCGTAAAAGCTCCTGGGTTTGGCGATAGAAGGAAAGAAATGCTGGAAGATATAGCCATTCTTACCGGTGGTGTAGTTGTTTCTGAAGAAAAAGGTTATAAACTGGAAGACACCACGCTGGATATGCTGGGAGAAGCTGAAAAAATTACCATCGATAAGGAAAATACGACAATCGTAAGTGGAAAAGGTGAAAAAGATAACATTACGGCACGTGTGAGCCAGATCAAAGCCTTAATTGAATCTACCACATCTGACTATGATAAGGAAAAATTACAGGAACGTCTCGCTAAATTAGCAGGAGGTGTAGCCGTAATTTATGTAGGTGCTGCCAGCGAAGTGGAACTGAAAGAGAAGAAAGACCGTTTTGATGATGCCCTAGCTGCAACCAGAGCTGCTATTGAAGAAGGCATTATCCCTGGTGGTGGTGTAGGATTCCTGCGTGCTATTGCAAGCCTGGAAAAATTAAAGGCAGAAAATGAAGATCAGGAAACAGGCATTGCTATTATTAAAAGAGCCCTCGAAGAGCCATTGCGTCAGATCGTTGAAAATGCAGGCCTTGAAGGTTCAGTTGTCGTGAACAAAGTAAAAGAAGGAAAAGGTGATTTTGGTTTCAATGCCAGGACTGAGATTTACGAGAACCTGTATAAAGCAGGTGTAATCGATCCTACGAAAGTAACAAGGATTGCACTTGAGAATGCGGCATCTATTTCGGGCATGTTATTAACAACCGAATGTGTGTTGGCTGAACATAAAGATGAAAATGCACCTGCTCCTGCCATGCCTCCAATGGGCGGCGGCATGCCGGGAATGATGTAGAATCATCAAGTCATAAATTATATGAAAAGAGAGACCTGTCAGCATTGGCGGGTCTTTTTTACTTTTAACTTATTTTTTGAACTTAATCCTGAATCAACACTTCATTATTAATCTTAACTTTGCCACAATTTGAAAAATATAACGATGAAAATAAGTATCAGCATCTTGCTCATCCTTTTTGGATTTGCCCTGACAGCTCAAAACAGTGCTTCAAGATACCCGGTAAATCCTGAAACCGGCCAGATTGAATATCAAGAAGTGGTAGACGAGAATGGTACCCAAGAAGATCTTTTTAACCGTTCTATATATTGGTTAAATGATTATTATAAAGACCCAACCAGGGTTACTTCAGTAAGAGATATCGAAACCGGAAAAATTGTTGGTCAGCATCGGTTCCGGATTTATTTTACAGACGATGACGGCAACAAAATTGCTGCGGGAATGATTGGTTACGATTTTATGATTGAATTTAAACAGGACCGCTACCGCTATACGCTGAACAATTTTCTGTTAAAGTCTGCGACCCGGCAGCCGGTTGAAAAATGGCTGGATAAAACCGATCCGGCTTATGATGTTCGATGGAATGAATACCTGGATCAAATTGCTGAGTATGCTAAAAACTGGAGCAGTACATTGAAAGAAAAAATGAAACCGGAACCTGAAAAAGCACCGGACGAATGGTAACATACCGCATGAATATTTAGCGCGTAAAAAATGCCCAGAAGAAGGAAACGTGATATTATCATCAAAGGTTTTTCTAAACTTTTGAAGGAAGACAAGCTCAAAATTGTCGCCGAGTTGATGGATAAGCAGGTGGAGAGCATGGAGCTTATGAAAAGCTTCTGGCATAGTGACAACTCCGTCCAGAAAATCTTCGATGAATTCAGTGAAAATACTATCTCCAACTTTTACATTCCTTATGGAGTGGCCCCTAATGTAATTGTAAACGACATAAACTATCTCGTACCGCTGGTTATTGAGGAAAGTTCCGTGGTGGCGGCAGCCTCGTCCAGTGCCAAATTCTGGTCAGAAAGAGGCGGTTTTAAGGCCGAAGTAATTGATGTGATCAAAATAGGCCAGGTACACTTTACCTGGAAAGGTGATAAACAGAAACTTGTATCTGTATTTAATGAGCTGAAACTATACCTGCGTGATTCTGTGAGAGAAATTACAGCCAATATGGAAGCCCGCGGTGGCGGTGTCATCGATTTTGAATTGATCGATATGACCCATGATATTGAAGGGTACTACCAGTTGCGGGTTTCATTCAACACAGTCAATTCAATGGGGGCCAATTTCATCAATTCGTGTCTCGAAGAGTTCGCGGTAGCTTTGCAATCATTTTTCCGTGAGAATGAGATTTTTGAAGGACCGGAACAGGAAACCTATATCATTATGTCCATTTTGTCGAATTACACACCCGAATGCCTTGTAAAGGCCTGGGTTGAATGTGATTATAAAGATTTGGATGCAGTAGATGAAAACATGTCTGGCAAAGAGTTTGCGAAAAAATTTGAGCATGCGGTACACATTGCTGAAATAGATGTATACAGGGCTACTACCCACAATAAAGGCATTTTCAATGGTATTGATGCGGTTGCTATTGCAACCGGGAATGATTTCAGAGCCATTGAAGCAGCAGGGCATACGTATGCGTCCAGGAGCGGTAAATACAAAAGCCTGACCACGGTGGAGCTAAATGCAAATTCCTTCAAATTTTTTTTTTTTTTTTTTTTTGCTATGGGAACTGTAGGCGGCTTAACATCACTGCATCCATTGGCAAAACACTCTCTCGAAATGCTGGGTAAACCTTCTGCCGAAGAACTGATGATGATCACTGCGTCCGTCGGGCTTGCAAATAATTTTTCAGCAGTACGATCACTTGTAACAAAAGGTATTCAGGTGGGTCATATGAAAATGCACCTGATGAATATTCTGAATCATTTTAATGCGACTGAAGAAGAAAAAGAAAAAGCGGTAGAGTACTTTATTGCCCATAAAGTGACTTTCAATAACGTAAGCCAATTCATAAAAAATCTCCGGGAAGTTGAAGAAGAATAGCTGGTTCGCCAATGGGAAACTCTTACTAACAGGTGAATACCTTGTGCTTGATGGCGCTAAAGCATTGGCTGTGCCACTAATCCCCGGACAGCATTTATTGGTAAAGTCGTATGAAAAAGGCGTGCTGAAATGGGAGGCAAGATCACATAAAGATACTTGGTTTAAAGCGAAGTTAAATTTAACCACACTCGAAGTACTTGAAACGACCAACATGACGCATTCGGATCGTTTGGTGGGGCTGCTGCAAAAAACAATAGATCTGTCGGATGCTTTTTTGAAAAATGTACAAGGTGTAGAAGTTATAACCGAACTTGATTTTAATCCAGAGTTTGGTTTTGGTTCCAGCTCCACCCTGATCTATTGCCTCGCAAAATGGGCCGGTATCGATCCATATCAATTGCAGCAGCAAAGCTTCGGCGGTTCGGGCTTTGATATTGCATGCGCCGATGCCAAAGGCCCAATCACATTTCAGAGATTTGGCGAGAAGGTTGAAATAGAAAACGTGGACATTTCAACAGCTATCACGGATCATTTGTATTTTGTATACCTCGGAAAAAAGCAACAAACTTCCGGGAGCATTCAGAAATTCAGAGAAAATGCAGCTTACACCTCGTCAGATATTCAGACCATCTCTACAATTACAGATGAGATCATAAAAACAGATTCATTGGATGAATTTGAGATGTTATTGGTGGAACATGAAAAACTGATGTCGGGAATACTGAAAACTCCTAGCATTAAGTCCAGCTTTTTTTCAAATTATGACGGATGTGTTAAATCGCTCGGTGCCTGGGGTGGTGATTTTGTGCTTGTCAGCAGTCGATTGCCGGAAATGCAATTTGCTGAACGGATGAGGAGCATAGGATTTCCAATTACTTTTTCATATACCACCATCGTTCTCAGGTAGAAAAAAACACAGCGAATAGAAGGACATTTTTGTGTAATTTGGCCACTCAATTCTATTTGAAGATGGGGCAGAACTCAATTTATCAAGGCAACATATCCTGGCAGAGTCCATCCAATATTGCACTCATTAAATACTGGGGTAAACATGGAATGCAGTTGCCACACAATCCATCGCTTAGCATGACCTTAAGTGCCTCATCGACAAAAACTACTTTGTATTATAAAAAAAAGCAGCGTGCTGATAAGAACATAGATCTGACATTTTATTTCGAAGGACAAGCGTCTGAGGTATTCGAAAAACGGATCGCTTCTTATCTTTCAAGTATTTTAAAAGAGTTCCCTTTTCTGTGCGATTTTCAATTGAGAATTGAAAGCAGCAATACATTTCCGCATTCATCCGGAATTGCTTCCTCAGCTTCGGCTTTTTCAGCAATGGCATTATGTATTATGGGTTTGAAAGGAATTATAACCGGGAGTATAAATAGAGATGAATGCTATCAGCAGGCATCCTACCTGGCCCGCCTGGGTTCGGGAAGTGCTGCGCGTTCCGTTTATGGTGGCTATACAATTTGGGGGGAGGTAAAGGGAATGGAAACTTATTCCGATCTGTATGCCTGTCCTGTACAGTCAGATATTCATCTTGAATTTCAATCATTTAATGATGCCATTTTAATTGTCAGTGGTAAAAATAAAAAGGTGGGGAGTTCAGCCGGACATGCGTTGATGGAAAAAAATCCATTCGCACAAGCCAGGTATCAGCAGGCTATGGATCATACAATTGAAATGCTGAAGGTGCTTAAATCGGGAAACATGAACCGCTTTATAGAAATCGTTGAACAGGAAGCCCTTACTTTGCACGGGTTGATGATGTCTTCAGAGCCGGGATTTATTTTAATGAAACAAGAGACCATTGACATCATGGACAGGATTCGTAATTTCAGGGAAACCCGACAAATTCCGGTTGCCTTTACCCTCGATGCAGGTCCCAATGTGCACTTGTTGTATCCGGCATCATCAAGGAAAGAAGTTTTGAGATTGATCAACGAAGAACTTTTGCATCTCTGTGAAAAAGGGCGATGGATTGACGACGCGATTGGAAATGGCCCCGAATTATTTAATGAATAGCTGATGAGGTATTTCGAAGAATTTTATTCAAAAATTTTGTTGTTTGGTGAATACAGCGTTATCTGCAATTCGATGGGGTTAACGATTCCATATAAGCGGTATTCTGGTCGATTGCGGAAGCTTGATGAACCAAATGAAGAAACTCGAAAATCATCTGAAAGTTTAAGAGGTTTTTATACCTACCTCACAGAATTATTCGCTCAAAAAGAGTTATTGGCGAAATTGGATCTGGATATATTTAAAAATGACCTGGATAACAATTTGTACTTCGAATCAAATATCCCACAGGGCTATGGTGTCGGGAGTTCGGGCGCTATTTGTGCTGCGGTTTATGATGCGTATTTAACAGAGGAGATACCAGACCATACGGCTTTATGTCTACCTGAATTAAAACTGAAATTTGCCCAAATGGAATCCTATTTTCATGGGGTGAGTTCTGGCTTGGATCCGTTGAACTCTTATCTTAAAAAAACCCTGCTTATTCATAATAAGGAACAGCTTGAAATTGTTGAAAAGCCTGGCGGATTTAAGGTAGGGAAGTTGGACGTATTTCTTGTCGATACTGAACTGTCAGGAGAAACAGGGCATCTGGTCAATATTTTTTTTGACAAATGCCGTTATTATGAATTTTATAAAGAAGTAAAAAATCAGATGATCCCCATAAACAATACATGCATAAAACTATTTATGGAGGGCAATCTGGCAGAATTTCTGGTGGCAGTGGAACAACTTTCCCTTTTCTTTTTTAAGCATTTCAAGGCGATGATCCCTCCTTCGTTCATCGAATTATGGGAAAATGGTATCCATAATAAAAGATATTCGCTAAAACTATGTGGTTCAGGGGGTGGTGGTTTCTTGCTGGGATTCACCACAGATTTTGAATCTACAAAAAAGGAATTCATAGATTATGACTTGCAAAAATTGGAGCTGTAGTTCAGTACTTTCTTATTAATTTCTACTTTTGAATAAAACAAATACCCATGAATAAGCAAAATACATTTATGCTTTCAGGCAATATAATTGATTTACATGCTCAATCCATGTTTAAAGGACATGTGCACGTTTCAAATGGCAATATTTCCCACATCGAAAAAGATGAAACAGTTACAGAAACGCATTATATTCTACCCGGTTTGATCGATGCCCACATTCACATCGAAAGCTCCATGCTAATACCTTCAGAATTCGCACGATTGGCTTCAGTTCACGGCACTGTCGCCACCGTTTCTGATCCACATGAAATTGCCAACGTGCTCGGTATTGAAGGCATCAATTATATGATCAATAATGGTAATAAAGTGCCTTTTAAATTCTATTTCGGCGCCTCATCATGTGTACCGGCAACACCTTTTGAAACTGCAGGCTTTGAACTCGGACTGAGTGAACTGGATGAACTGCTGGGCAGGGATGAGATCAAGTACATGTCGGAAATGATGAATTTCCCGGGTGTTATTCATCACGATGAGTTTGTAATGAAGAAACTGGACATCGCAAAAAAATATAACAAACCCATTGACGGTCATGCTCCGGGCGTAACAGGCGATGCCGCCAGAAAATATATCGAAGCTGGCATTACTACTGATCATGAGTGTTTTACCATGGAAGAAGCTCTAAGCAAGATCAGTTTTGGAATGAAAATACAAATCAGGGAAGGCAGTGCAGCCAAAAATTTTGATGCCTTAGTTGATCTGCTTGATGAACATGCCGATGATGTGTTATTCTGCTCCGACGACAAGCATCCAGACGACCTCGTTGAGGGACATATAAACCAACTGGTCGTGCGCGCTATAAAGAAAGGATATGATCCTGTAAAAGTATTAAAAAGTGCCATCCTCAATCCTATTGAACACTATAAGCTAGATGTGGGGACTTTGCAGGTGGGTGATCCGGCAGATATGATCGTGGTGAATAATTTAACTGATTTCAATGTACTCGAAACTTTTGTAAACGGCATTTTAGTTGCTAAAAATGGAAAAACACTTATTGGTTCAGTAAACGAATCAGCGCCAAACAATTTTCATGCACAGGCCATCAGCGAAAGCGACATCTTCGTGAAACCTGAAACAGACTGCCTGAAAGTAATGGAAGCGCTGGACGGACAACTAATAACCACCTCGGAATGCTTCAGACCAAAAGTGTTGAACGGAAATGTGGTTAGTGATCCGGAAAGGGATATATTGAAAATTGTGGTGTTCAATAGGTATAAGAAAGCAATACCATCAGTAGGGTTTATTAAAAATTTTAATATCAAAGAAGGAGCCATTGCGTCGAGTGTGGCACACGACAGCCATAATATAGTAGCCGTGGGTGCAAAAGATGAGTCCATTGTAAAAGCCATCAATTTAGTGATTAAAGAAAAAGGAGGTGTGTCGCTGGTAAGCTCAGCAAAGGAAATGATATTACCCTTGCCTGTGGCGGGTCTCATGTCGCCTGATGATGGATATAAAGTAGCTCAAAGGTATCATGAAATAGATAAAGCCGCACATGCACTTGGCTCCACATTAAGAGCGCCGTTTATGACCTTGTCATTTATGGCGCTGCTGGTGATACCCGAACTTAAATTAAGTGATAAAGGTTTGTTCGACGGGAAGAGTTTCTCTTTTACCAGTATATTTAAGTAATCGCCACGAATCAGAGGTGCTTTGATAATGAACATTCCTGATCAATTCTTCAGAAGAAGAATGGTTTAATGGAATAGGGAAATAGGGGGCAATGTGTCTCATCTTGAAATAGGTTGTCAGAAAAGCAACCAAAATTCAGGACTATGTGCCATTTCACCATATCACGAACTTACCTTATCGCCTATTCCCGCATTTCTATATTCCCTATCCCACCTTCTTAGTTTCAAAAAACACCTTATTTAGATTAAGTATAAAATATCTAAAAAAGGCATATATGTAAATATTTAACTGTATGAAGATGACGATATTTCCTACTTTTGCCAAAACACTTTATGGCAATGACAAAAATCGATATAAACGTTTCCAAGCTGGAACTGGCGGCAAGCAAACTCCGGGCAATTTCACATCCCATGCGTATCGCCATCATTGATTTATTGGCACAAGGCGAAAAATTAAGTGTGACCGAAATATATGAAGCACTTGACATTGAGCAGGCCACGGCTTCGCATCATCTGAATATCTTGAAAAATAAAAATGTACTGATCTCAAAACGTGAAGGAAAGAAGATATTTTATTCGTTGAAAAATATGACTTTAACAGAGATCATCGAGTGTGTAAATCGTTGTAACGACTAACGCAACTTGCCTTTTATTTTAGCTGCCATGTTTCCTCAATTTCCCAGTTAGCCCTCACATCAATTTCTTTGTTGAAGAACATGATTTTTTCAGGCTGAATTTTATCAGGATAATAGCCGCTGTCCCACTTTCCATTACCATTGTCATCAAATATCACTTTGAATTTATATTTGGCTGGATTAATGAACCTGTAAGAAATACTGGTGTCAGAATTAAAAAATGTTTCCATCACAACCATATCCTGTGCTGTCAGCATCTGCAATACATAAGGCTGCTTTTTTTCCGGTTTCATAATCATCGTCATTTTACCATAATCGGCTGGTGTTTTGGTCTCAAAATTTAACCTGATCTCCTTGTTAAAATAGCCATTCCAGTCGATAAAGCTTGAGTCAGGGAAGTAATACGAATATTTTGTTGCCTCCTCGAGTTCGATGGGGAATTGTAAGGTCATCTGGAAGCTGTCAATAAGCATGGCCTTTGGCTGGTAAGTAGTGTCTTCACCAATAATAAGGCTGCCGGATTCCGTATTGAAAGATGCAATTGGTTGTTCAAAGATGATCGTGGGCTTTTGATTTAGCAAAAGCTTACCCATTGCAGCATTCGATGTCCATTCCAGGAATATTTTCTTTTTCTCTTCATCTTTCTTTTTTACCCTTGAGCGGCTCGAATGACTATCAATATTGAGATTTATATATAAATAATCAAGCGTGTCAGCATGATCTAAAATGGCTAATTCAAGTGTATCTAATGGAATATCTTTCAGGTACCACGTAATAGTGTCTGCTCTTTTTGAAAATTTTTCCAGATACCAGATGCTGTCAGAATAGT
>SWBW01006617.1_pt2 | contig 10597 bp, 10 predicted proteins | sample 4693041 | NCBI WGS metagenome assembly SWBW01 (sample SAMN10267271, study PRJNA491770) | bioreactor metagenome | isolation source: DHS bioreactor inoculated with marine methane seep sediment | place: Japan: Omine Ridge, Nankai Trough | collected 2006-05-06
CCAGGGGCCCTACGCGCTGACCGCCTCCAAGGCCAGCTACAAGACCAGCAACCTGCAGGTCAACGTCAGCACCGGCGCGGTGCCCTACAGCTTCACGCTCTCCAAGTAGCGCCGGGAGCCCTGCCCCCCCTCTCGGGGGGCTTGGCTTCTAACCCCCACCCCACAGGAGCCCGAGCCCGGAGGGTAGATCTCCCCTCGCGGCTCGTATAGATGTGGTGCCTGCCTAGCGCCGGAGGAGGAACCATGGGACGTTCGCTGCTGGTTGCTGTCACCCTGATCGCGCCAGATCGCGCTGTCCATCGTCCAGGAGGTACGTGATCGTTACCGGTGGGCCTCGCGGGATGAGAGGGGCACGAAGACCACGGCGAACAACGCCGCCACCAGCATGGCCTCCAGTTGAAAGAGCCCGTCACCCAGCACGGTGACCGGGTGATCTCTCGGGGTGATGACACGCTTGTGGAACAGGACGTAGCCGATCGCCCGACGGGAGGTGATGACCCCGGCGATGAAGCCCAGACACTTGCACCGCCGCGATTCCGCGTATCACCAGGACCGAGATGGGCACTGCTGCGCTACGACAATGGGCGCTGGCTCGCGGTCAACTGGCTCAACGCGCTGCCCTCGCTGCCCAAGCCCAACGGGTCCATGGGCGTCGATATAGCCGTGGCGAATGAGACCGTGTGGATTGCGACGACGGCCGGGGTATTTTGCGTCGGAGGCGACGACTTCGCCCGGGTTCTTGCCCACGATCTGCTGTCGTAGCTGGCGACGGTGCCGGTCTTGCTGAAGGGCGGTCAGGAGGAACGCTTCGATTCTCACAAGCACGAGTAGGTGTGGTGCAAAGGTGGTACGAATCGCGGCAGCTCGATTCTGGCCCACTTTCTCCATGCCGCCACGACCTTCTTCTGGATGTCCAAGGGCGCCAGAAAGAACCGCGCGGTCGACATCCTCTCCCCACAGTAGGGTCCTGGCCTTCCTTTTCGATAGGCGAACATCCCTGCGCTGATCTTTCCGGTAGGGGCGAATTTGAAGCTTGTTCCCGTGATGCTTTCGAGGCCACAGATAGCCTTGCAGACGTGGCGAGCGCGCACCAGTTTTACTCCCATTTCGGGGTCGAAGACGTTCAGCTCCTCGACCAGCAGTGCCGCGGCACGGCGCGGATACTGATAGGCCAAGACATCGTTCAACTTTCGGTGCTTGCCGAAGTATGAAAGAGATCCAACGATCTCCTCGACCGAAGCGGGTGTCTTCGAGCAACTGACCGCCTCGAGGTAGCAGTGCTGACCGCGACGCGAGACAACGGCATAGACGGAAAAGACGTCGTCCCATCGGTTCAGAGCCATAGGTCGCGGCAGCTGCTTTCGGGGCCTCAAGACGAGATTCTTGACCCAATAGGTGGTCCGGATCCGTCGAGCCGTATGGACCACGCCCCATCCTCCCACCCCGACAATGAAACCACAGTACCCCAGACCTTCTCTCAAGCTCCTGACAGCGCGAGCATATCCCGGACCAAGATGCCCGGCGCAGTAGCTGCCAGAGTCCGGCCGCACACCGGCAGGAAAACGAATTGACGGACGGCTCTCGCCATCAGGCTTCGCTGTCGGCACAACAAGCGGTCTTCTCTGTCCCTGACAGGCAAACAGGAGAATGCCCAGCGAAGCCAAAGCGCCGGTATTGACTATCACTAACCTGCAACGCTTCATCATCACGCCTCGTTCATTGTACCGTGGGGGGGCTATTAGGATTAAGATTTCATCTTTGATATGTTTATTCCCGCCAGGTGGTAGGTATCTGTTTGGACAACAACGCGGTCATTGTTGATGAACCTGGCCTCACCCCCACGTATCCTGGGCAAAAGGAGAAATTTTTCTCTCTTTAACACGCGCTGCTTTTTGGGCTCTAGTGACAGAGCTCTTGCCACCACATTTCTTGATCCTACTTCCACGAGGAACTTCTCATTGGGGGAGACCGTGGCCTGGTGGTCTTCGGATATACGAACTGGAGGTGAACCATTCTTCACACGGTACAGCCCCCAGGACTGCTTTCCGCAACCGCCAACATAAGCGGTCCCGGCATTTGTCACAGTGAGTTTCAAAACTTGTGAAAATTCTGCATCCACGATTTTTGACTTGTCGGTCTTTGTGTTCCACAGCAGAACTCCACCTTCTGCAGTTGATGCCACCCATCTCCCTGAAGCGCATATGGAGACGCAGGGGCCGTCGAAATCCGTCGGCGATACAGCAAAACTCCGTATGCAGCTTCCATCAACATCGAAAAAGCCCGCACCATCCTTGTGAGGAGCAACATACGTCCCGGAAGATGAGATGGAAATCCCCCCGAATACGCTCATGTCCTTCTTCCAGGGCACCTGGCAGAGTGGAATGATTTCCTGTTCTTCAACTGCAAACACACAGTAGTCAATCAATCATCCCCGCCGGTGATCGCCACATTGAAGTTCCACTCGACTTGTTTCTTTTCTTCGGCTTTGTCAGAGAGAAGACCGCCATAGCCCTATCACCTTTTGCCGTAGCGACAGCATCGGGAGCGAGTCCACGCCCCAGATCAATTCCAACCTCATCACAGGATTCGGGCTTGATGCGCCACAGCATGCCAGTATTGGCCAGCCACACGATCTGAGAGTCGGGACTGACTGAAAAGCAAGGACCACGAGGGTAGCGCTCGGAAGTAGCTGTCAGCCATTCCAGAGGGCCCTTCCGCGGCCCGGGAAGAATGTAGCCCTCGGAGAACAAGAAATCGAGAGCGTTGAATCTGCAAGCATCGAGCGGGGCATACTTCGCAGAAGATCTGAAGGTCTTCTTGCGAGACTTGCCTTCACGGCTGATGGTTTCAACAACATATTTCAGTTCATCTTCGGTGAGTAACGCTTTCTGCTCTCGATTGTGACGGTGGGTGAACACCGTTATGGGAACTTTGCGTCTCAACGCTTTTCCTTTGTCCGACCATTGGTGCCCAACCTGCCGTAGCGCACAGATACGGATTGACCCTGACGGTCTATCTCCCAATATATTGGGCTCTTATCATCAATATATTCAAAATGCTGCATCTGCTCTCCTATGTCAGGATGGATTGCTTTATCCACCTTCACCGAGTACAGGCTCTTTCAGAGCTTCAGTATCTGTCTATTGCTTAACGAATGACAGCGCATAATCGGTAACCGGCCGGGGAACCGCGTGTTGATTTGAGGTTCACGATATCTGATCCTTGCCCACCCGCAGCAGCTCCAGCGCCCGCGCTGGCCGCCTGGCGCCGCCAAGTCGCAGATCGGCGCTGGAAGCTTGCTGCTCGCGGGGTGCGGCAGCAGCTCTTCGCAGACAGATGGCGGGGGCTCCGCGGACGGCTGGATCGCCTCGGATGCGGACGGCCAGTCCCTCGGAGACGCTGGCTGCACGCCCATTACCTGCTCTCAGGCGGGGAAGAACTGCGGCAAGATCTTAAACGAGTGTGGCGCAGTGCTGGAGTGCGGCAGCTGTCAGCCACCGTTGACCTGTGGCGGGGCGAAACAACCAAACCGGCCTCCTCTCCGCATCTCCTAAGTGAATTTCTCCAGCCGCTGAATCTCTACGGGCATTGTCTCGCCGCGTGTTGATCATCGCGGCGGCGAACTCATCTGCTATTGGATGATCAGGCAGCCTCCTACGGCCGGTCAAGCTGTTCGATGCTGCCGTCAAGCTGCGTATTCCGGAGCATTCTGATCACCTTGGTCAAGATTCCCTAGCTCAAACGGGTCGCATCTAGTTCCAGTTTGAGGGCGCGCCCGTGCAATCAGCGCACGGCCTCGACCCCCAGCCTGCGCCGGCTCAGGGCAGGCTCCAGCAGGCCGCCGTCAGCGTGTCCTTCACGCGGTACAGAAACCAGGCCTGCTTCAGCTTCAGGTTGACCTTCAGGCGGACGTCTTCTGCTACGGCTGGCGACACCTGCTGCGCTGTGCCCCAGGCGCTTTGGGTGCGCGAGATCATGGGCAGGCCGGTGGTGCCGCTGGTGCTGTAGCCGCGGTAGATCAGGTAGGCCTTGTTGCTGCCGCCGTCGCCGACGTCGAGGACGAGGGGGTGCACGGCGGAGCTGTTGAGGACGCCGCTGTAGAGCGTGCTGCCGCCGTTCCACAGCTTGTAGCGCAGATCCTGGCCCAGGTCGGGAGCGCTGACCATCCAGAAGCTGCCGGCGCTGTCCACGGCCACCGGCATCGGGCTCGGCTTGGTGCTGTTGTGCTTCTGGGTGCTCCGCGCGCCGGTGGCATCGGTCGCCTCGACCAGGTGCTGGCCAGCGGTGAAGAGCGTGGTGACGACCGCCGTCGCGCCCACGGCGAGGCGGGCCCAACTGTAGTGCTTGGAGCTGCTCTGGCCCCAGACCTTCTTGAGGGGGTAGGGGTCGGTGGTCCGCTCCACCTTGTACAGCTGGGCGTCGACGCCCTGGGCGGCGTTGTCACGAGCAACGAGGAGGTAGACCCGCAGCCCGTGGGCCGAGACGTCGAGGCTCTCGCCCAGGGTCATGTCGCTGCTGACCAGGTTGGCCGGGCTCCAGCCGGAGGCGCCGGTCTTGTTGTAGGTGTAGCGGCTGCGCGCAGTCCAGGCCAGCTCGCGGAAGGCGACGTGGATCTCGCCCAAGCTGTCGATGTCCGCCGCCAGGCGATCGGCGCTGTAGGTCGTGTTGATCGTCGTCTTGTCCCACGTCTTGGGCACCTTCTGCCAGAAGTGCTGCATCGAGCCGGAGGAGAGGATCGAGAAGACGTGGGGCATCCCTGCCGGGTCCAGCGCGAGATCGAAGCTGTCGGGCACCGCGCCGACCTTGCCGGGGATCTGCACCGTGCCGGGGCAGGGGAACGGCACCATCGCGTCGGGGCTGGCGGCGTCGACGCTGGCGGCGTCCTGCGCGCCGCCGTCCTGCGCGCCGTCCTGCGTGCCGCCGTCTTGCGCCGCGTTGGCGTCGTTCAGGAGGGCGTCCGCGGACGCGGGCAGGTCCGGGTCGTTCGGCGCCCCGTCGGCCGACGGCGAGGCATGAAAGGGGAAGACCAGGTGGCACCCCGCCAACCAGGCGGCGAGCAGGAGCAGGGCGGCGGTCGAGGCGGTGCGCATCGCTTCCCAGTATAGCCGCATCACCACCAGTATTCTTCAGCGAGTGCGCAGACCCAGCAGCGTCTCGAGGTGCTCGATGACGACGCTGAGGCGTTCTCAGTCCGTTGCGCTTCCCGGCTAGGGTAGTATGCATGATGCTCCGCCGCGCCTACGTCCTGATCATCCCGATCGTCACACTGCTCCTGATCGGCTCCACCGCTCACGCTGACGCCATGGGGATGGCCATTGCCAGAGACGTGCTCAGGACCGGCTTCGCCACGCTCGGGACAGTCGTCTTCGGAATGCTCTCTTTCGTGGCTCTGATCCTGACGCTCGCGCTCTCGCTGCGTGTTCGATCCGGACACCCCGTTCGTGCGGGGCGCCCTTGCCCCTCCCGGGCGCCCTTCGTCGTGGCGCTGGTGGCCGTCGTCTGTGCGGTCTTGTGACAGCTCGCGGCCCTGTTCATCGCGCCTGCAGGGGTCACCTGGATCTACATCGGCACGGCGCTGAACCTGGCCCTCGCCGTGACGGTCCTGGTCAAGGCGTGGTTCGATCGCACCCACGGCCGACGGTCGCGTTGGATCTGGTCCAGGTCTGGGCTGCCGGCCATGCGCAGGTGGATGCATCGTGGCGAGCTGCTCAGCTTCGAGGAGATCGCCCCGCAGGCGCAGGCCTCCCCGGCGGCGGCGCCAGCCCCTCCCGCTGGACCGGCCCTGGAGCTGGACGTGGTGGTGGCGCTGCACATCCGGCGCGTGCTGGAGCTGGCGGGCGGCAAGATCCACGGCCCCGGCGGCGCCGGCGAGCTACTGAGGATCAACCCCAACACCCTGCGCTACAAGATGCGCAAGCTCGGCATCCCGTTTCGCCGGCAACGTGCCGATGCGGTGACGAAGAGGGTGTAGAAACGCCATACACTCTCAGCCAAGCAGCAATGGTGTATGATCGCCGCCGGTGCCTGCCGACAACCCCTACTCGCCGCCCTCCACCGACGAGGCCCTGTCCAGCGCGCTGACCTCGAACACGCGCGTGGTGGCGGCATGGTGCTGCGCGCCGCTGGGGGTCCACGCGGTCAGCGCCCTGATCGTCGAGATGAGATGGCGGGCCTTCCAGGGGGCCGAGGGCCTCGAGGTGATCGCCATGGCGCTGCTGCACCTGGCCGCGATCGTCCTGCTGGTGGCGACGATGGTCCCGCTGCTGCGGCGACGGGCGCCGGGGCGGGTCACCCGCTGGATCGGTGGAGCGGGGCTGCTGGTGGCAGCCGCTGCCCCCGGCGCGCTGCTCGTCAGCGCGGCCACCAGCGCCCGCGCGGTGCCCCTGCTCTTCCCGGTTTTGGCCGGCCTGGCGCTGGTGATTGGAGCGCTCTGCGTCCTTGCGGGCAGGCACGCGGAGGGCTGGGACCGCTGGGTCTATCTGCTGGGCGCCTTCGCCTGGCTGGCCTCGATCTACCCCGTGGCCGGCGACGCGATCTGGGACTGGTCGATCGTGGTGCTCTTCGCCGCGGCCGACGGGGCGCTGTGCGCCCTGACCGCCTGGGCCATCCTGAGGCTGCGCAGGGTCGCGTCAAACAGGGGCCGGGCTCGGAGCCCGGCCTAGCAGAGGATCGCCGCGCCCGCCGGTAGCGCCTGAACGTCAGTCCCGCTCCAACACCATCACGTCGCCCCCCGATCCCATCACCGCCAGCCGCCCACCGCCCGGGCCGTAGACCAGCGCCACGGGGCCCCCCTGCAGCGGGATCTGCAGCTGCCCCTCGGCGGCGCGCTGGCTCAGCCTGAAGCGGGTCAGCACGACGCCGCCCTGCTTGCTGTAGGCCACCACCGCCTCGTCGCTGTCCGCGGGGTTGAACGCCGCCAGCTGCGGCACCCAGCCCTCGGCCTCGCCGATGTGCCACTGCAGCGCCTTGGCGCCCTGGAGGTCCACCAACGCCAGCTTTCGGGTGGGCGAACCCTGCTGCCCGACGCCCACGGCCAGGCCCCAGCGCCCGTCGCGGGAGACCGCCACCTGGCTGAAGAACTTCCCCACCGCGTAGCTGGCCGTCAGCTTCGCGCTGTCCTTGCTGACCTCCACGCGGTGAAAGCGGCCCGCCGATGGGTTGGTGAAGTAGGCCCTGCGATCGTCCGAGGTCGTCAGCAGCTGTTCGCCGCGGGCGGGCTGCCCCGGACCCACCGGTGGGGTGATCAGCTGCTGGGCGCTGCCGTCCGGCGGCCCATGGTACAGCCCGCCCTTGTAGGACGAGCTGACGGTCCAGAGCAGCCGGCCAGCCACCAGGGCGGCGTCCCTGATGGAGGTGCCGTTGACCACGGGCTTGGGCTCGATGCGATCTGCCCCCACCGCTGCCCTCAGGACGCTGTTGTTGCTGGCCAGGACCAGCTGCTTGCCGTCAGCGGAGAAGCTGCCCCGGCAGGTCGCCGGGGCGATGGAGTAGGTCTTGGCGACCGTGGCTCCGGCCAGGTCCAGCTGCATCAACTCACCGCCGCCGGTGGCCACGAAGGGCACGCCGTCAGTGGGGCGCACCATCACGCCGCAGACCCCAGCGTTGAGCTTGAACTGCCCGGCCTGGCTGAAGGGGAAGGCGTCGCCGCTGCACCCCGCGCAAACCAGCGCGAGGACGACCACCGCGGCGCTCCTGAGGTTCTGCTCCATCGTCATCGACTCCCCTACTCCCGCTATGGCGGGGGTGGCATGAACGTGACCTTCCACTTGCCGTTGACACACTCCGCGGTAGTGACGGAGCAGGTGCCGTAGCTGCACTTGAGCCCGCTTTGGCTGCAGACGGCGCCGTCCTTGGGCGCTGACTTGGGGCAGGCCGCTGGCGGCGGCGGCGCGCAGACCCAGTGGTGCGTCTGGCCTGGCGGCGGCTGAACGCCGCTGCAGACCGGGTCGCACTTGCAGATGTCGGTGCCGTAGGTGCAGATCGGCGCTGTGGCCGCGTCGCAGAACCCCGTGGGCTTGGCAGGCGGGCAGGCCGGGTTGGCGTCGGGCTTGCTGCTCAGATCAGGCGTGGGGCCCTTGTCCTGGCCCCAGCTGTCGCCGGTGACCTGGCTGTCCACGCCGACCTGGCTGTCCACGCCGACCTGGCTGTCCACGCCGACCTGGCTGTCAGCGCTGACGCCGGTATCTGTTGGGGTAGCCGGTGGATCGTCGTCACACCCCGCCAGCGCTGCGGCGATGGTCATGCAGAGGGCCAGTCGAGCAGGTCTCATGTCATTCCTCCTGACGACACGATACAATGTTCCATGAGATCCACAAACAGGGAGGCGATCATGAGACTGGCACGGCTCGTCGCGCTGGGCGCGGCGCTGCTCCTGCTCGGCTGCTCCGACGACCCAGCAAACCCACCGCCGGCAGACAAGGGCACCGGCGGGGACGGCCTGGCGATCTATGACGCCGCCCACCCGGGCAAAAAGGACAAGGGGATCACCGCGGACGCCCAGCCGCCGACAGTGGACACCGGCGGCCCCCCCGCCGACGCCAGCGGCGGGCCCAAGCTCTCCACGGCGCTGAAGCACAACTGCTTCGGCTGGCCGGCGGCGGAGTTCACCACGGCGAACCACGCGGGCTGGACCACCGCCGTCAACGTCGGGCAGACCGCCATCGAGCTCAACCTCAAGGACACCAGCGGCAAGGCCTACAGCCTCTCCGGGCTGCTGGCCACCAAGCCGGTCTGGATGCAGTTCGGCTCCTACACTTGACCGCCCTACCAGAAGAGCGTGACTCCTCTAAATACACTGGCCAGCAAGGCCTACAAGGGCAAGACCTACGCCGACCACGTCCACTTCGTGCACGTCTACACGCTGGAGGCCCACCCCAAGAAGCCGGACATCAGCCCCTACTCGGGCAAGGTCTGGGAGATGACCTACAGCACCTACGGGCAGCAGAAGACCTACACCGGCCGGGTGCAGAACGCCAAGAACCAGCTGCCCAAGCTCACAGGCAAGCAGCTGCTCCTGGTGGACGACCTGACCCCGGGCACATATAACAACCCAGCCTGGTGCACCTACGGCCCCTGCCCCAACTGCTCGTTTCTGATCGATCAGCAGGGCAAGCTGGTCCAGGTGCTGACCAAGACACCCAGCACCCAGGCCGCGCTGGAGACCGCGCTGCAGACGCTGCTCAAGTAGTCCCCGCCCCTCCCGGGAAGCCTCGGCCCCCCCCGGGCGTACTCCGTACATGAACCTCCGCCCACTGCTCCTGATCGCCGCCCTGATCCTCGCGGCGCTGCCCAGCTGCGGCCGCCCGCACCGTCAGCCCCAAAAGCCCAGCGGCGCCGCGCTGCGCGTGATCACCTACAACGTCAACTTCGGCCTGGCTGGCGATCCTGCCACCCTGCGGGCGATCACCCACGAACCCGCCGACGTCGTCTTTTTGCAGGAGACGACCCCGGCCTGGGAGCGCGTCATCCGGCGCGGGCTCTCCGATCGCTTCCCTCACATGGCCTTCCGCCACAGCGGCGGCGCGGGCGGACTGGCCGTGCTCTCCCGGCTGCCCTTCGACAAGCTGGACTACATCGCCTCGCCCGGCGGCTGGTTCCCGGCCTGGCGGGTGATTGTGCGCTCGCCCCTGGGGCGGGTGCAGGTGCTCCAGCTCCACCTGCGGCCGCCGGTCAGCGACGGCGGCAGCGTGGTCAGCGGCTACTTCACCACGCCGAAGTTCCGTCGGATGGAGATTGAGCACTTCTCCCGCGTGCTGGATGCGCGCCTGCCCACCCTCGTGGTGGGGGACTTCAACGAGGACCCTGACGGACGGGCGATCCGCTTCCTGCGCGGCCGCGGGCTGCGCAGCGTACTCCCAGAGTATCAGCCTGGCGCCACCACCTGGCGCTGGAACACCAGCCTGGGGGTCCAGCTGACCCACACCCTGGATCACATCGTCTACGGCCCGCGGCTGCAGCCGCTGGAGGCGCGGGTGATCCGCGCCGGGCGCTCCGATCACCTGCCCGTGCTGGCGATCTTCCAGCGCTCGTAGTGCTTCGTCCTACTGGTCCTGACCGTTTCGCGGCAGTGATCGTGCTCAGGACAGGGTTCGAACCTGCACGCCCCTTGAGGGGCACTGGCTCCTCGGGCCAGCGCGTTTACCAGCTACGCCACCTGAGCAAATAGCAGCGCGAGCCCGCGAGGGAGGCAGCGCGAAGCGCTGCGGCGCGGGCGAGCGCGCCTATTGGCTGTGGCGGTAGCTGGGATCGAACCAGCTTACGCGGCGTATGAGACCGCAGAGATCGCCGAGACCTCCCTACCGCCCTCCGTTCTTCGTCACCTCCTGTCCAGGTGTTAGCCCCCAGCGGTCAAGGCTTCCAACACGGATACCTGCGCAGCATCGCTCTCTCCTCTCTTGCCTCGGTGTTGTCGCTCTCGCGGGAGGGCTCGAACCTCCATCACCCGGTTCAAAGCCGGGAGTCCTGCCGTTGGACGACGCGAGACCAACGCTGACGACGACGCCCTCGAGGCGCACGGGTGACGTCGCGGCTGTTGACGCGTTCAGAGCTGCACTGTCTGCGGCTTCGGCGCCGGCGTCTCGGATACAAATAAAAACGG
>SWBW01004793.1_pt1 | contig 10589 bp, 4 predicted proteins | sample 4693041 | NCBI WGS metagenome assembly SWBW01 (sample SAMN10267271, study PRJNA491770) | bioreactor metagenome | isolation source: DHS bioreactor inoculated with marine methane seep sediment | place: Japan: Omine Ridge, Nankai Trough | collected 2006-05-06
GGTGTGACCTTCGAGCGTCTGTATTTCTTCCCCACTCTCGATATCCCACACCTTGAGGGTCTTGTCGCCTGATCCTGAGATCACGTGTTTTCCATCTGGAATAACTGCAACTGCATAGACTGATTTGGTGTGACCTTCGAGTGTCAGTATTTCTTCTCCGTTCTTGATATCCCATACACTGAGGGTGTTGTCTTCGGATCCTGAGATTGCATGTTTTCCATCTGGAGTAACAGCAATCGCATAGACCCTGTTGGTGTGACCTTCGAGTGTCTGTATTTCTTCTCCACTCTGGATATTCCACACCCTGAGGGTATTGTCTTTGGATCCTGAGATTGCGTGTTTTCCATCTGGAGTAACAGCAACTGCTGTGATCTCGCTGGTGTGACCTTCAAGTGTTTGTATTTCTTCTCCGCTCTCGATATCCCAAATCCTGAGGGTGTTGTCCCATGATCCTGAGATTGCGTGTTTTCCATCTGGAGTAACAGCAACTGCATAGACCGAGTCGGTGTGACCTTCCAGTATGCGTATTAATTGACCACCGGGCGGCATCAGACTGGCTGTTAGTGGGCAGAGCCATAAACCAACCCTCTGTTCACGAGCCTGCTTTAACATCGATTGAATCCCGGAATCCCTGAAGGACTGCATTCGCCCCATTAGTTGTCCTGCAAGTTGCGTCTTATCTCGAGATAACACATTCGCAGATAGCCGGATTGCGCCCTGCACGAGCCGCAGTTCTTTGTCTTCAGTCAGATAATCATAATCCGCTATGAGTGAGTTGACATCAGTGGCATTCAACTTTGCCTCCAGCCAGCCAAAATCAAAAAGCACCCCATGCAGCTCATCCTTCCGCCCAGCCTCGACCAGATGATGTGTAAGATGCTCGAAGAAATAGCCATCGTTCGGACCGCTCTGCCAGCCGTCTGCACATCTATTTTGATACGCTTCTAACAACTGACTGTGAAGACTGCCAAAATCGTCCACAACCGCACGCAGGTAATCATACTGCAGGTCGTGCAGTGAAACAAGACGATGAGCCGCTTCGCCCTCGAGCCGCAGCAGCGCTTTGCGCTCCAGTGTGGTGAGCAGCCTGCGTGCATCACGCTCCTTCAATCCATCTGTATGAAGCCAGAATGTCAGCACAGCCGCCTCTGGCACTGCCTCGTCTGCAGGGAAGACCGCCAGTTTATGATAGTGTTCTGCCGCGGCAGAATTCTCTTTAGCCAGCGCATCGACGCTCACCTTCAGCGCTTTCAAGACATCCGGATATGGGTAATTCGGAATCTTCCCTTCGATGAACGTAAGATCAGCCTTCTCCAGAGCCTCAAGCATATCAGACCATAGTGTACCGTCGCGTGCCATCGCACCACAAAGAGCAAGGGCAAGCGGCAGGTTTCCACACTCACTGGCAACTGACACCGCTTCAGAGGGTAACGATCCCACATCCTGATCACACCAGTTCGCAAGAAGCTGAAGAGCGGCAGCGTCGGTCAGCACATCCAGACTATGCTCCTGTGCACCCAGTGCGGTTACCAGACTACCATCACGCGTGGTGATGAGCAGCCGACAGCGCGGACCAAGAGCATTGACGAAGGGTGTGGCGTGAGCGACATTCCAGACATCATCCAGCACGATCAGGCAGACCTTGTTGGAAAGAACCCCGGGCAGACGCGCCCTTGCAGTATCAAGATCAACGTAATTTACAGGATTATCGCCAAAAGCTAGTCCCACCAGTTTCATATTCGAAGACGGGTCAGGCTTCTCTCCTATCGTCAGCCAGATAACACCGTCAGTAAATGCACGGCGCGTCTCGGTAGCCCGTGCAAACGCAGCCGCCATCACAGATTTTCCGACACCGCCCATTCCTTGAAGTGCAGTGGTCTGTTTTGCTGATGTGATTACCGTGGGTTGTTGCACGTCTGCCAGCACGGTTTCCCCAAGGCGGGTGATCTCGTCGCGCAGTGGAAGGAAATGCGGCGGGAGGGATGGAACTGCAGTGAGTAAGGGGCCGAGTAGTGGAACTGGCTTGGCCAGGATGTCAAGTAACTCCTCAAGTGCTTCATTGTATGGTCGCTCTTTACGAAAGTCCGGGCAGTGAAGCTTCGAAAGGTCCGAAGGAATCTGATCGTAATCATTCATCCGTAAAATCGGAACTACACCTTTGGCGAAAAGGAGAGCATGCTCCCATTCTGCTTTAACATAATCTGACGTGACCGCAGTGGGGCCGATGACAGCTATCGGGCGATCTGATGCCTCAATGGCATCGCGAAGTTCCTGCAGGAAGGTACGGCCCCGGCTCTCCAAGGCCTTGCGGTCCCACCAGACATCGATACCGTTTTCTGTAAGGTCTTGGTAGAGCTTTTTGACAAATGACTCGTCATCATCCCGAGCATATGAAATAAAGATTTGACCCATATTTTTCTCCACTTTGGAATCCGGGTTCAATTGTATAAACTTTTTGTAATTTAATGGGGCCGAAACTGATTCGAATTCAAGGATATCTTTGGTATGAATATGATAACCATTTTTATGCTCGTGGGTGTCCACAAGGGTCATGAATGTTTCAATATTGTCTTTAATGCTTCAGTAGCTACCGGAACACTAATTTTTGTGGACGCGAATACTTCGAAAAACTTGATGAAAGTCAAGTCAGCAGTGGAGTGTGTTAGATAAATGAATTTGTGAGATTTTTTAGCGAAGTACTGAATTTAGTTTTTTTTTCAAATTCATTAATAGTAGTCTTTTTTACCTTCCCTTTTTTCTTCTATGAATCATCCCCCTTTTTAGATCTTGTTTGTTATGGATTGCTTTTACTCGAGATTTTATTTTTTCAGCTTCACGTTTCTTATTTATTTTATATAAAAAGTTAGCATAGTCCATTAAGTATTTCACGATTAATGGACTCTCTTTACCGAAGGATGTTTCTACAATCTCAACCGCTTGTTTGAAAAGGGGTTTTGCTTTTGAATATTTGCGTTGAGCTTGATAAAGTGAACCTAAATTGCCGAGGGTTGTAGCTAAACCTGGATAATCCTCCCCAAAGACCTTTTTCTCGATATTCAGGGCAGTATTATAAAATTCCTCTGCTTTTTCGTATTTGCCTTGAGCTTGATAAAGTGAACCTAAATTGCCGAGGGTTGTAGCTAAACCTGGATGATCCTCCCCAAGGACTTTTTTCTCGATATTCAGGGCAGTATTGTAAAATTCCTCTGCTTTTTCGTATTTGCCTTGAGCTTGATAAAGTAAACCTAAATTGCCGAGGGTTGCGGCCATATCTGGATGATCCTCCCCAAGGACATTTTTCTTGATATTCAGGGCAGTATTGTAAAATTCCTCTGCTTTTTCGTATTTGCCTTGAGCTTGATAAAGTGAACCTAAATTGCCGAGGGTTGCGGCCATATCTGGATGATCCTCCCCAAGGACTTTTTTCTCGATATTCAGGGCAGTATTGTAAAATTCCTCTGCTTTTTCGTATTTGCCTTGAGCTTGATAAAGTAAACCTAAATTGCCGAGGGTTGCGGCCATATCTGGATGATCCTCCCCAAGGACATTTTTCTTGATATTCAGGGCAGTATTGTAAAATTCCTCTGCTTTTTCATATTTGCCTTGATCTTGATAAAGTCCAGCAAAATCATTAAACGTTTCCGCCAGATCTGGATTATCCTCTTTCAATACTTTCTTTCTGATACCCAATGCTTGTTCTAAAAATAGTTCAGCTTCACCATAAAGTGCCCGTACTTTCAAGTAGTTCCCAGCTTTATTAAGCAATCTCGCAGCTTCTTGAAACTCAAAGTTCGATTTTTCAATGAGTTTCAAACAAGTTTTAGCATGTGGAATCATAGCTTCACAGATATTCCATGTCTTGAACTCTACTTCAGGAAATGCTTTATCTACTGCTTTTACCGTACACTCTGCCCACTTGCGTTGTGTATCACTGTCCATCCTATCTTTCAGCACTGCCTGAACCATGCGGTGAATGCTGTATGTTGGTGAAATTGGGTCACGGCTGATTAGTGAATATTTATTGAGTGGATCGAGTACTTCATCAAGAGCAAGTGGATTGGATTCAACATCAGCAAGTGACTCGGAAAGCACTGGACCAAGTTCATTGGCTCCTTGAACAATTAGTTTAAGTGGAATACGATACGGGTTCAAAAAAGCGCTGACATACAATAAATCAATAGCAGCATTAGATGTTTGCTCTACTTGTTCAAAATTTAAAGACCATGTGTTTGCTACTGTTTTCTGATATATATCTGACTTCGTTATTTCAAGTAACTCTAGGCCTCTTTTACGATAACTGATAAGATAGTCATTAAAACTTACCCTTTTTTCATGTATGTAAGCTCCCGCTTGTTCTAATGCCAGTGGTAAATAATCGAGTTCTTTCCCAAGTTGTTCAATAGCATCAAGTTCAATTTGTTCAATGTGAAGGTTATCTCGTCCGATTCGTTTTAGTAAAAACATTTTACATTCATCCGGTGACATTTTATCCATTTTTATAGGATTCATTATGCCGAGATTGCTAAAGATTTGAGCCCGGGATGTTAATATAATATGACCTTTTGGATTTATTGGAATATAATCTTCCAGAAGTCCAGGTTCATCTGCATTATCAAAAACTAAAAGCCATCCTGAATTGTTTTCAAGCCAGCGCCGAACAGCAGCCACAATAAGGTCTTGCTCTTTTGCATCTTTTTCAGGAAGATCAAGAACATGTGCCAGGGCAACAAAATCAGAGATAAGCGCTTCGCGTGAGTCGGCTTTCATCCAGAACACGGCGTTGTATTCGTACCTGTATCTGTAAGCGTATTCAACAGCAGTCTGCGTTTTTCCGATACCGCCAAGACCACTAATGGCTTGACCAAAAGCTGCGTCTTTATCGGATTTTAGTGCATCGTGAAGTTTTATCTGGATATCCTTGCGACCTGTAAAATAGGGATTACGTGGGAATGGTACGTTAAATGGTGAACTCAGGTTTGCATTATTAATCCCTTCGATTGCTTTTTTGTTCTCTGAATCTAAACTGAGAACCTCTTTCCATTTTATAATTGCCTCAGAGCATTTCCCTTCATCGTATCGCTTCTGAGCATAGATGTTCAGTGAGTTAATCTTATCTGTCATTAACTGCCAGGGTGAAGCAGATTGTTCAAGTTTAGTTTCTATGGCAGCCCATGCATCTCCCACCATCTCATGCTTCTCAAACAACTTAGGATCTATTAAATAAATGCGACCGTCGATTGTTCGTATACGAGTTGGATCTGATTGCACAGAGATTTCACCATATTCGCCACTCGGCACAACTACAGTTGTAACTTTTCGTGAAATTGTGGAATCTAGTATTTCAAGTCTAATCGGTTCAATGTTTGGAACGCGAATAGCATATTCCCCTTCACCGGACAGGAAACCGATTCGAAACACATCGTGAACCATCAACACATCGAGAACTACGGTGGGCACTTTTGAAAAGTCAAGTTTTGCTATTTGCGTGAAATCACTTATATCAGATGCAAATTGATCACGTTGGAGAATCCTTATCTGTGAGGCATTTCGTAATTTTGCCACCAGAGGATCATGGCTTGCTGACACCGGCAAACGGTCCCCCATCTCAACAACCCACTCCTCAAGTCCTGGCCGCTCACCAGTGGAAATGGATTTGGCAACCTTAAAAACTTCTTGATCGATTAGTTGTTTTCTTTCACTCTCCTCTACAAAATTGCTGAGGCTCAGATAAATTAAATTCTCTTCCCAACAGATGATAGGAGGACTTTTTTCATGACATTCTTGGATCACTTTACGAGTTGCTTCCAAGAGACTACTGTCCGCTCTGAGACGTTCTTGCAACAATTTGCTGAACTCGGGAAGCAGAGTTATTCCATCTGAACCGCGGCTCTCAATGAAAGAACTGAACCACAAAGCGGCTTCTGTCCCCACAGTAGGACACTGGTCTGCTAAGAAGCGATCGCTCAAAGAGAATCGAAGAGCACGTAGAAGCTCAGGCTCGATCTTTCTTGCCATTGATGCAAGCATCGCCAGGATTACCATATCAGGTCGTGAGCGTTCGTAATCACTCAGGACTTTTTGTGCTGCATCTTGTTCTTGAGAAGTTAGATGTTGTGACATTTTCTCCCTCACATCAATGAATCCTGCGCTGCCATCGTCGCACGGATTGAATAGAAGTATCGTGATCCCAGACAAAAGCGTTAGGAATTAGCTGCTTGAGCTTGTTGGGCCAGAATGACTCAGAAGCGGGAATTAAAGCGATTACCGGACAATTGTGACTTTTTGCAAGGTCTAACAACGAAAGCCATGGTTCAAGCCCCATAGCTCCTTCACCAAATAACCTTTCCCCAATACCAAAATCAGAAACAATCAATAATGGTGTCTCTATGGGGAACTGGGAAGGGGGTGGAGAGTGCCACTTCAATTGAGACTCAGTAGAAACCCATGGATCTATTTCTAACCACCGTACCTGTACATTTCGTGAACCAAGAAGCCGTTGAAGTCGATTTATTAGCTCTTTCTCATCATGCCAGAATGGTTGCATCGAATCGGAACGATCTAAATATACCTGGACGCCACGTTCTAATGTTGATTGTTGTCTCCAAGGCAACCTATCCAAAGGTTGTCCGTTAGCCAAACGCTTTTTTAGCACCCGCCAGTCAATGTCTTTTGAAGCTCTCGGTGTCGCCAGCATTGCGCTCATGAGTCCGCGAAACCATTCATCCCGTAGAAGTGGCTGGTATTTCGGTGATTTCATGTGCAGTGTTACATTGGTAGGTTTCAACTCATCAATATCTTCATCTTCAAGGATAGAATTATTAAACAAGATTTCATGTATCTGATCCTCGTATCCGATTGGTTCAAGTTCTGTAGGCTGTTGAGGTTCAGACGTTTTGTCGGGCATCTTCGGTTGAGTGGTAACCTTTTCATTAACTGATCCAACCGGATTGACAATTGGCTTTGACGATGAATCTGGGTAGCTTGTTACTTTCTCTTTCGCCTCTCTCCATTCTAACCCCAGTGTTTTGGCAATCAAAGCACAAGCTTCGCTACTATTTGGTTTGAGAATCGCCAATGCTAGGAATAGCTCTGCAAGACCTACTTCAGAGCAGTGACATCGATTTAACCTGTTCAGCAATTCGGCATTCATTCTCATTTTAACAAGTTTATGGTTGCACGCTAGGTTCTGCCAACTTTCCAGTCTCCTTCTTTGATGAGCACATTTTGTTCGACTTGCTGCCAGATTTGAGATTCAGTGTCTGGATAAATACTGAGCTTGAAACATACCCTCAATGCATCCAGGAACTCAGCTGTACTAGGACCTCGTCTATAACGGCGTTTTTCCTGTCGCAATTCGCAGCATTTTTCCGCCACTCTACGAACCAGATCTTTACCAGTATGAGAAGATTCTATCAGAGGGGCCATATGCAGCTTCGCTATTTTTACCAGTCGCTCAATTTGCTCTTGTTCATCCGGTGGTTCCATCAAGGTATGAACAACACAACGGCGTATGAAAGCTGGGGGAAGATCACGTTCTTGATTTGTTGTGATAACAATCAGTAAACTGCCGAAATGATTTGGTGAACTAGAGTTCTCATCTGGTTTAGGAATCGTTCTCTCGATTGGTCGATCCAATTCATCAACAATAAAACGGTTCAAACCGAAGACTTCCAACAGATCGTTCGGAACATCAGGATCAGCTTTGTCGATTTCATCAATAAGAACTACTGCACGTGATGGGTCACGTTGACAATTGATATCTGAGAAAAGCTCAGCATGATTATTTGATATAGAATTGCCATTTTTTGGGAGCTCATTTCGCTGAGAGACGAAATCCAGTGCATCGTCACGATTGAAGGTCCACCAGAGCACTCCAGGAGTGATATATCGATTTGGGGTGATATTGGAAGATTCCGCTTGTGCATCTCGCAATCGAGCCAATGCATCAAACTTCCATAATAGATCTTTACCTTCTGTGCGACCTGTAATTGTTGTTTCGTAATAGCGCCAATTCAGATTTCGTGCTGCAAACGAAGCGAAAGAAGATTTACCCGACCCAGGTTCACCGCGAATTAGCAGTGGACGTTGAGTAACGATAGCAGTTTCTGCAGCTAACTGTAGCTCGGGGTCATGTAAGTATATTAAACCAGAACGGTCGTCTGGTCCTAGCTCGGTAATCGACGGTTCAAGCTTATTTTCCCAAGGCAGAAACTGATTGTAGCTTCTAGTTAAAATCATAAATAATCATCCTCCTTTAAAGTGTGCATCCATAGCGTCCAACAAGTCATCTGTCAAATTGGTCAATTCCTTACATTTGTGATCATTCAATGGCGGATTAAGTGGTTTGCCACATATATAATTAAACCGTGTCATATGCTCTGCCTGAGATCCCACTTGCACGAGAAAAATAATCATAGGATATCGCTGACGCAATTCTTTAAGAATCCGTTCTTTTGCATACTCTGAAGGCAATGCACAAATCACCTTTTTGTTTGGGTTGCTGGCTAAGCGTTCTAAAATGGCCTGTGAGAAAGGCTCAGTGATATCATGCTTCTCTATATCAAAATTCTCGGAAATTGTCTTTTCAATTTCATGAAGTTTCGCGCCTCCACCTTCTCCGGCAGCAGCAGAAACCGAAATTGTTTTGATATTACCTATCTCTATTTTAGCGCGATTTAAGTATTGTTCAGTGTATTTTATTTCATTTGTGTTAATGGTCAGAAGCCCGATTTCGTCTGGTTTGCGAGAGGCATTAATAAGAATTTGTGCTGCTTCATTTTCAACCCATTTAGCCTTTAAGTATTTACAAAGGAGTCCAGTTTTTTCGGAATCCAAGTCAGTTAGCAGTTCGGAAAAAGCTTCAATATTTCTCAATGGTGGATTGTGATGCATGAGTTCAACAACATGTCTATGTTGTATATCGTAACAATTTTCTTCCACCCCCAACTTCTCCGCAGCGCACTTTAATACTTCTACATCGACGTTTTTCAACAAAAAAACCACACGGTGTACCCACTTGTTCATTCGTGGTGGCCCAGCTTTGCCAGAATCAAAACATGCAGCAATTTTGTGCGCAAAGTCTCTTGGGGTAACCTGCTTATCAGGATCAGGATCAAGATAATCCTTAATCGCTTGAATTTCGTTAAGCTGAAAAGGTTCATATTCCTTAAAACAAGTATCACCAATGTCTTGATCTTCGAGCAATACTGGAACAATCTGAAAATTTGGATCAATTGATTTTCGAAAGCAAAGATGAAATGCCTCCGCTTTTACCCAATCAGAATTGGAGGTTGCTTCTTTATTAAACAAGATGATTCCCGCTTGAGCATGCTGAAGGTTGTGAAGAATCTCAGTTCTCCATTTGTCTCCAGGATTTATTCTTTGTTCATCAGTAAATACATGCCATCCACTATCTGATAACAATGAATGAAGACATTCTTTAATTTTGACGCAGCGATCAGTCTTTGGACATCTGCTTGTTGAATGGCTGATGAACAATATTGGGTTGTTCATGGGCTCGATACTCTTTTCAAATTACTCTGCAGTTTGTTGAATTGTTGCTAATCAATATAAGTCACCATACCTTAGACTTAACAGGCTGTCCGATAATTAATGAAACAATACTCACATCTTTATATAAAATATTATCCTTATTGAAAAATGGCTGAGACGCAAGTTAAAAGTCAAGTCAATAGTGGGGTGTATTAGATGAATGAATTAGTGATTTTTCAGCTAAGTACTGAACTGGAATTATTCATGCAGGCCAGCTCCTTGAAACTTCTGGATGATCAATTCCCTGATTTGTCTCTGATATGCTCCAAGAGATTCAGGATCCCTGCCCAGAAGCCAGACAAGGTGCTTCTCCAAGATCTTCATAGCTTCATCGGCATCGCCCATTTCACGCAGAGTAAGAAAGAGATTCCAAGCTGATATCGAAGTGTTCGAGTGCTCTGCCCCCAGTACCCTGCGCGCTATTTCCAGCACCTGCTCGTGTATTTTTCTCGCGCCTTTCAGGTCATCCTGACCCCGGAGTGTTTCAGCAAGGTTGTTCATTGACATAAGCGTCTCCGGGTACTCTGCCCCCAATACCCTTCGCCTTATTTCCAGCACCTGTTCCTGTGTTTTTCTTGCGCCTTTTAGGTCACCTTTATCCACGAGTATTTCAGCAAGGTTGTTCATTGACATAAGCGCATCCGGGTGCTCTGCCCCCAATACCCTTCGCCTTATTTCCAGCGCCTGCTCGTGTATTTTTCTCGCTCCTTCCAGGTCACCCTGATCCCTGAGTGTCTCAGCAAGGTGGTTCATTGACATAAGCGTGTCCGGATACTCTAACCCCAGTACCCTTCGCCTTATTTCCAGCACCTGCTCATGTATTTTTCTCGCGCCTTCCAGGTCACCCTGATCCCTGAGTCTTTCAGCAAAGTTGTTCATTGACATAAGCGTGTCCGGGTGCTCTGCCCCCAATACCCTTCGCCTTATTTCCAGCACCTGCTCGTGTATTTTTCTCGCGCCTTCTATATCACCCTGAGCCTTGAGTGTTTCAGCAAGGTTGTTCATTGACATAAGCGTGGACAGGTGCTCTAACCCCA
>SWBW01006649.1_pt2 | contig 10575 bp, 7 predicted proteins | sample 4693041 | NCBI WGS metagenome assembly SWBW01 (sample SAMN10267271, study PRJNA491770) | bioreactor metagenome | isolation source: DHS bioreactor inoculated with marine methane seep sediment | place: Japan: Omine Ridge, Nankai Trough | collected 2006-05-06
GCTCGGGTGAGAGCGCGGGCAAGGGCGCCGGCAAGATCCTGATGGCCTCCATCGGCATCGGCGCGGTCTACGACTTCATGGTGGAGGCCCTGCACACCTGGAACCCCGGCATGACCACCACCACCCTGCTGGGGGGCTGGGGCGAAAAGCTGGCCGAGCTGCGGATCGAGATCAAGATGCACGGCCTGGCCGCGCTCTTCGGCCTGGGCTACATCATCGGCCTCAAGTACGCGGCGATCATCTTCGCCGGCTCGGTGCTGGCCTACGTGGTCATGGTGCCGATGATCCACCTCTTCGGCCAGCACGTGGACTCGTTCACCTACGCCGGCCAGACCTACGTCATCGCCAAGATGAACTCGGCGCAGATCTTCAGCGCTTTCGTCAAGCCCATCGGCATCGGCGCCATCGCCGTCTCCGGGCTGATCGGCATGATCCGCCTGGGCAAGATCATCGTCGGCTCGCTCTCGCTGGGCTTCAAGGGCCTGGCCAAGAAGGACGACGGCGACGCCAAGCCCAAGCGCACCGACCACGACATGAAGCCCAAGAACGTGCTGCTGATCCAGCTGGTCTGCATGCTGCTGATGGGCGCGCTGTTTTACGTCGTTTCCGCTGGCGCCGGCGAGTTCACCACCGGACAGCTGTTCAAGTTCGCCATCGTGGGCATGTTGGTGGGCTTTTTGATCTCATTTCTCTTTACCCCTGTGGCGGCCCAGGCCATCGCCATCGTCGGCGTCAACCCAGTCTCGGGGATGACCCTGATCACGCTGGTCATCGCCGCGGCGGTGATGGTCTACGGCGTCGACCTGTCGGGCAAGGCCGGCATGTTCATCGCCCTGATCATCGGCACGGCGGTCTGCACGGCGCTCTCCACCTCGGGGGCGCTGATTTCGGACTTCAAGATCGGCTACTGGATCGGCTCCACGCCGCGCAACCAGCAGGTCTGGAAGTTCGTCGGGATCATCGTCGCCTCGCTGACCGTGGCCATGATTATTCCGGTGATGGACAGCGCCTATCACTTCCTGGTGCCCGGTCCCACCGGCGAGCTGATCTCCAACCAGGAGGTCCTGCCTGCGCCCCAGGCCAACATGCTGGCCGCGATCATCAACGGCCTGATGTCGGGCAAGGACCAGCCCATGCTGCTCTACGTGCTGGGCGGCTTGATCGCGATCATGCTCTATCTGGCCGAGGTGCCGATGCTGGCCTTCGCGCTGGGCATGTACCTGCCGATCTCCATTACGTCCTGCCAGCTGGCCGGCGGCCTGACCGCCTGGCTCGTCTCGCGAAGCGGTAGCACACCAGCGATTCAAAACGCCCGGCGCGAGCAGGGTACGTTGATCGCCTCGGGGATGATGGCCGGAGCAGCGATCATCGGCATTGTCGCGGCGGTGCTGCGCCTCAAGGAGGTCGGTGCGCCAATCCGCGCGCTGAGCGTGGGCGTGGACTTCTTCTACAAGACCTCCGAGACGGGCAACGTGCTGCTCAAGCACCACGCCCAGCCCTGGTACGCCGGCTTCACCGGCCAGATGGTCAGCCTGGTGGCCTTCGTGCTGCTGGGGGTCTCGTGCTACCTGCTGGCGCGTAAGGGCGCTGCCTGGGAGATGACCGAGGGGCCGTCCGATGAGGAGCTGGCCGCGTCTTCGGCCGAGGCCGGCGACAAGGGCCCCTACCGTGACGAGAAGGAGGCGGCCAAGGCGCGGCTCAACGCGGCGAAAAAGGAGCTGGAGCAGGCCGAGCGGCAGCTGGAGCAAGTTGGGGACAAGGACACGGGCGGGGACAAGGGCGGTGACAAGAAGGACGACGCCGCCAAATGATCGGGACCATTGTCGGCGGCCTGCTCCGCGGTGTGGCCATCGGGCTGGCCAACATCATCCCAGGGGTCAGCGGTGGCACCATGGCGCTGATCCTGGGTATCTACCACCGCCTGATCACCGCCATCGGTAACCTGGGCGCCAAGACCCTCACCGCGCCCTTCCGCGGCATGGCTGCGCTGAAGGAGGAGCTGCGGCGGATCGACGCGCTGCTGCTGGTGCTGCTGGCGGTGGGCGCGCTGGGGATCATCGTGGCCGTGGCTCGGGTGATGCCCTACCTGCTGGACAAGCAGCACGACCCGACCTACGGCCTCTTCTTCGGGCTGGTGCTCGTCTCGGTGGTGGTGCCCTACCGCATGATCAAGCGCAAGGGCGCCGGGGTGGTGATCGCCTGCATCGCCGCTCTGGCCCTGGTGGTGGGGCTGACCATGGCCATGTCGGGGGAAGAGAGGCTGGCCTCGGCGCAGAAGAAGGCCGCGATGAAGGCGGCGGCAGCGGCCAAGGTCGTTCAGGACGGGGGCAAGCCCGTGGCGGCGGACCGCGTGCCCCAGGACGCCGCGACCATCGCCTTCTTCTTCGCGGCCGGCGCCATCGCCATCAGCGCGATGATCCTGCCCGGGATCAGCGGCTCGTTCATGTTGCTGCTGCTGGGGGTCTACTTCGACGTGCTGGCCGCGGTGAACAACCGGCAGTTCGTGCTGCTGGCCGCCTTTGCGGCGGGGTGTGGGATCGGGCTGCTGCTGTTTACCAAGCTGCTCAAGTTCCTGCTCGACAAGTACCACGACCTGACGATGGGCTTCTTGCTGGGGCTGGTGATGGGGTCGCTGTGGGCCATCTGGCCCTTCAAGTCGTTCGGCATGGCCGGCGGCAAGCGCGTCGACATGGACAACGTGCTCCCGGCGGGGTTTGGGCAGAACGAGCTGATCACGCTGGCCGCTGTGGTGGCCGGCGGGGCTATTGTGGCGGTGTTCATCTGGATCGAGATGCGGCAGGCGAAGGCCTAGTTTTATCCTTTGGTCCAGCTTAGGTTGGGTAACTCGGCGTGATCGGAAACCCGCTTTATGAAGACTTCCCAAAAACCGCTACTCAGGTGCACTGCAAGCACCTTGCTTGTACTGTTCCTGATGGTGGTTGCGTGTGCTCCCCCTTGCCCGGGCGGGAAATCGAAGGTCCAAAACCAAACAGCGGATGGGCGTTGCGGAGATTCATTTCCGGAACCCCAGCATAAGCTGTCTGATTCCCTACTATGAACCGGGGAAGAAAACCTGGAAGACACGAACCGAACATCCGAAGCTAGGCATATTCGTCTACCGCATCGAGGATAAAACCCAGCTCAAAAAAGCGGAGCAACCGTTAAGGCCGTTGTCTTCACACTGTCCTAGAGACTTATTGCTTTCAGAAACCAAGAAATATTTCATTGCCTGGTCGCCCTGCAATCAGGCGTATATGCGGGACAAGCAATGCCATTCCGCGCGCCGTAATATCATCGAGTCGCTCCGCCAGCACTTCAAACGTTTCAGATAGGCCTGTGCTGCGCGACTGCGTGTGTCAAAAACCTCCCGCTCACTTGCGCCTTTTCGATTCCTTTTTCTCCGGGACATAGACCACGTCACCGTTGGGAAGTCGGTAGGCTACACCGAGCCGGTGGCCGTTGCCGCTGACCTCCTCTTTGGTCACGCGATAGCGATCCACCTTGACCCCTTTTGTGATGATGAGTTCCATGTTGGGCTTGCGCGCTGCTACGGCGTCTTGCTGCCGTCGTAGTGCACCATGTAGGAGCTGCCCACAGCCCATACGTCTTTGGCGCCGGTGCCCCAGACCGCGTTGAACGTGCTGTTGTGGGGCGGCGGCGCCTTCTTCCACGTGGTGCCGTCCCAGTGCAGGATCGACTCGTCGCTCTTGAAGATCGGGTTGCCCACTACCCACACGTCACTCGCGGAGCTGCCCCACACCGCCTGGAAGTAGGTGCTGCTCCCAGTGGTGTGCTTCTTCCAGCTGGTGCCGTCGTACTGCACCACGAGGCCGTCGTTGCCCACCACCCATACGTCCTTGGGTCCTGTGCCGAACACCCCGTGCAGGTCACTGGTGATGCCGCTGGGCCAGCCCGAGGGCACCGACCAGGTGGCCGAGCTGCTGTTGCAGCTGGAGCTGCAGCGGAAGATCTTGCCTTTCTGCCCTACGATGTAGACGTCGGAGTCCGAGACTCCGTACAGGTCGAACATCTCGGTGTTGGACGCCAGGCTCGAGAAGCTCTTTCCCGAGCTCCAAGTCGAGGTGGAGGTCTTGCTACGGTAGACGATGTAGGCGTAGTTGGTGCTTGAGCTGTACTGCCGGTTGGCCAGCAGGTAGGAGCCGGTCTTCATGCCCCACAGGCAGCCGTAGCTGTAGTAGGAGCTGGTGTTTTTGTAGCCTTGGGCCCACTTGGTGCCGTCGAAGTACGCATCCCCGGCGGGCCCCATCGCCACCACCATGGAGGAGCTGACGCCCCACACGGCGGTGAAGTCAGCGGTCTTGTCCGGAGCCATCCCGATCTTCCAGGAAGTGCCGTCCCACTGCATCAGGGCGCCGCCTTTGCCCACAGCGAAGTAGTTGTTCGTCTTGTCACCCCATATGTCGTACAGCTTGTCGGGCGAGGTGCCGTACTCCTTCCAGACCGACGGCGTGCCTGGATCGGAGTCCGGCACGAGCTGGTCCGCGGCAGGACCGGTGTCGATCCCGTTCTGGTCCGCTGCTCCGTCCACGTCACCTTGATCGACCGTCGGACCGTCCACGGTCGCGTCGGCGACACCCTTGTCTTCTTTCGGCTTCTCTGTGTCGTCGGAACACCCGACCGTTAGGGACAGGCTCACAGCGAGCGCACAGAGCCAGGATCGTTTCATCATCTCCTCCAGCGATTCGTAAGGGATCACGTGGTTTGGTGAAGTCTAGCGCGAACTGGGCGGGACGCCCAGGGCGGGCGGCCCTCGGGGCGCGATGGCGGGACACGCGAGGCGCTACCTGGGCCGCCGCGTCGGGCACCGAGGTGGAGCTGCTCTTCGGGCATGTCCCGGGCGCCGGCCGGCCCGCTCGCACGCTGGAGTGCCTCCAACGCTGCGAGATGGCTCTTCTGGGTTCAGCGCCCAGCGCCGTAGACGGCCCGCACCACGGCCTCGGCGTAGACGGTGTTGGAGTCCAGCCCCAGGCCGTGGTCCAGGTCTGTGCAGGCCTCGACAACCACCAGGTCGTCCCCGTGCTCGGTGCGTAGCCTGTCGATCAACGCCTCCAGCGCCCCCTGCGTCTGCGCCCGCGCTTCGCCGCCGGTGATACAGCCCTGAATGGCGTCCAGCACGATGCGCTGCTCGCCCCTGACGAGGGCGGCGATCAAGACACTGTTCTTCATCCGCGCGGCCTGCTGGCGGTAGGTCTCCCCGATTCCGATGGTGCCCAGGGGCACGAGGCTCGCGTCACCGGTCGCGGCCACGGCCTCGATTACAGCTCCCGGGACCGTGGGGAAGCTCAGCTCCACCGCGCCAACGATCTGCTCGACGAGCGCGATCTCCTCGAGAGAGAGCGGTCGGTCGGCCCGCTGCGCCATCTTCGTGAGGCCCGCGGTTGAGTCAAAGCGCTCCTCAAGCCCCCAGGCGACCGGCGCCAGCGTGTTACACGGCAGCAGCACCAGCGCGCGCCGCAGGCCGCGCCGCACCGGCCCGGCCAGCGCCTCCAGCGCGAGCACGCCGATGCGGTCGGTGACATCTGCTGGCGCCAGCCCGCCCTCGAAGCCCACCAGCACGCGCTCGTCCAGCGGCGCGCCAGCCCGGAAGCGCGCCAGGTGCGGCGCCTTGACGAAGGGGAGGTCTCCGCTCAGCGACAGGGTGATCCGCCGCTGCTCGTCAAAGAAGTCACCACCAGCCAGCCCCTGCTGAATCAGCCTGCGCTCGGTGGCTGCCAGCGTCGCGCAAAAACGGATCGCCGCGTCCCGGCCGAAGTCGCCGATCACGACGGCGAGCGCGAGCTCGTCGGGCGCCGGCAGGTGGTTCACTTGGAGGGCTTCTGTGTGTCAGCCGGCAGGGTCCCGGCGAGGGTCAGCTTCCCTGCGGCGTCGAGCTTGAGGATCAACAGCCCGTCGTAGTCGTTGGCCACGTAGACGGTGTCGCCAACAGCGGTCAGTGCGTTGACCGAGCGCTTGGGGCGGAAGCGGTCAGCTTGCCGCGGCGCCTTGGGGTCACTGAGATCGAGGGAGACGATCCCCTTGGTGCCGTCGGCCACCAGCGCGAAAGTCTTGACGACGTCAACACCGCGGGCCGTGTCCAGGATCCCGCTGCGTCCCAGCATCGTCGGCTTTTTGGGGTCGGTGATGTCCACCACGGAGACCCCCGACGTGCCCTCGGCGACGACCATCCGCTTGGCCGCGGCGAACAGGCCGTGGACGTGGCCCCGCGAGCGGTACGTGGAGAGGTAGGTCCCCTGCTTGCCGTTCATGCGGAAGATGTGGACGCCGCGCAGGCCGTCGGCGAGGAAGGCGAGGTCACCGCTGACCCGCACCGCTCGGGCGTAGCCCTCGGTCTCCCAGTGCGCGACCTTGACGGGGCTGGCCGGGTCGCTCAGGTCCACCACATGCAGTCCTGCGGTGCCCGAGGCCACCAGCGCCAGCTTGCCCACCGCGGCGATCCCCATGGCGGCTCCGTTGATCCGCAGCCCGCCCAGCACCTTCAGTTGTTCGGGCTTGCTCGCGTCCACCACCGCCAGGCCCACCGGCCCCAGCGCCACGGCCAGCTTGCCGTCGACCCAGGCCAGCGCGTTGACCGAGCCAGGCAGCGGCAGGGCGCTGATGTAGCGCGGCTTGGCTGGATCTTTGATCTCCACGGCGACCAGGCCCGCGGTGGTGGCCAGGTAAGCCACGTGGCCCTTGAGCACCACGTCGTAGGTGCGACGGGCGAGGTCGCGCTGCGGCTTGGGCAGGTTCGCGGGGGCGTCGGTTGGAGCGGCACCAGAGGGGACGGCGGCGAACACCAGCAGCAGGAGGGTGGATCGGACGAGCAACGTTTTAGGCATGGTCTTCTCGGTTACAACACGCCCCCCAGTCCTAGTCGCGGTTAGTACACCATATCGGCCTGTCAGTTCAAACCCCGGATCTCCGAGCACTGCTCCGAGGCATACCCCTTGCAAACCAACTGACCGACGACCTTGCGCGAGGGGCGCAGGTTGCCTTTTACAACAGGAGACCCCATGCGAACCACGTTGCTCGTCCGATCCACCCTCCTTCCCTGGCTTCTGCTGGCCGGGTGTTACCCCAACGCCGTGGGGATAGAACCCGATGCATCCCGTGAGGATGCGCAGCAGAGCGCGGCTGACGGCGGTGAGACGCCGGACGCCGATGGGGGCGCCTCGATCCCGGACGTTGCCAATGGCAACGACGCGCAGGCTTCAGACGGTCCCATGGCGGCTGATTTTGCGCTCACGGCGGACGCCTGTGGCGTGCCGGCCTCCTGCGGCGTCACCTTCAGCTACCCCATGGGCAGCGAGTCCAAGGTGGAGCTCTTCGGCGACTTCAACGCCTGGAAGACGGGCCAGCCCATGGTCCTGTCAGGCTCGACCTGGAAGACCACGGTCACGTTCAAAAACGCGCAGAAGGTGCTCTACAAGTTCGTCCTCGACGGCACGACCTGGGTCTCGGATCCGAACAACCCCAACCAGACCACCGACAGCAACAAGAACTCGATCCTCAACGTCAGCTGCCCCGCCGTTTGTGGCGACGGGGGCGGAGGGACCCTGGACGCGGCCATGGCCCCCGACAGCAGCGCCGGGACCGACGCCGGCAGCACGGGCTCCTTCGACTGGCGGGACGCGGTGATGTACTTCGTGCTGCTGGACCGCTTCTCCGACGGTGACGTGAGCAACAACAAGGCCGAGCAGGGGGTCAAGACCCCGGCCAACTTTCAGGGCGGTGACCTGAAGGGGTTGCTGAACAAGATCAACGCCAACTACTTCAACGGTCTGGGCGTCAACGTGATCTGGATCTCCTCGCCGGTGGACGCCCCCGACGGCAAGTACAAGGGCACCGATGGCGAGGACTACACCGGCTACCACGGCTACTGGCCCACCAACCTGACCAAGGTCGAAGAGCGGCTGGGCGACCTCGCGCTGCTCAAGCAGGTGGTGGCGGCGGCGCACCAAAAGGGGATCCGGGTGGTGATGGACTACGTGATGAACCACGTGCACAGCAGCTCCCCAACCTACAAGCAAAACGCAGGCTGGTTCTGGTCGCTGAGCTACAACAACAAGACCTGCATCTGCGGCCAGGGCTGCAGCTGGGACGCCGATCCGGACCGCCTGCGCTGCTGGTTTACGGACTATTTGCCGGACTTCAACTTCAGCAACAGCGCGGCCCGGCAGTACTCGATCCAAAACGCGATCAAGTGGATCAAGGACTCCGGCGTGGACGGCTACCGCCTGGACGCGGTCAAGCACATCGACATGAAGTGGCTGACCGATCTGCGCCAGCAGGTCAAGGCCCTGACCCCCGGGGCGCAGCCGTTCTACATGGTCGGGGAGACCTTCACCAACAGCAAGTCGCTGCTCAAGCAGTACATCGACCCCGCCACCAAGCTCGACGGCCAGTTCGACTTCCCACTGCGGGCCGAGCTGGTCAAGGTGATCCTGATGCGGCAGGGGACCTTCAACGACCTGCACGGCTTCCTCAACGCAAACGACGGCTACTACGGCAGCGGCGCGATCATGGGCACCTTCATCGGCAACCACGACCTGCCGCGCTCGATCCACCTGGCCGAGGACACGCCGCAGTTTGGGCAGTGGGACTCGGGCAAGTCCAAGGCCTGGTTCAACACGCCGTCGCAGCCCAGCTACGCCAAGCCCTACGAGCGGCTGGCGGTGGCCTACACCGCCCTGCTGACGCTGCCCGGGATCCCGCTGATCTACTACGGCGACGAGGTGGGGCTGGCCGGCGGCGGCGACCCGGACAACCGCCGGCCCATGCCCTGGTCGGGATACAACAGCCACCAGAGCGCGCTCAAGGCGCACATGGTGAAGCTGACCAAGATCCGCGCCCAGCACCCGGCGCTGCGCCACGGCGCGCGTAAGCAGCACTGGGTGGCGGGTGACGTCTACGCCTACAGCATGACCCAGGGCGCCGACACGCTCTACGTGGTGCTCAATCGGTCGGACAGCCAGCAGCAGATCTTCCTGCCGGGGACGAGCTACACGGACCTGATCAGCGGCGCGACGGTGAGCGCCGCCAAGGTGGTCATTCCGCCCCGCTCGTCGCTGGTGCTGCAGTGAGGAACGTTCAGAGACTCGAGAGGAGAGAGAGGATGTTCGGCGCCCGAATCTTGACCCCCGCCCTCGCGCTGTGTTGCCTGGCCGCGCTGACCGCTCCCGCCGGCGCCAAGGTGACCCTGCCGGGCGGCAAGACGATCCCCGACCCCGCGCTCTCCTGCTACAGCGGCAAGCCCGGCGGGCTCTCCGCTGTCTTCGCCTGCGCCTGCACAGCGCCGGGGGTCTGCAACATCGGCAAGCCCTGCCCGGGGGGATCCACCAGCTGCGATCCTGGGACCAACGGCACCTGCGAGAGCACCATCTGGCACTCGGTCAACGACAACGCCTGCATCCCCTCCAACACCAAGGGCCTCGATCCGGTCAACGACGCCGCGGTGAAGCCGGAGACCTTTCGACCGGTCTGTGGGCTCAACTTCGCGCTGCTGACCCGCGGCAACGCGATGTTCCAAAACGGCTTCGGCTGGTACAACGCGCCGGCGGTGGGGGCCAAGCCCGATCCCAAGGACCTGCACCTCCTGGTGGACTGCAAGACCACGGCGGGGACCAAGACGCCCTTCAACATGATCGCTCACCCGGCCTACAAGGGCGGCGACATCGGCTTCTTCCTCGTCACGCCGGAGTCCTCGACCCAGGCCGGCACCTGCGCCAAGGGCGACTGCTGCGCCACCGTGGCCCGGGCCCAGGCAGGGGAGGGCTACATCTACTTCTCCCAGCCCAGCTTCAACCCGGACAACTCGGGGCCGGGCTCCTACATCCACCTGCTGACGTACGCCTCCAAGATCAACGCTCATGCGTTCTACTTCGCCTGGGAGGACACCTACGCTGGTTCCTCCACGGACTACAGCGACTTCGTCACCACCGTCTCCGGGATCTCCTGCGCCGGCGCGGGCAAGGCCTGCAGCACGGGCAAGCCGGGGGTCTGCGACCTCGGCGTGACCAAGTGTGACCCGGACGGCAAGCTGATCTGCGAGCCCAGCCGCAAGGCCGAGCCCGAGGTCTGTGACGGGCTGGACAACGACTGCGACGGCGAGGTGGACAACGGCGCCACGTGCACCGCGGGCAAGGTCTGCTACCGCGGCGCCTGCGTGGCCAAGTGCACCGACAGCCAGGAGTTCCCCTGCCAGGCGGGCTACGAATGCGACAAGGGCTCCGGGCTCTGCCTGGACAAGCTCTGCAAGGGCAAGATCTGCAAGACCGGCGAGATCTGCCGGCTGGGGGTCTGCAAAAACGGCTGCAGCGGCGTGGTCTGCCCGCCCAAGCAGCTGTGTCAGAGCGGCGTCTGCGTCGATCCTTGCGCCGGGGTGAGCTGCAAAAGCGCCGAGATCTGCGTGCTCGGCGTCTGCTTGCCCAACTGCAGCACCTGCGGCGGGCTGACCTGCGCCAAGGGGATGTCCTGCGACAGCAAGACCGGGGAGTGCTACGACCCCAGCTGCAAGCCTGCCTGCAGCGGGGGCAAGTACTGCAAGAGCGGGACGTGCGTGGACCTCTGCGACGG
>SWBW01002081.1_pt1 | contig 10569 bp, 8 predicted proteins | sample 4693041 | NCBI WGS metagenome assembly SWBW01 (sample SAMN10267271, study PRJNA491770) | bioreactor metagenome | isolation source: DHS bioreactor inoculated with marine methane seep sediment | place: Japan: Omine Ridge, Nankai Trough | collected 2006-05-06
GCCTACTGCTCGCTGGACCGCTACTCCGTCGCGGCCGAGAGCGGCTTCTACAGCGTGCACAACCTCTACCTCGACTCGCCGAGCTTCCTCTTTTTGCGCAACCGGCGCGAGCGGGTGCCCAACCGCTTCAACATGCGCGTGCGCTCCTACGGCGACGCGGAGCTGCCCTACTTCCTCGAGATCAAGCAGAAGCTCGGCGGAGTGATCCGCAAGTACCGCGCGCCGGTGCACAGCCCCGACTGGCATTGCGCCTGGTCCGAGCCGGGCTGCTCCGCCGCGGAGGAAGGCCACAGCCCGGAGCAGGCGCAAAACCGCGACCTGTTCGAGCGGCTAGTCTACAGCTACCAGGTGGAGCCCAAGATCCTGACCCAGTACGCGCGCAAGGCCTGGGTCAGCGAGATCGACGACTACGCCCGGGTGACCTTCGACACCGACCTGCGCTACTGCGAGCGCAGCCGCTGGGACCCCACGCCCGACGAAGACGGGGCCATGCAGCACTACGACCTGCCGGCGGTCTTCGACCCCGGCTGCTCGGTGGTCCTCGAGCTGAAATGCTACGCCTCTGCCGTGCCGCTGTGGATGGTGGACCTGATCCACACCTTCTCGCTCAAACGGCGCGCGTTTTCCAAGTACATGTTCGGCATCTACGAGCTGACCGCGCAGCGTGGCTACGACCCCGCGCTACGCGTGGCCATGGCCGGACAATGAGGAGTTGAGATGCTCGACATCCTGACCCTGCAGGCGTCCTCGCCCAACCCCACGCTGCTCACCGTGCTCTACACGGTGCTGGTCTCCTTTCTGCTCTCATCGCTGATCGGGCTGACCTACATCAAGACGTTCAAGGGCCTGTCGTTCTCCATGGGCTACGTCCAGGCGCTGATCCTCAGCTCCATCGTGGCGGCGACGGTGATGCAGGCCATCGGCGACAGCCTGGCCCGGGGCCTGGGGATGCTGGGGGCGCTGGCGATCATTCGCTTCCGCACCAACTTCAAGGACGCGCGGGACATCATCTTCATGTTCGCCGCGCTGGCCGCGGGGATCGGCTGCGGCGTGGGGGGCTACACCATCGCCCTGGTGGGCACCGGCGGCTTCGTGGCGGTGGCCCTGCTGCTCTCCTTCACCAACCTGGGTCGAGCGAGCTACTTCGACGGCATGCTGCGCTTCAACATGGAGAGCACCGAGAAGAGCCGCGCCGAGCTGGAGCGGCTGATGCAGGCCTACTGCGACAAGTTCGCGCTGATCACCCTGCGCGAGGTGGCCCAGGGCAAGCGGCTGGACTACGCCTACCACGTCAAGCTGCGCGGCAAGAAGGACAACGAGGGCTTCATCGGCGAGCTGCGGCAGATCCCCTCGATCCAGGGGGTCAGCTTGATGCTGCAGGAGACCACGGTTGAGCTCTAGGGCGCTGCTCGCGACGACGGCCTTGTTGGTCGCGGCGGGCTGCTCCCCGGCCGACGAGCCCGTCGAGCGGATCACGTGTGACGGCATCGAGCGCCCGGTAGGCTGGACGAAGGCCAGCCACTGCGCTGACGGCCCGGCGGACTACGCCAGCCTCTTTTCCGACGACGTGGTGCACAAGCTCGAGATCAGCATGGAGCTGGCCGACCACCAGCGGACCATGGACGACCTGGCCACCAAGCTCGCCGGGCCCGAAGACGGCGACGCCATCCCGGACCCCATCTGGGTGCCCGTCACCGTGACCTACGACGGGCTGAGCTGGACCCAGGTGGGCTTTCGCTACAAGGGCAACTCGGCGCTCAAGAGCGCCTACCAAAAGGGCGTCCGCAAGCTCTCCTTCCGGCTCGGCTTCGACCACTACGAGGATGGGTCCCCCGAGCTGCACAACCAACGCTTCTATGGCTTCAAGAAGCTTGTCTTCGCCAACGGCTTCGAGGATCCCTCGTTGATCCGCGAAAAGCTCGCCGCGTCGATCTTCGCCGACGGCGGCGTCCCGGCGGCCCGCACCGCCTTTTGCCAGGTCTACGTCGAGACGGGCCAGGGGCCGGTCTACTTCGGGCTCTACACCATGCTCGAGGACCCCTCCAACAAGCTGCTCGACACCCAGTTCAAAAAGGACGACGGCAACCTGTACAAGCCCGAGGGCGAGGGCGCCAAGCTCAAGACCTTCGTCCAGGCGGACATGATCAAAAAGACCAACGAGAAGACTCTCGACTTCAGCGACGTCGAGGCCCTGATCACCGCGCTCAACGCAGATCGCACGAACGCCGCGGCCTGGCGCGGAGTGCTGGAACAGACCTTCGACGTGCCCGGGTTTCTGAAGGCGCTGGCGCTCAACCAGGCGATGCAGAACTGGGACGCCTACGGCTTCATGCCGCACAACTACTACCTCTACGCCGACGAGGGGAACAAGGACAGGCTGACCTGGATCCCCTGGGACCTGACCCGCTCGATGCTGCCCAAGCTGATCGACAGCAAGGACACCGGCTCGGTGCTGCTGGACCAGGTCAGCGCCGACTGGCCGCTGATCCGCCACCTGCTGGACGACCCCACCTACCTGCAGACCTACAAGAGCGAGCTGACGGCGGCGCTGGCCGGCCCGCTGAGCCTGAGCAAGCTGTCCGCCCGCATGGACGCCTTCCACGCGCTGATCGCACCCTACGTGGTGGGCCCCGAGGGCGAGCTGGCGCCCTACTCCACGCTCGCCAGCTCCAAGAACTTCGATCAGTCGCTGAGCAGCGGGGCCGACGCGCTCAAGCCCCACCTGTCAGCACGGCACGTCGCTGTGAAGGCCGCGCTTGGGCTATAATAACGGCGCGTATGAAGTGGCTGCTTCCTCTGCTCCTGATGCTGTCCGCGTGCAGTGATCAGACCCCGCCGTCGATTGCCGACGCCGGCCCGCCGAGCATCGACAGCGGCCCCGACCCCTCGGCGCCCCTGTTCGACCCCACGCGCCTGCTGGAGCTCTCCATCGAGCTCGACCCCAAGGACTGGGACCTGCTGCGCAAGGAGGGGCGGAAGCTGCCCACGGTGATGGGCGGCTGCGCTGATTCGAGCTTCTCCTACACCTACTTCAAGGCCGCGGTGACCGTGGACGGCAAGCGCCTGGCCGACGTGGGCCTGCGCAAGAAGGGCTTTTTAGGTTCGCTGTCGGTCGTGCGCCCGTCGCTGAAGCTGAAGTTCAACCGCTTCGTCAAGGGGCAGCGCCTGCTGGACATGGAGCGGCTGACCCTCAACAACAACCGCCAGGATCCGACGAACGTGCGGCAGTGCCTGAGCTACGCGCTCTTTTCCAAGGCCGGCGTCCGGGCGCCGCGCTGCAGCTACGCCCGGGTCAAGGTCAACGGCAAGGACCTGGGGATCTACTCCAACGTGGAGAGCATCAAGAAGCGCTTTTTGGCCCGCCGCTTCGGCGACGACGGCGGCAACCTCTACGAGGGGCAGGTTGCTGACTTTGTCGACGGACTGGTCAAACGCTTCGAGGTCAAGCAGGGCGGCGGTGCCAGCGATCTGGAGGCGCTGACCACCGGCCTCAAGACCGAAGACAAGGGCCTCCTGGCTGCCATCAGCCCGCTCGTGGACGTCGACGCCTTCATCTCCTACTGGGCCGCCGAGGTGCTGTCCGGCCACTGGGACAGCTACTCAGGCAACCAGAACAACTTCCTGCTCTACAACGATCCGCTCAGCGGCAGGTTCCACTTCATCCCCTGGGGCACGGATGGATCCTTCCAGGAGGAGCACGGTCTGGACAAGTCCAGCGTCCCCGCCTCGGTCTACGCCTGGGGTCACCTGGCGCGGCGGCTGTATGAAGTCCCCGCCACCCGCGACATGTACCGCAAACGCCTGGCGGAGCTGCTCAAGAGCACGTGGAAGGAGGCGGACCTGCTGGCCGAGGTCAAGCGCGTGCAGTTGATGACGGGGCAGCAAGAGACCGGGGCGGTGGCCACCAGCCTCAAGCAGCTGCGGAGCTTCATCCAGGGCCGCCGCAAGGCCCTGCAGGCCGAGCTCGACGCCACCGCGCCGAGCTGGCCCCTTGCGCAGCGAAAGGGCTACGCCTGCATGACCAAGGGCGTCTCCGTCAGCGGCACCTTCTCCACCACCTGGGGCAGCCTGGCCAAGCCTGCCGGCTCGTTGAGCTCCAGCTTCAACCTCGTGTTTGGTGGAAAGAGCGTGAGCTTCGCGCCCGTCCTGGCGGGCGCGGGGACCTCCACCGAGGTCAACTCGGAGGGCGCGGCGATCCTGCTGGTGGGCTCCGTCAACGGCGTGGCCTACGCCTCCCGCCTGGTGATCGAGCCCTCGCAGTTCGTTGCGGGCTCCAAGGTCGCCTTCCACGGCTTTGAGACCTTCGGCGCGGTGATCCGGCTCCAGACTCAGACGATGTACGATCTGCTCGGCTTCATCGGTGACGGGGAGATCGTGCTGGACAAGGCCTCCACCACGGCCGGCGAGCCCGTCACGGGCAGCTACACGGGCAGGTACGTCTCGGAGGCGATGTAGTAGAGCGCGCGAAGGAACGCTGATATCATGGTAGCTACGGCTCGCAGGTACAGGTGGTGCGGTCCAGGGGCCAGCAGGTGTCGATAGCCTCGGCCGCGGTCTTGACCGCCCCGGTGCACGCTGCGTTGCCGGCGGCGTAGCAGTCCTTCTGCTCCATGGGCTCGAGCGCAGCGCAGAGCGCCTTGTTGGCAGCGGCGGTGCAGTCGAGATCGCGCAGGCTGTCCTCGGCGCAGTCCTTCTGCTCCTTGCACGACTCCAGGCAGATGTTGCGCGGGCAGATGCAGGTGGTGGGGTCCAGCGAGCACGACATCGTCCGCTCGGACTCGGCCTTGTACTCCCCGCTGCAGGCCGCGCCGCCGGCCTGGGAGCAGTCGATGGCCAGCGCCTTCTTCACGGCGTCGCAGGCCTGCTTGTACATGGGGTCGTCGCAGTTGATCTTGGCCAGGCCGGCCTCGGCGCAGTCCTTCATGCGCTCACAGGACAGCACACAGGCGTTGCCCCCGCCGCTGCAGTCTGTCAGGGCCAGGCCCAATGTCATCATGGCGCCCAGGGTTGTCATGGCGCCCAGGGTCGTCATGCTGATCAATCGCCTCATGGAGCCCATGGTCGCCCACATGCCCGGGACGCTGCCAGGCCTTTTTGCAGGCTCGACGGTTCTGAGGCCCGGCCGAACGAGGGTCACCTCACCGGCGGCAAGAGACTGCAGCTAGTGGGTCGACGCTCTGGGGCAAAACGGGCGGGTTGTCAGACCTGGAGCTTGAGGCTCAAGCTCGCGGGCTTAGCCTACTCGTCCTCTTCCGGCAGCGGCTGCGGACCGGGGCGGATGTGGGCGATGTCAGGATCGACATTCGGATCCAGCTCTTCCTCGCCTTCGCCGCCTTCCTTCTCGGCCTTGCGCTGAGCCTTGCGCTCGGCCTTTGCTTGCTGCTTTTCCCGCTGAGCGCGCTCGCGCTTGTGCTTCATGAATGATGGTCTGTTTGTTCCCAAATTAACTTCTCCTGTCCTGATATCTGCTGGCTTCTGCTCAGTGGGCAGCGCCACGCAGGACAATGACAATAACTACTCCAATGGCGGCTCCACGACAACCGGTGCCGTCTCAAGACCGCAGACAGCGCAGTTTACTTGTTTAATTTCATACAACTGCGGGCTTTGAAGCGACCCGCTACGACGCTCAGCGCTGACGGGACCCACGACCGCCGCGGCCTCATCCACGCCCCGAACCCCGTCCCCGACCCCGGCCACGACCGCCGCCACCACCGCCTGGCCGCCCACTGGAGGGGCTCCGAGACCGCGACGTCAGGTCTGTGATCCCGGGCAGCGGCTCGGACGGCGGGTAGCCGTGATCGACCACCCGTTCGATGTGCTGTTTGATCAGGCGCTCGATGTCCACCAGGTAGGGGCGTTCGTCGTGCTGACAGAAGGAGAGCGCCACCCCGGCGGCGCCAGCGCGGGCCGTGCGGCCGATGCGGTGGACGTAGGTCTCCGGCACGTTGGGCAGGTCGTAGTTGATCACGTGGGTGATGCCGTCCACGTCGATGCCGCGGGCGGCCAGGTCCGTGGCCACGAGCACGGTGAGCTCGCCGGCGCGGAAGCCTTCCAGGGCGCGGGTGCGGGCGCCCTGGGACTTGTTGCCGTGGATCGCCGCGACCTTCACGCCGGCCCGGTCCAGGATCTTGGCGATGCGGTTGGCGCCGTGCTTGGTGCGGGAGAAGACCAACGCCCGGTTGGCCGCGGTCTCCTGCAGCACGTCCACCAGCAGCCGGCGCTTGTCGGCCTTGTCCACGAAGTAGAGCTGCTGGGTCACCAGGTCCACGGGCTCGGCCACCTTGGCCTCGGTCACGCTGACCGGATCGTGCAGCAGGCTGTTGGCCAGGCCGCGGATCTCCTCCGGCATGGTGGCCGAGAAGAACAGGGTCTGCCTCTCTTTGGGCAGGGCGGCGGTGACGCGCCGCACGTCAGGTAAAAACCCCATGTCGAGCATGCGGTCGGCCTCATCGAGCACGAAGAGCTCGACGCCGCCCAGCTGGATCTCGCCCTGCCCCATCAGGTCGAGCAGGCGACCCGGGGTGGCGGTGAGCACGTCCACGCCCTGGCGCAGCTCGGCCTTCTGCGGGCCGTCCTTGACCCCGCCGAAGATCACGGTGTGCCACAGCTCCAGGTGGCGCCCGTAGATCCCGAAGCTCTCGTCGATCTGCGCGGCCAGCTCGCGGGTTGGCGTCAGCACCAGCACGCGGATCATGGGCTCCTCGCCCACGTTCTGCTCCAGGTGCTGCAGCGCGGGGAGCGCGAAGGCGGCGGTCTTGCCCGTGCCGGTCTGAGCGCAGCCGACGATGTCGCGGCCCTTCAGGATGGGGGGGATGGCGTCGCGCTGAATCGGCGTCGGCTCGACGTAACCAGCCTCTTTAACGGCGCTCAGCAGCTCGGGGATCAACTCAAGTTGGTCGAAGGTCACGCAGGTAACTCTCACGTTTCACGCTATAGGGCAAGCTACATCACTGTTTGGGGGTCCTGTGGCGCTGCGCTGGGCTCAGCCGCCGCGGCCCTCGCGCAGCAGCGCGCGCACCAGGGCGTAGCACATCAGCAGCAGGATCACGCAGAGCGGCAGCCCCGTGGCGATCTGAAACGAGCGCATCGGCGCCAGGCCGCCGGCCAGCAGCAGCACGGCCGCCACCGCGCCCTCGGCGCTGGCCCAGAAGACCCGCTGGCGCGTGGGCGGCTCGTCATCGCCGCCGGCCGTGATGTAGTCGATGACCAGCGAGGCCGAGTCCGACGAGGTGACGAAGAAGGTCACCACCACCAGGACCGCCACCACGGAGATCACGCTGGAGAACGGCAGGGAGTCGAAGAAGACGTAGATCGCCACGGCGTAGTTGTCCTGCACCGCGCTGGTCAGGGCGGTGTAGCCGTGCTGCACGCGCTCCAGCGCGATGCTGCCGAAGACGGCGAACCAGGCGCAGGTCACCGCCGTGGGCACGAACAGCACCCCCAGCACGAACTCACGGATGGTGCGGCCCCTCGAGATGCGGGCGACGAACATGCCCACGAAGGGCGACCAGGCGATCCACCAGCCCCAGTAGAACAGCGTCCAGTCACTCTGCCAGTCGAGGTCGCCGCCCAGGCCCGACCAGAAGCCCTGCTTCGCCAGCACCAGCAGGTAGCTCCCGGTGCCCTGAGCCACAGCCTGCAGCGCGGTGAGCGTGGGTCCGGCGATCAACACGTAGAGCAGCAGCAGCACCGCCAGCCCCACGTTGAGCTCGCTCAGCCGTCGGATCCCGCGGTCCAGTCCGCTGACCACCGAGACGGTGGCCATGGCGGTGATGATCGCGATCAAGATCAGCTGCACCGGCGTGGAGCTCTCCACGCCCAGCAGGTGCTGCAGCCCGGCGTTGACCTGCTGCGAGCCCATGCCCAGCGTGGTGGCCACCCCGAACATGGTGCCCAGCACGGCGAAGATGTCGATGGCGTGGCCCAGCGGCCCCTCGGTGCGCCGGCCCAGCAGCGGCGAGAGCGCCGAGCGCAGCGTCAAGGGCAGGCCCTTGCGGAACGAGAAGTAGGCCAGCGCCAGGCCGACGATGACGTAGACCGCCCAGCCGTGCAGCCCCCAGTGCAGCAGCGTGATCTCCATGGCCTGCTGCGCGGCCGCCGGCGTCGAGCCGACGCCTGTAGGCGGCTTGAGGTAGTGGGTCACGGGCTCGGCCACCGACCAGAAGAGCACCCCGATGCCCATGCCGGCGGAAAAGAGCATGGCGAACCAGGAGAGGTAGCTGTAGCTCGGCCGCTCGTCGTCGGCGCCCAGGCGGATCTTGCCAAAGCGGCTCAGCCCCAGCCAGGCGCAGAAGAACAAGAACAGCGTCATCGAAGCGTTGTAGAACCAGCCCAGGGTGTGGGCGATGAAGCTCTGGAGCGCGCCAAAGACCGCCTGGGCGGTGTCGGGGAGGATCGCGCCGAAGAGCACGAAGGCGGCAATCAGCCCTGCAGAGATCCAGAAGACCGGCGAGTTAACCCGTAGGCCCAGCGCTTGTTCGAGTCGTGACAAGAGTAACCATGCATAGCTGGCCCGCTGGCCCGCGTCCACCGCTTTACAACCAGCGCGGCCAGGAGCGTTTGACGCAACACGCGGTTGTGGCCAAGATGCGCCCGATGCGCGAGCTCTACGACTTCATCATCCTCGGCGGCGGCTCCGCCGGCTGCGTGCTGGCCAATCGCCTCAGCGCCAACCCGGAGCACCGGGTGCTGGTCCTCGAGGCCGGCGGCATGGACCACAGCTGGGACTTTCGCATCCACATGCCCGCAGCGCTGACCTACCCCCTGACCAGCAAGACCTACAACTGGTGGTACGAGTCCGAGCCCGAGCCGTTCATGAACAACCGACAGATCTACCAGCCCCGGGGCAAGGTGCTGGGGGGCTCGAGCTGCATCAACGGCATGATCTACATCCGCGGCAACGCGATGGACTACGAAAACTGGGCCAAGATCGATGGGCTCGAGCAGTGGGCCTACGCCGACTGCCTGCCCTACTTCCAGCGCGTGGAGTACCGGCTGATGGGCGCGGACGACTACCACGGCGTGGGCGGCCCGCTCTACCTCACGACACCCGAGTGCGACAACCCGCTCTTTTCGGCCTTCTTCGAGGCGGTGCAGCAGGCGGGCTACCCCCTGACCGACGACGTCAACGGCTGGCAGCAGGAGGGCTTCGGCAGGTTCGACGGCACGATCTACCGCGGACGGCGCTGGAACGCGGCCCGGGCCTATGTGCACCCGGTCAAGCAGCGGACCAACCTGGAGCTGCGCTGCCGCAGCCTGGCCACGCAGATCCTGTTCGAGGGCCAGCGCGCCACCGGCGTGGAGTACCTGCGGCGCGGGCAGACCGAGCGGGTCGCGGGCAAGGAGATCATCTGCTGCGGCGGCTCGATCAACTCGCCGCAGCTGCTGCAGCTCTCGGGCCTCGGGGCCGCCGCCGAGCTGGAGGCGCTGGGGATCAAGGCGCAGCAGGACCTGCCCGGCGTGGGCGAGAACCTGCAGGACCACCTGGAGGTCTATGTCCAGTACGCCTGCAAGCAGCCGGTTAGCCTCTTCCCCACGCTGTCGCGCTGGCGGGCGCCGGGGATCGGCTTCGACTGGCTCTTTCGGCGCAGGGGCGTCGGCGCCAGCAACCACTTCGAGGCCGGCGGCTTCATCCGCGGCAACGACCGCGTGACCCACCCCAACCTGCAGTACCACTTCCTGCCCATCGCCATTCGCTACGACGGCTCGGCCCCGGCGGCGGGCCACGGCTACCAGGTGCACGTGGGCCCGATGAACACCGACGTGCGCGGCGAGGTCAAGATCCGCTCCAAGGATCCCGAGGTCTACCCCAAGGTCCAGTTCAACTACCTCTCCACGGAGCGGGAGCGGCGCGAGTGGGTCGAGGCGATCCAGCGTACGCGCGAGATCATGACCCAGCCGGCCTTCGACCCCTACCGCGGCGATGAGCTGGCCCCTGGCGCGGAGGTCCAGTCGGATGAGGCGATCCTCGACTTCATCGCCCGGCAGGGGGAGAGCGCCTACCACCCCAGCTGCAGCTGCAAGATGGGCAGCGACGAGATGGCGGTGGTGGACGCCGAGCTGCGGGTGCGCGGCGTCGAGGGGTTGCGGGTGGTGGACGCCTCGGTGATGCCCAACATCACCAACGGCAACATCTACGCCCCGGTGCTGATGATCGGCGAGAAGGCCGCGGACCTGATCCTGGGCAACACGCCGCTGCCCCCGTCACGGGCGGGCTTTTACCGCCACGAACACGACCCCGCCGGCGCCCAGAGCGAAGAGGGCGCGTGACCGTGATCACCGGCAAGCAGTTCATCGATGGTGCGTGGGTCGACGCCCGCGCGGCTCAGACCCGCTCGATCATCAACCCCTTCGACGGTCAGATCATCGCCGAGGTGGCCGAGGGCGGCCGCGCCGACGCCCAGGCCGCGATCCAGGCCGCCCGGCGCGCCTTCGACAGCGCCCCCTGGGGAGCCCCGAGCAGACGGGCGGAGCTGCTGCTCGCGCTGGGCGATCGGGTCACGAAGGAGCGAGAGGCGCTGGCCCGGCTGGAGAGCCTCGACACCGGCAAGACGCTGGAAGAGAGCCGCT
>SWBW01004853.1_pt1 | contig 10535 bp, 6 predicted proteins | sample 4693041 | NCBI WGS metagenome assembly SWBW01 (sample SAMN10267271, study PRJNA491770) | bioreactor metagenome | isolation source: DHS bioreactor inoculated with marine methane seep sediment | place: Japan: Omine Ridge, Nankai Trough | collected 2006-05-06
GTCTGGCAAAGGATTCCGATCGCACTCTGCGAATTCTGTTTTGGTAAGTTGTCTTGATATTTTCACTTCTTCAACATAGAAACCAGGCATTTCTTCATAAAGTTTCTCGATAAATTCATCATATGGTTTTCCAAAAATTGAATCAATCTGATGTTGGGTCAATCCTATTTCAAGATAAGGCAAATCACCGTCTCCCTTTTTTTTAGTAAAGTCAATAGGGTCTATCAAAATAAGACCTGCTATTTCATCGGGATATTGTGAGGCATAACTTCTAATATAGGCTCCACCAAATGAATGAGAAACCAATAAGTAAGGTGGTTTCAATCCTTTTTGCACGAGCATTTTCCTTAAATTACAAACAATGTGTTCAGTTGATGGTGGGAGGGAATCGTTTTCTGATTCTCCTATTCTTGGGCGGTTATATCGAAACACAGCGTGTGTTTTAGAAATTTCTGCTGCTACCTTTTCCCAACTTCCAAAACCACTCGCCATGCCATTTTCAAATACTACAACGGGTTTATCTGCTTGATTGTTTTCCATTCCTGAGGTTAAGACTTCAACTTTGAATCCACTAATAGTTATGAAGTCTATATTGGAATAGGCTATGTTTTTATTTGCTTTAACCAACCCAATAATGGTTTGCCATCTTTTATCACAATAAAGTGATTTCAAATCAGGATCTCCCTTTATATGCCCATAATCCGTGTAATTCATTTTAGTGGCAATATAATTCAAATGATAAAAAGCGCTATCAGGAACGTTTGCCAAAGCCCATGAACAAGCTGCATTATAATGATGGTTCATTGTTATTTTAGCATCAGGTACATTAAAAGCAACAGAAAACGCAAGCGCAGAGTTCGTATAGTCTTTTACCTGATAAAGTGAGTCTGCTTTTCTAATAAGAACATCATACTTCTGATGATTTTTCTGAGCAAGTAAAGACGTTGCTGAAATCAAGAGGGTGAGTAAAAAAGTTGTCGTTTTCATATTACTATTATTTGTCTTTTTTATAATTTTCAATGATCTCACTACTCACCCAGTAAATATCTGTTTTACCCTTTTGAGGGTGATTAAATGATTGAATAAAATCATCTTTAATTATTTTGTAAGTCAATTTTTCTGGCAATTCTTTTGATTCCACTGATTGATTTGAAGTAAAAAAGAAGTATTTCCCATCAGGAGAAATAATTGGACAAAATTCTCTACCTGTAACATTAATTTCCTCGCTCATCCTCTGAGGCAAACTCCATTCACCTTCTTTTTTAAAAGTTATATACAAACCAGAACCGGAGTCCCTGCCATATGATGCGAATATCATGTAATCTTCTTTTGGTGAAATGAAAATATCACCTTCCCAATGACTGTTTACGATATCATTTAACCTGACTGGATTTTCAAAATCATCTTCAAGTCTTTCTGCATAAAAAATATCTTTATTATTCTTACCTGTTCTTCCTGAAGAAAAATACAGTTTGCCTTCTTGAGTCAAACTTGGATATGTTTCATCTGCTGCTGAATTAATATCCGGAGATAACCTTTCAGGCTCTGACCACTTATCTCCAGCTCTATGAGTTCTCCATATGTCCCAATCATTTTTTGCAACATTCATCGAATCAACAGGTCTTTTAGAAATAAAGTAGAGCCATTTACCATCATAGGTTATAAAAGGATCTGCATCAGAATATCTGCCAGAGAATGATGCCACTTCTGGTTCAGACCATTTTGTCCCATCATATATCATCGTCATTATCACCAATTGTCCATTTGGCATTCTAATGGAAAAATAAAATTCTTTGAAATCTGGAGAAAATGCGGCATTAATTTCTGCCATTCCAGTTGAAACAATATTGGGAGCAAATATTTCCGGCATAAGCCCGGGTTCATTTTGCCCCAAATATTTTCCTTTTAATTCGGGGAAACTATCTTTTTCATTTTCTAATGGCTTCCTATTACATCCAAGTGATAAAATTAGCAGTATTATAAAAATATAATTTTTCATTACGTCGGTTGTTAGTTGTCGATTATTTATTGTGTTTAGTATGCAATGTTTTCATCGATCAACCAATAGGTATAATTCAGAACTTTATCATATCCGTTGATCAGGTCAAAATATGTTGGCACTACTTTAAAGTCAGGAATAACGCCTCTTTCATCATCATATCCTGCGGGACGCACCGTGTATTGAGTTGAATTCTGAATATTAATCTTCGTATTGGGTAATTCAAACAGCATAATACACCCATAATCTGTAGGATTATCCGATGTCTCATTTCCAACAATATATCCTAAGTTATTGTCTTTAATAATAACCGAGAACCCTGTTCCTCCGGAGAAAGTTTCTTTACTGGTAAGAACAAATAATCTTCCATTAAATCTATATGCATTCTCTTCAGGTATCGTTATTTCTTCCGGAAATGTAGTAATGGTGCCTGCTGGCTTTTCAAGAAAACAATTAACCAACTCCATAAAATCAGATGAATTACCTTCTGCTTTTCGGGCTTGTTCAATGGCATTTACAAAAATCGGATGCGTGGTGTAACATTTTTTTGTTGCTTCGCTGGTCTTTACTTCAGATTTAGCATCCGTAATATAAGGTTTATCGGTCAGGTAATCAACCAAAGTTCCAATTAGATTGGCATTGCCACCATGATTGGCTCTAACGTCGATAATCAGGTTATTTACTCCACTTTGTTTAATGTCCTTAAATGAACTTCTTAGCAGGCTATCATACTCCTCAAATTGAAACTCAAATGTATTGATCTCCATGACCGCAGTGCTTCTGTCTTTCTCAATGTGATATGCGAAATCTTTCGTATAACGGGGTGTATTATCTTTAGTTATAAACTCCTTTTTTACTCCATTAATAGTTGTTGTCATGATACTATCAGAGTTTGGCGGAATATAGCTGATGATGAATTGCTCGCTAAAACCATATTCCAGCCATAATAATTTTGACCAGTGATACGCAAGTGTTTTTGCAATATAGCCATTGGGTCTGACAACTAAATAAGGCGAAAAATCCTCAATAATTTTCGTTACCGGAATTCTGTTTATGGCAATTAACTCAGTCCCTTTGGTTAGCTGATTATTTGAAGAATAATTTTGGTCAATATATATGTGGTCGGAAAAATAGATTATTTTGAATGGAAAGATCAAACCACCTTCCGCTTTAAATTCGCCAAATCCTGCATCCCCAAAAACCATCGTATGTCCTTGCTTTATCAATGCGATGGTTTTGTAGAGTATTTTATAAAACTCAGCCAAAGACATTGGTTTATTTATTGATTTCCTATAAATATCCGTCTCTTTTACAAACTCTTCCCTGGGAACATAAGCATACAAATTGGGGTGGGTTTCTTCCAGTGTCTTTAGCAAAGAATTATAATCCTCCAGAAGTAATGCCTGATCAATAAGATTCTTATTGGCAACACCTTGTCCAAACGAAACTTTTGTTAAGATCCAAAAGATTACTGATGTCAGTATTAAAAGTCTTTTCATGTTGATTTTTGTATTTATTATTTCTTTTCAATTATTCATCATTACTTAAAATAAAATCAACAGAAGTGTCTAAATAGTAGGGCCAGTTTTCGGGAAATCCGTGTCCTTGCTCGGGGAATACAACAAAACGATTTGTGATTCCATATTTATCCAGCTTATATCCAAGCTTCTTCTGTTGTTGAATGGCCCAATCGTTTTCACCACAGAGTAAAGCAACCTTTAAACCTCGTTCAGCAGATTGAATAAATACGGTGCTGTCACTTTCTATTGGATAAACCGGAAACGACAGAAGTAGGCCGGAGGCCGGAATGGTATGATTAAGCCCAAGAACCAGCGAACGATACCCTCCCGCTGAAGGACCTCCAAGTATAATCCGGGTGGTATCCACCGAATATTTTGAAACTATTTCTTCAAAGCCTTGCTTGATTATTGGCTGCCATTCTTCCATTTCAAAACTTCTTAATCCATTCGCCCTGACTATGCTTCCCTGAAAATACGCTACAATAAACTCACTTTTTAGTTTTTCTGAAGTGTAACTGTTTTGTATATCGGGAATACTTCCAATTCCGCCATGCATAATCAGCATGAGCGGATATTTGTTTGTTTCAGCATAATTGTCGGGCAGTTGAACCATAAACTCAGTTTTTGAGGTTTTACTTGCTTCCTCTAATAATTCCTGGTTCTTTTCCAGAAAGGCCTCATATCCATCCAGTTTTTTCAATTCCGGGATATATGCCGGGAATGGCCGATCGCCGTTTCTTATGTAATAAAACATACCCTCTTGCTGACCCTTTTTAAGGATTTCGAAACACTGGTTGTATTGTTTTAGGTTTGCATAATGAACAGATAATTCCCAAACCATTAAATCAAACCGGATGTTTATATCCTTAAACTCATCAAGCGCTTCCAGACTTAATTCAATGGATTTTTGATCATCTGTTGCATTTATTTCTTTGAGCGTTTTTTTAAGTTCAATGAATTCAGGGTCTAAAGCCTGAAAGGGTAATTCCTTAATTTCCTGACTATAGGATACCTGGAAATTTAAAGCGATAAGGATAACCAGAAAAATCGTTTCTAATTGTATCATTTGTTAAATTTTGGATTTAATAATTTTCATTCTATTTCTGTATGATTCCCGTTTTTTTGAGTCATTTAAAATTGGATATTTTAAGCAAATCCAATTTTTCCAGGTTTTCAATCATTTTATTTCCAGCTTATAAATTAGTTGTCAACACAACGAAAGCAAAAAACGCATTCAACTAATTCTTAAATTGATATTTATATCGTATTTAATATTTTGACAGAAGATAGGCAAGCCTTATGCCACAGAGGTAAACGTACAGATTATCAGATTTATACATTCGTCTCCCTTCAGGTATAAAAAATAAGTGTCAATATATTTTACAACTACTGTACATATTACATACATCTATTTCACAATAATCCAATATTTCTGATATTCTTCTTCATTCTAAGTGCTGATAACGGATTGTGCTATTAATAGTCTCCGCTTACAAATACGCTTCATATCTGGAAATTTAGTAAACTAGTAATGCTTTTGACGCGCTTTGATCAGTCGCCCATTGTTCCAGAAATTTCTTTTCGTCTTGATCTAAAATAATAGGGTTGTTTCTGATCACAAGAACTTTCAAGTTTTCTTTTTCAAGTAAATCCCAAGGAAAATATTCAAGCTGGTTTTCCTGAAGATCAACTTCGGTTAAAGATTCGATTTTTGACAAATTGGGCAATGAAATTATTTTATTATAACTCATGTCAAGACGATCCAGGTTGGAAAATTGGGTTATCCATTCAGGTATAATCACAAGTTTGTTGTGATGGAGGTAGAGGTATTTAAGATTTTTCAATTTTGCCATGCTTTCGGGAAGCGCCGAAATAGAGTTATAGGAGAGAAACAACTGTTTCAGATTGGTGAGGTCGCCAATTTCATTCGGAATTTCATTGATCTGGTTGTAGTAAAAATCGAGTTCTCCAAGTTTCTTCAATTTGAATATTTCGGAGGGAATTTCGGTAAATTGATTTTTGTAAAAAATAACACTGGTTAGGCTATCTAGGTTACCAAAAGTTTCGGGTAAAACAGACAGCTCGTTTTTTGAGAAATTTAATTTTCGGGCGGAGGTAAGTTCATCAATATTTTCGGGTAGTTCGGTTAACTTGTTTCCAGCGAGTAGGATGATGTTTATTCTAGCTAAATATCTTACCGATCTTTTTGTCAATCTTATTTGATTGTAGTTCAAGGTAATTTCGCTCAGAAGGTCAAGTTTAAGTAAGAATCTGGGAATCTTTTTTATTTGATTATCCGACAAATCAAGTTGCCTGAGTTGTTTCAGTTTTCTGATTGAATGTGGAATTCGTTTAAGTTTGTTATTACTTAGAGTAACTGAAGTAATTTTTATGTTTGATTTAAAACGCACCCGTTTGATCTCATTATCTGAAAAAATAATTTTTACCAAACTATCACTTTTAAAAGTCGACTTTGGAAGAATCCTAATATGGTTGTTAACACCTTCAATTACCTTAAGTTTTGTGAAACGCGAAATGTCGGGCACTTTTTCAAAATGAAGTTTACTGAAATTGACTTTGTAAATTGAATCAATATCTGCATTTTCCCATTCTTTTAAGAGGAGCTTTCTTTTTTCTGCAGCTTCATTTTTCATTTTCACCACGTGGGACCGATAAGACGTATCGATATTTTTTACCTTTTTCTCTTGAAGATCCTGCGCCAAAACTGAGAGGAAAACGAACAGGAACGACAAAGTAGTAAAAGCCCTTAACATAAAAATTAATTTGTGAATGTATTGTACAAAGATTAAAAACAAAATTGTTTCTTATGGTTTACCATGAAAATATTTATCAAACGAATGGTTTGGATTGTTGTTATATCATTTTGCTTATTGGAGAGGGTTTATCCTTTACATCCTTTTTGAGGATAAGCCCGATAGAGTATTTTAGCTAGTTTCTAATTCTGATTTTAGTCAAAAAATATGAAATCAAATTTCACACAATAAATTACTCCTTCATATTTTAACAGTAAGTAGCACATTCATAAATCAATACAGCCATATCTTTAATAAACTGGCTTGACATCAGTCCCTTTGGGGTCACCTAATATTCAGCCACATACAGGGTTTCAAATGCAAGTGACTTTTTTCATGTATAAATAAATTGAGTATTAAGATTTACCTCACTTTCACCATTTTGCCGTTAGCAACAGCTTCACCTGCCTGTAACGTGAAATAGTAAACCCCATCGGAATACTGTTCAGTATTCCATATCAGCTGTTGGTTGCCCCGTGGTTGATTTTCTTTGGTTTGATAGACTTGGTTACCCAAAAAGTCAGATATCGTCAACAGGACCTTCTCTGGCTGTTTCAATTCGTAATTGATAGTGGTAAAGTTGGTAAATGGATTCGGATAATTATTATTCAAGTTTAGTTTTAATGGCCATGAATCCCATTGTTCAATTGACCCAGTTTGAGAAAATTCAGATCTTATCAAACTAATAACTTTTACAGGCGTTGCGTATTCCTCCTCAAGAATGTCATATTTTGAACCGGGCGTTTCAACTATTTCATAATTCGCATTTCCAATACTAGCTTGATAGGAAAGAAAAGATAGGAATTCCATTTTGTAATCCGTACTCCAATAATGCATTGGAATAATCCTTTTTGGCTTAAGTAAATCAATATAGGTTTCCACTTCTTCTATAAAACCTTGCGTGCCCTCTATTGTCATAAAAAGCATATCCAGCGAATCAGGTATAATTTCTTTGATATGATTTTGAACTTCATCATTTTCAATATTCATAATTTGTGCCTGCGCATCACCCAGATGTAAAAACTTCATTCCTCTGTAAGAGAATAAATACGCCGTATTATCTTCAATATTGATATTACTTTCACATACACGTATTGGTTTTATTTCAAGACCATCAATCTCTAAACTATCCTGTTTAAACAGAATAAATTGGACACCATCTGGTATTCTATCAGGATCATAATGATCAGCATGCGTATGTGAGTATGTCATAATATTTGGAACTAAATCACCAATGTCATGTATGGGGCTGTCCCAGGCTGGTGCCCATGCATTATAATGACCATAATCACATACAACTGTAATGTCGTTATCAAATTGAAGTACGAATGAAGAATGGCCTAAATAGTGGATTTTTAATACCGTGCCTGATTCATTTATGCTTTTTTGAGCAGATGATGTGAAAACAGACATGCAAATGATTAAATCAATAAGAAAAAAAGCAAATGATCTCATGTCTTTACAATTAGCATTAATATTTTACAAATTTGGTTGTTACAGATGTCCTTTCATTTTCAAGCACCATAAAATAGAATCCATTCTGCAAATAAGAAATGTCAATATCATTCTTCATAGACGTTAGCGTCACCCTTTCCAACATTCTTCCTGAAATATCTAATACCTTAATCTCAATTGGCATTTTTAATTGGTTTAGAAATTGAACAGAAATATTATTGTTAGCAGGATTAGGATATAGAACAAGTGTCTTCTCCTTGTCTTCCTGTTCAAGAAAACCCACTGTTTCATTTTTAATACAACGAATAGAATACCTGTAGTTTTTATAAAAATTATAGGTATGTAATTCGGCATCATTATATGCTAAATACCTGTATTTGCATTTTGTTGCGCTTGTTTGTGTTGAACTCCAAATAACAGCGAATTCTTCTAATAGTTGATAATGTGTATCATCGTATTCTCCTGCTGGAAGCACTGTGTAACCGCTTTCATTTGTAGCTCCAGCGTTTGGAGTTTTCCAGTGTACTGTCCCCGATTCCTTTAATTTTCCTCCAGCAACAGCGTCACCCCCAAGAAATGTTCCAAGCTCAGTCCATTCCGCATCCGTTGGAATGTGCCATCCATTTGGACATGCCCCCTGAGCAGCTTCAGTGGTTGAATAATTCATCGCACCATCCCAGGTGTAAAGTCTGCCATAGGTGCTAACAAGACCTTCATCGTCATTATAGGCCCATACTTCTGTTATTTCAGTTCCATCAGAGTAGTGTGTTGACTCCAAATTTTCTTTAAGCCATACTTGATCTCCTATGGCTACAGTGTTATATACATTTCCATCGTAGTCTGTCACTGTTTCGTTATTAATGAGATTATTTTCAAACCATGAAATCTTGTCAGAAGCTTTACCGATAGCAATTAAATCAATATCCGTATCATCATCCATGTCAATAGGGACAACACAAAATCCAGATGGAAAATTGCCATCAACAGGATAACGTGTAAACGTTTCTTCTCCATTATTTTCATACCAGTATAATGTGCTGGTGTTTTGCCCAGCCGCAATTAGGTCCATATCGTTGTCATGATCAAGATCAGCGGCATCAAGCCACAAAGCACCAGATACTCCTGTTAGATCATGCTTTATAAAATCATGATCTTCGGTGTTTTCATACCAAATTAATTTACCGCTGTTCCATGCTGCGCCTAAAATATCCGCATCACCATCCATATCAACATCTTTAGCAATAACCGTATGAGCACCATCTAAATCTGCATCAATCATATTTTCGGATATAAACTCTCCAAAACCATCATTTTCCCACCACAAAACCTCATCATTTAATTCACCACAAGCTACCACATCAATATCTCCGTCGTTATCTAAGTCCTCTCCATAAATAAAAGGCGATTGTTGAAATCTATCTGAGATTAAATGTTTTGTCCAGATGATTGGTATTTCTCCGCTATTCTCCCACCAAGCTATTTCTCCCTGATGTCCATAATAATCATATCCAGAGCAAAGGATGTCAATATGGCTATCACCATTAATGTCTTTCAAGTCAATAGTGTGTGCCCCTTTAAAGTAAGAGTCAATGATGTTTTCCGTAAATGATTCATCACCATCATTTTCAAAATAAACAATCTTATTAGCTTGCCAAGCAGCGCAAACAATATCGATCTCTTGATCTCCGTTCAGGTCAGCAGCTCTGATAGATCTTGCACCGATAAAGTTTTGTTTAAGAGAAATCTTTGTAAAGGTGTTATCGCCTAAATTTCTCCACCAGGTTACTTCACCTCCATTTGCTTTTCCACATGCTAGAATATCTGGGTGTCCATCCTGATTGATATCAGCGGACGAAACATCGAATCCATCAGTAAATGAAACGGTTACTTCATTTTGAAAAAATTCAAATTTTTGGGCCTTTAAAATAAATAAGGAAGAGCTCTCAATGAAAGAAAGATCATCGATCAAATTTGAACAACATACTTTTTTTTCATAGCTAATTATTTGGGTTTTAAAGAACTCTTTAAGAATCCGATACCATAGTCCAAACATCATACACTATTGGAATTGATAACATTAGAAATAGTTGCGATCCTCATCCTTATGGTTAAACTTAAACTTGAGCTAAGTTCTTTGCAAAAGAAAACTATTCAAAATCTAATATACTAATGGACAAAAGAGATCGACAAGTAAAGTAAAATGCAATATGAAAACCCTTGAACTGATAATAAGCGTTTATCAATCAAATAAACTAACTGATATATTAAATTTTATAAGAATGTTATGCTTGAATAATTTAGTAACAAAAACCTAAAACCATGAAAACCCCTTTAAGTCATCAAAAAAAATTGAACACTATAAAGTTATGAATTAAGTGATGATTATCCTGACTTAATTACCAATGGTTATCGTATTAAATAACCTTTTAACTGATAAATAATCTGACAAATACTTTTAGATCTTCCATAAATTGGCTCGAACTCTGTCCAGCCGGAATCACTTAAATATCAACCACTTACAAATAAATATACTGTAAGTGGTTTTTTCATTTCAAACATTTGTACAAAAGAATCGAGATTTAAGATTTACCTCACCTTCATCATCTTCCCATTGGCTGTTTGATCTTCTTCTTGGAATATATAATAGTAAACACCCTCAGGGTCTATAGTAACATTCCAAATAAGTTGCTGTAGACCCTGTTGCACACGCCGGACAAATTGACCACCCAATTCCAATTTAAATTGACC
>SWBW01001770.1_pt1 | contig 10513 bp, 10 predicted proteins | sample 4693041 | NCBI WGS metagenome assembly SWBW01 (sample SAMN10267271, study PRJNA491770) | bioreactor metagenome | isolation source: DHS bioreactor inoculated with marine methane seep sediment | place: Japan: Omine Ridge, Nankai Trough | collected 2006-05-06
AAAAAAGAGCTTGACACACTTGCCAGCCGATGTTAAATTGCCGCCGATGAGCCTAAGGTAAGTTCCACGATCAATAGAGATGGACGGGATGAACAACTGGCGACTCAAGAAACGGCAAACTCAGCTCCCCGCCCTGACTCATGGTCAGGGAATGGGTTGCTACCACCATCGGTCATCGAAGGGTGATTCCGATGGCGGTGCCGGCTCTAACGCGGGTTTGGTCGCCCGTTGTATTCGTTAACTATTCCGGGAACGCCCTGTAGGGTGTTCCCTTTTTGTTATGGAGCGGACAGGTGTAAATCACCAACAATGAGATACTTACCGATAAGCTACATCAAGTAAACGATTCGCAAATATTAGGGCTTGACTTTTCTAGCAGAGTGATGCTAGGATACACTCGTTGAAGTTACGGATAAACTCACGAACGGAAAAACGGATCACAAATGAACAACTGGCGACTCAAGAAACGGCAGACTCAACTCCCCGACCAAGCACATAGTCAGGGAATGGGTTGCTATCACCATCGGTCATCGAAGGGTGATTCCGATGGCGGTGCCGGCTCTAACGCGGGCTTGGTCGCTCGTTGTATTCGTTAACTATTCTGGGAACGCCCTGTTGGGTGTTCCCTTTTCGTAGTCTTGATTCGATCAACCTGACTCAGTCCAGCCGTGGCCGCCACCATGACCGTGGTTGAAGGTCGAATCGAAAAAGCCCCTCCCGCAAAGGAAGAGGCAAATAGTTTCCCCAATTCCGGGGAAGAGTCGGAGAAAAACGAAGGAGCCTCCCGCCGCCACGGGAAGCCCCAAACCTCCGGATAGTTCCGCCAACCTAACCATAAGCAGACAGAAACCAACATACAGGAGGTACCCGTGCGTAAGATTACCACAACCGCTCTGCTTCTCGCTACCCTTTTGGTCTTTGGACTGATCGGTTGCGGCGACGAAGCTACCAACGATGTCGCCGACAACGGCGAGGCTGGTGAAATCGTTATCGTTTCCGTTAACGGCTCCACCACCGTTGCCCCGATTATGACCCTGATTGCCGAGGAATACGAGGCATCCGACCTCGAAATCTCTGGCACAGGCTCCGGCGACGGCATCGCCGCTCTCCTCGACGGACGCACCGAAATTGCCATGGCATCCCGGCCCATGAAGGACAAGGAATGGGACATGGCAAGCGAGAAAGACCTCGACATCGTTGAGATCGAAATCGCTCGGGACGGCATCGCCGTCTGCGTCCATCCCGCAAACCCCCTCTCCAACCTCTCTCTGGAACAGCTTCACGGCATCTACGCTGGCGAAATCACCGACTGGAGCCAGGTCGGTGGCACCGCTGGTGAGATTGTTGTCATCTCACGGGATTCCTCCTCTGGCACCTACGAGATGTTCAACAAAACTGTTCTCGGTAAGAACGAGGCCGGCGAAGAGGTTCCCCTCCGCGATGATGCCCTGACCCAGAAGTCCAACGGCGATGTCCACCGTACGCTGGTCGGTGCCGAGGGTGCTATCGCCTACCTCGGTCTGGGCTATCTTGACGACAATGTCAAGGCCATCAGCGTGGACGGCGTTGAGCCTACAGAAGTAAACATCCTCTCCGACAGCTACCCCATCTCCCGCACCCTCTTCCTCTATCACCTCACCGATGCCTCCGATGCCGTCAAGGTCGTCGTTGACTATGTGCTGGGTGCTGAGGGTCAGGCAACGGTCGTCGAAGCCAGCTACATCCCGTTTAAGTAAGACTCTCGCAGGCTGCCCCTGGGAGGGGGCGACTATGCCCTCTCCCTTTTCTTAACACGTTGTTACAACCTCCCCAGAGGATTTCACCGTGCTGAAACGCTTCTTCAAAAGCGAAAAACCGATCAAGGGTGTGCTGGCAATCTTCGCCCTGCTATCGTTGATATTCCTTGCCGGGATTTTGGTTACCCTGTTGGCTCAGGCGTTGCCCTTCCTCGGCGAGTACCCTCTGGGCGACTTCCTCACCGGGGAGTCCTGGCGACCGACCATGGAAAAGCCGATGTTCGGGATGCTGCCGTTGCTGGTTTCCTCCCTGCTGGTTACCGTAATCGCTTTGGTCATCGCCGTTCCGCTGAGTCTGGGTACGGCGATATTTCTGGCGGAGGTTGCACCGACATGGCTGCGGGAAATAGTCAAACCAATTATCGAGCTGCTGGCGGGGATTCCCTCGGTGGTCTTCGGCTTTGTCGGTATGGTGCTGATCGCCCCCTTCCTCAAAGACCTCTTCGACCTCCCCGTGGGATTAACCGCCCTCAACGCTGGCATCATCCTCGCTTTCATGGCATATCCAACCATGGCGAGTCTGGCGGAGGATGCCCTTTCCTCGGTACCCAACGACCTGCGCGAGGCCTCGCTGGCTCTAGGCTCCAATCGCTGGGAAACGGTAAGTCGGGTGGTACTACCCGCCGCGCGTAGCGGTATCTTTCAGGCGGTGTTGCTGGGCTTCGGACGAATCATCGGCGAGACGATGACCGTGCTGATGGTAGCCGGAGGCGCGGCACAGCTTACACTGAATCCGCTCAAGCCAGTGAGACCGATAACCGCTACCATCGCCGCCGAACAGGGCGAGGCGGTCGCTGGCAGCCCCCACCTCCACTCCCTTTTCATGTTGGCACTGCTTCTCTTCATCATCACCCTGGGCTTTAACATCCTCGCCGAGAGAATCAAAATGCGTAACGACCTCTCCTTCAAACGCAGCAAGAAGGGAGTTGCCCTTTAATGAAGCGAAACGCTCGACAGCTTAAAGAGAAGATGATGTTCAGTCTCGCCGCCTCCTCCCTGGTCATTGTCGTCGGCTTCCTCGGTCTGATTATCGCCTTTCTGGTGGCGCGAGGTGCTGAGGTCATCAACTGGGAGTTCCTCACCGAGATGCCCCGCCAGGCGATGAGCGAGGGCGGTATCTACCCGGCAATCATCGGAACCCTGCTGCTGGCTTTGGGGGCGATCATCTTCGCCGTTCCCCTGGGTATCCTGGCGGCGATCTACCTCTCCGAATACGCCCGCGAGGGACGACTCAAACGCTGGATCAGGATTGGGGTCAACTCTCTGTCCGGGGTTCCCTCTGTGGTCTTTGGACTCTTCGGTTTGGCTATCTTTGTTATTTTCTTCGACTTCGGTGCTTCCCTGCTCTCCGGCAGCCTGACCCTGGGGCTGTTGATTCTCCCGCTGATTATTCGCTCTACCGAGGAAGCCTTAAAGACGGTACCTGACTCCTTTCGCGAAGCATCGTCAGGACTGGGAGCGACAAAGTGGCAGACCACCCTGCGAGTTGTGCTGCCCACGGCGTTTCCCAATATCCTCACCGGAGTCATCCTCGCCGTGGGGCGTGCCGCCGGAGAGACCGCGCCTATCCTCTTCACCGCCACGGTCTTCTTTATGAAGCGGATGCCCGAAGGCATTATGAGCAAGGTCATGGCACTGCCCTACCACATCTACGCCCTGATGAGCGAGGGGATCTATCCTGAAAAACACACCGCCATCGCCTACGGAACCGCCCTGGTACTGCTGGGGCTGGTGTTTCTGGTGAACCTGACGGCGGTTATCCTGCGCGCCCGGGCAAGGAAAAGGAAAAAATGGTAACCAACACCATCACCAGCGAAAAGCTGCGGATAAGCAACTTTGACCTCTGGTTCGGCAAGGCGCACATTCTCAAAAACGTCTCCCTTGACCTGCCCGACAAAGAGGTTACCGCCATCATGGGGCCATCAGGCTGCGGCAAGTCCACCCTCCTGCGGGCGATCAATCGGATGCACGACCTGACCCCCAGTTGCCGGATAAAGGGCGATATCCTCTTCGACGGCAAGAGCATCTACGCTCCCGACACCGACGTTTACGAGCTGCGCAAGCGGGTGGGGATGGTCTTTCAACGCCCCAACCCCTTCCCCAAGAGCGTCTTCGAGAACGTCGCCTACGGCCTGCGCCTCCACGGAACCAACGACCGACGGGTCATCGCCGAGCGAGTCGAGCAGGCACTCCACGACTCCAACCTCTGGGATGAGGTCAAGGACAAGCTCCAGGAATCCGCCTTCAACCTCTCCGGTGGACAGCAACAACGCCTCTGCATCGCCCGCGCCCTTGCCGTGGAACCCGAAGTCCTCCTCCTCGACGAACCAGCCAGCGCGCTGGACCCCCACTCCGCCGCCCGCCTCGAAGAGCTAATCGTCGAGCGGCTCAGGGGAAGCTACACCGTGGTAATCGTTACCCATAACCTCCAGCAAGCCGCCCGCGTCTCCAACTACACCGCCTTCCTCATGCTAGGCGAGCTGGTGGAGTTCGGTATCACCGACGAGGTCTTCACCGCCCCCGAAGACAAACGCACAGAAAACTACCTCCGAGGCATCTTCGGCTAGGTAGCGCAGTGCGCTGCACCACAGGGCTGGGCTTCGCCCAGAACTCCTTGGTGTAATCTACCGCTCCCGTTGGTCGCTCAGTCTGTCAGGCATCAAGTTTTTACGGAATAGCATCATACCGCTTGTGCTTTCGCGGCTGATATTGTTGATTGGGTGATGTTCACTCCCGCGTACACGCTTCCGTTGGTCGCTCCGCTGATCCGGCGACGACAATGTAGGGCGGGGATGCCTCATCAGCTAAAATCCCCGCCGCGAGATGGACGAAGTCCATCTTCTGCGAAAAAATGCTGACTTCCACTGGTTGCTCCATATTAGAATGTTGTTGAGAAGCGAGCGAAGAGAGCGTGTACGTGGAGATAAACGCAATCTGAAATTAACGGTTAGCCGCAAGGCTATGTGCAGCTTTAAGCTGCCTTTCAAACGAGGAACCATGCTGAAGAAACGACTTACCGCTCTCAACGATCAACTCCGTGAGATGGCCGCCCTCTGTCGGAAGATGGTGGAGGACTCCATCCGCGCCCTGGAGGAGCGAGATACCGAGTTGGCTCGGTGTGTCAGCGAGCGCGACGAGGTTACCATGAACCAGATGGAGACCTGGAATCTGGAGGAAGCGGTGCGGGTGATCGCCCTTTTCCAGCCTAATTCCAAAGACCTGCGGCGATTGGTGGCGGCAATCCTCATTAACCGCGACCTGGAGCGGGTCGGCGACCACGCCGAGAATATCTCCGACCACGCGGTTTATCTCTCCGACCACCCGGAAACAACCATCCCCGAAGACCTGAAGGAGTTGGCTGGTTGCGCCTTGAACCAGCTCGAAGAAGCCCTGAGGGCAAACGATAACGGCGATGAGGAGCTGGCGCGCCGGGTGATGGTCGGCGATCTGGAGCTAAACCGGATGACTGGTATCGTCATCGAGGAGCTACAGACCAGTATGAACGTCAACTGCGCCGATCCGGCTTGCTCCAAAGAACCGTGGATGAGGTTGATTCTGGTGGCTCGCCATCTGGAGCGCATTGGCGACCACGCCACCAACATTGCCGAGAGCGTCCTCTTCGTCGTTGAGAGCCACCTGCATCTCCACCGCAAGCACGATGTCGCCCGTGAGCTGGGCGCGAAAAATTAGAATGACGTTCTAGCTAATCTCATGAACAAATAAAAAACGAGCCGTGAGGCTCGTTTTAGTTTATCAGGTTACAAACTCAATACTATTCGGACTTTTCCTCACGACGGCGGAGCAGATCGATAAAGAAGCCAACCAGCGGGGTAATCGCCAGCAAAGCCATCGTTACCACGGCGTTGAGCTTTGCCCCACCAGAGAGTGCCAGATACGCCAGTGTGCCACCGGAAACAACGGGGAGCAGCAACGCCCAGCGGATGCTTTTCAGCGTCGCCTTGTTACCCAGCAGGGTGAAGATACCCAGCAGGGTCAGTCCCAGCCCGACGGCGATGAGGTCGATATACATCACCAGGCTCGCCCCGACAGCTTCCAGTTCGGCGGCGTAGATGAAGTCGCCAATCCGGGAGACTCCGGCGAAGATGGCGCAAAACGCCACTGCCATGACCCCGGAGGACTGCGCCGTAAAGCCGCGCAGCTTCTTCTCACGCTTTTTGAGTAGCTCTTCCTGTTTGTCGGTGAAGCGCGTAACCCGCTTGCGGGTTCCGAAGGCGGCTCCGACAAACCCCAGCACCAGACCAATGATGGTAAAAGTACCGTCGTAGTGGCTGAGGAAGGTGTCGTCGGCCATCTGTCCCAGCACGTAGCCAACGAAAAGGGCAAAGGCAAAGTTGACGACAAGGGAAAGGGCCAGTTTCGAGTAACGACCCAGATCGCCGATGGAACCGTATTCCTTCAGCGGCTCGCCGGGGTCGTAGTTGGTCTGAGAATTGCTGACAGCTTTGGACAAGGTAACTCCTCTTGACTTTGATAAGCGATACGCACGGGGGATTATATCCCAGCCGCCCCCGCTGGACAACCCGCTTCTTCATCAGGGTACGGAATCGTTAACGCGGGGGTTCCTGATTGATGTTCAATACAGTTACGAGTTGAATCCACACCCGAAGAACAAGGGGATTTACCCCTTGCTCTTCGTTAGCATTGAATGACGTTGCGCTTTGGCTCCCTACTCCTGGAGCCGTTTCAACACCTCGGCGTAGAACTCCTCCACTCTGCCTAAGTCCCGGCGGAAGCGATCTTTGTCCATCTTCTCGTCGGTCTTGGCATCCCAAAAGCGGCAGGAGTCCGGGCTGAGTTCATCACCCAGCAGAATCTTGCCGTCCTTGTCGTAGCCAAACTCCAACTTGAAGTCGATCAGCTTGATGCCCCGCTCCAACAGGTGCGGGCGGACGATCTCGTTGACCCGCAACGCCATCTCGCCCATGGTCTTCAAATCGGCATCGGAGATGTCCATCAGGTTGTGGATGTGGTACTCGTTGACCATGGGGTCGTCGAGGTCGTCGTCCTTGTAGAAGAACTCCAGGGTCGGGTGCTTCAGCACTGTGCCTTCGGGGATGCCCAGGCGACGGGAGATCGACCCGGCGGCGACGTTGCGCACCACGACCTCCAGGGGGATCATGTTGAGGAAATGCACTATCATCTCGCGCTCGGCGGGGCGGGAGATGAACTGGGTTGGCACGCCATTTTTCTCCAGCAGCTTAAAGAGAATCTCGGTGATGGCGTTGTTGTAGTAGCCCTTGCCGTCGATGGTGCCTTTCTTTTTGCCGTTGAAGGCGGTGGCATCGTCCTTATAATAAAGGAGTACCTGGTTGGGGTCGTCGGTATAGAAGGCGACCTTCGCCTTGCCCTCGTGGAGAATCTTCTGGTTGGTTGGTTCGGTCATGGCTTTACCTCGTAGGTAGCGTGTTGAGAACACTTGAAAGTCTAATCAATTGCTAACGGGTGCATCTATCTCATGTTTTCGAGTACCTTAGCCCCTTCTTCCATAATTGTTTTCCAGTAATAAACATAGCCGTCGTCATCCTCATGTCTCATTACACCCGCAGAATAGTATAGAAGCCTATTTACCACCAGAGAAAGAGACTCTTTATGTAATTTTACTTTGAAGAAACTCCGAATCGCATCTTTCTTAATAACTTGAAGTCGATCAAAATCAGCGTAACTTTCTTTGATTCCGCTCTTATTGCTCTTAGGAAGATACAATAAATTCGTTACGTTTAGATACTTCACTCGAAGAAGTTGTTTTGGTAAAAAATGTGGCTTTAAATTATCCAATTCATCCGTGAGTGAATAAAGGGGTAAGCAAAGATAGGAAACATCCCTTCTTGCATTAGGGTTCATATCTTCAGATTTATAAGTACCCAGTAGTATAATCGGTCTTACTTTATGACGAAAAGCAATCATTTCCTCACTGTGCTGTAGCGGCGGCATTCGAAAGGAATCTTTATGATCAAAAAGTTTATCATTGCCAGGAAGTTGGTGAGGGTGGGAAACAATTTTCAATTTATCAAATTTCGCTTCCTGGGGATTAAAATCGCATGGACGTAGATAGTATGGTTCTCTGTAGGATACAGGAGCCCACGCAAATTGACCTAAAACTATTTCTTGAGCATTTGAGACAACGTACCACTCATCAATCATAGTGTCCACATGGGACACGCTTTGCTTATTAGTAGTCATCTTCTTCCATTCCTTCGATATGGAGTCTTGTACCAATAATTTCTTTTGGGTATATTGGGTTTGTTGGTTTTCTCTTCTTTTTGTATTCCAGCAGCATTTTAATTCTTGGTGAGGCTAAGAATCGTCGGTTTGCCTCCTTTACCCATTCCTCCTCCTCCTTTATTCGTTTCTTATGTTCCGTAATATTCTCAAATCGTAATCGTTCTCTTCGCTCAACACCAAACATAGGAAGTGAGTCGTTGTAAACATAATCGAGTATTTTACTTGTCTCCTTTTTTAGCCATATATCAAGCACGGGATCGATATAGTAAGCTGTAAGGGAAGCATCGGTAAGAATATCACTGGGATTTGATTTAGATAGAGGTTTGTAAGAGAATCCTGCGTCAAATGCCTCTTCCTCTAATTCTACACTAACCATTTGATCTAAAGTATTCTGTATCTGTGCGGTATAGGGACCATAGTGCAAAAATACCCAGTCTAACCCTGTAGCGAGGTTATTTGTAAACCCATAGCATCTTTCATCTATGAGATACAGTAACTTTACTATACGAATTCTAGTGAGGGAATGATATCCACCACGGGCTTTCTCCACAATATAGTGGATAATTTTTCGTAATAATGCTTCGTTCATATCCCTCCTTTCCTACCTAATCGTTGATTCTCACTTGAACTCTTCTACTTCAGCCCTACCCTCTTGAATGTCTCTTCGATGTAGCGGGGTTTGGGGTCGAAGCAGCGGGCGATTGTCTCGCCGTCCAGCTTGCCAGTGATGTCGGGGTCGCCCTCGATTGCCTCGCGGAAGTCAACTTCTCCTGCCCAGGCGGCGAGGGAGTGCTTCTGAATCAGTTCGTAGGCAGCCTTGCGCTCCATTCCGGCGGAGATCATCTCTACCAGCAGCACCGACGAGGCGAGCAGACCTTTGGTCAGGTTGAGGTTCCGGGTCATCTGCTCTTCGTTGACGACCAGCCCCTCGATGACGAAGCTCATCTTGCGCAGCATGTAGATGACGAGGTGGAAGGAGTCGGGGATGATCACCCGTTCGACGGAGGAGTGGCTGATGTCTCGCTCGTGCCAGAGGGCGATGTTCTCGACGGCGGTGTGGGCGTTCGCCCGCAGCAGCCGTGCCATGCCCGTAACCCGCTCGCAGAGGATCGGGTTCTTCTTGTGGGGCATCGCGCTGGAGCCTTTCTGACCTTTGGCGAAGGGCTCCATCGCCTCGGCTACTTCGGTGCGCTGGAGGTGGCGGATCTCGATGGCGAGGCGTTCCAGCGTGGCTCCGAGAATGGCGAGTGCCGCGAGATAGGCGGCGTGGCGGTCGCGCTGGAGAACCTGCGTACTGACCATCGCTGGCGATAGCCCCAGCTTCTCGCAGGTCAGCTCTTCTACTTTGGGGTCGAGGTTTGTGTAAACTCCCACCGCCCCGGAGAGCTGCCCGACGCGCAGGTCTTTGATGGCGAACTCCAGCCGGGCGTGGTCTCGCTGCAATTGGGCGAGGAACCCGGCGAGTTTTAACCCGAAGCTGGTCGGCTCCGCGTGGATACCGTGGCTGCGTCCCACGGTGAGGGTCTCGGCGTACCGCTTCGCCTGAGTAGCCAGATGGTCGGAGAGCGTGTTTAGCTCTGCCATAACCGCTTCGTGGGCGCGGAGCATTTGCAGAGCCAGCCCGGTGTCGAGGACATCGGACGAGGTCATTCCCAGGTGAAGGTAACGAGCCTCCGGGCCGATTACCTCGGCGAGATGCTCCAGAAAGGCGATGACATCGTGATGGGTGCGTCGCTCGATCTCGTCAATCCGCTCTGAGTTCAGCGGAGTGGCGGTGGTCTTCTTCTTACAGACCTCCACCGCCGCAGCGGGGACTTCACCCAGCTCGACCATCGCCTCAGCCGCCGCCAGCTCGACCTCAAGCCAAGCCTCGTATTTGCCCTTGTTGCTAAAGATGTCGCGGATTTCCGGGATTTCGTAGCGTTCTATCATCGTGTTTGCTCCGTGTTAAGTAGCGTTTCCAAGAGGGCGTGATTTTACCACAGACCATCGCTCAGGATGAGTACCGGGTTGACCACCAGTCCCTCAACCGTCGGGCAATCTCGCTCTCCGCGCCTTGCTCCGTCGGCTCATAAAGGACAGGAGCGTCCTCCGCCAGATAGGTCTGCCGGACAAAGCCGCCGGGGTGGTTGTGCGGATATTCGTAACCCTTTCCTCGACCAAGCTCCTTTGCTCCGCGATAGCCACTTCCCCGCAAGGCGGCGGGTACGGGCTTCGCCGGAGAGTTCTTAACCAGCTCCTGTGCCGCCCAGAGTGCCTTTGCCACGGCGTTAGATTTCGGAGCGCAGGCAACGTAGATTGCCGCCTGTGCCAGGTTGTAGGAGGCTTCGGGCAGACCGATCAGCTCCACCGCCTGAGCCGCCGCCACCGCTACCTGCATTGCCTGGGGGTCGGCGTTGCCCACATCCTCTGAGGCGCAGATGACAATCCGCCGAGCGAGAAAGCGGGGGTCTTCACCGCCCTCAATCATCAGG
>SWBW01001990.1_pt1 | contig 10510 bp, 4 predicted proteins | sample 4693041 | NCBI WGS metagenome assembly SWBW01 (sample SAMN10267271, study PRJNA491770) | bioreactor metagenome | isolation source: DHS bioreactor inoculated with marine methane seep sediment | place: Japan: Omine Ridge, Nankai Trough | collected 2006-05-06
GCTCGGTGGTCTGTCCCCTCGCGCCGGACATCAACCCCTTCCCGCGCAAGGAGATGATCTGGGCTCAGTGGGGCTTCAAGGACAAGCTCGCCAACGACCCGGACCTCTGGCTTTGCCACCGCTGCAACGACTGCTCGGAAAACTGCCCTCGCGGTGTCAAGACCGGCGACGTGATGGCCGCCCTGCGCAGCTACGCCTACCAGGCCCACGCCTTCCCGCGCTTCCTCGGCCGCTGGATCAATCGGCCGGCGATGCTGCCGCTGCTGCTGGCGCTGCCGGCGCTGGCGGTCTGGGCGATCATGAACTACGCGGGCAAGTTCTCGCCGCCGTTGGGCGAGACGGCGAGCCTGCACTCGCGCTACTGGGGCAACATGATCGAGCCCTGGCCCTACCTCGATCTGGCCTTCATCGTGGCCGTGCTCTTCGTGCTGCTCTCCTTCTCGGTCAGCCTGCGGCGGGTCTGGAGCGGCTTCATGAACAGCGGCGTCCAGCCCGACATCACGCCCAAGATCAGCAAGATCGAGGCGCTCTCCCGGGCGGTGCTGGACATCCTCTACCACAACCGCTTCAAGGAGTGTGGCACGGCCCAGGCGCGCCGCAGCCCGCACATGCTGATCCTCTTCGGCTTTGCTGGGCTCTTCGCCACCACGGCGCTGGTCTTCATCGGCATGTACGCCCCGCTGTGGATCGGCAAGCTGGAGTGGGCGCTGCATACGCCGCTGCCGCTGGGACACCCGATCAAGATCCTGGGCAACGCCAGCACCATCGCCATCAGCATCGGGCTGTTCCTGGTGATCGCCCGGCGGTCCAACCCGGACAAGGCCCTGGAGCACGGGCGCAACAGCTACCAGGACCTGCTCTTTCTGGGCGTGTTGACGGTGGTGGTCCTCACCGGGCTTTTTTCCGAGATCTTCCGCCTGGCGGCCTCGCACACCCTGGCCGCGGCGTCGTACTACACCCACCTGACGATGGTGCTGTTCCTGCTGTTCTACGCGCCGTATAGCAAGTTCGCTCACGTGGTTTACCACACGGCAGCGGTGACCTGGGCCCACCATGTGGGGCGGGAGCTCAAGACACTTCCAGTGGTGGCGGGGGCGCCGGCCAAGGAAGAGAAGACCGAGGCAGCATAGGGCCCGCCCTGGGCTCGCTCCGTAGGCAATGTAGGCTCCTCGCCTACTGTACGACTTCAACCACGCAAGAACAGACCAGAAAAAAGGCAGGGGTCTGCCGTGGCAGTGGAGTTTGCCAAACTGTCCATGTTAGACTGACGGTCTGGGTCAGCGCCGCAACGGCAAGACCTTTAGGGGAAAGGGACCCCGACGTCAGAGCCAGGCGGGATAACGGCTCCAACGTCAGGGTCCGGCGGGGTAGCACCGGCGTCGGTGTAGGGACCAGCGTCGGCACTTGAACCATCAGCACCGGCGTCCGCGCCGGTGCTGATGTTTTTGGGGAAGACATCGCAGTAGTTGGTCCACAGATGGGCCGCCTCGATGTCGTCGCTGACACCCTTCTGCGGGCAGGTCTCGTCCGCGCTCCACGGTATCCACATGAGCATGCGCCCGGTGTCCTTGGCGAACTGCTGGAACGCGTGGAAGCCGTTGCCCTGGACCATGAAGACCGGAGGGGGGACGCAGGTCGGGGACCGCGCCTCGAGCTGCGCAGCGTAGTCCATGATGATCTGATACATGTGGTTTGTGCTGCTGTTCCAGCAACAGGTCCTGGACTGTTCGTAGACCAGCTCGGCGAAGATATAGTCGGCCCTGACCCGGTGGAGCTTGTCGACCTCCAGCTTTTTCTTGTAGCCGAAGTGATAGGAGTTGAAGAGCTTGTAGAGCTCCTTGAAGGCCAGCTCGCGCCGCTCCCGCGCGGCGCAGGAGGCCGGGTATTGCTCCAGATGGTGGCGCGCGTCCGCGATGGTCTTGAGCAGCGCGTCACGCTTCTCTTCAGGCGGTACTTCACCCAGCAGCTTCTCGAACTGCTCGGGCCGCTTGCCGATGCGGTCGTAGTCCTTGTCGTTGATCCAGCTGGCCTCGTCGCCGCTCATGAAGGTGTTGATCCAGTAGCCCTGCTTGTTCTTCGCCACCCGCCAGCGCTTGAGCCCGCCGCCCAGGTGTGAGTAGATCTCGCCCTTGCTGTTCTTGGACGGGCCGCCGCCCTCGTTGTTGGTGAAGCGGCTCTTGCTGGCCGCTTCGGACTCCCACTGGGGCTGTCGGGGCGGTACGTTGCCCGAGGCCACCTGGACCGTGGTCTTGCCGGCCAGGTTCTGACCCACCCGCATTGCCACCATTGTATGTCCCGAGCCATTGGCGGCGCGGCGGTAGAGCATCGCGTCGCCCGTGCGCAGGGCGTCGGGCACCAGGTTAAAGGTGTTGCGCGAGTCGGCCAGGTTCGGGGTGCCGGTGTAGATCAACAGCAGCCGGATGAAGTGGCCGGCGCGCTTGTTGAGGTGGATCTCGTCCAGGTAGGCGCCCATGCGCGCGCCCTCGAAGATGAAGGGCTGGTCATCCTTGGGGATGGTGCCGCGGCTGCGGAGCTTCGCGTCCTGGGGCCACTTGTCCAGCAGCTGCTCCTTGGAATAGACGCCGGCCAGCTTGGTGTGGTCCTTGTACCAGGAGGCGAACAGGGGCATGTTGCCCCAGCGTCCCGACCTGGTGCGCACGCCGAAGTGCCCGAAGAAAACGCGCGTCTTGCCGTCCAGCCCCTCAAGGTAAAAGGGCAGGTTGTACCAGGCTGCGAAGGTGGCTCTCAGAAAGATCCAGACGTCAGCACAGTCGAGCTTCGGCCCGGGCAGCGTCTTGCCCCAGGGTGTGGACAGTTCGAAGGTTTGGTTGTAGGTGGATTTGTACTTGTCGATCTTCGGGAGGTCGCCGACCCAGGCTGAGTACTTCTCGTCCCAGTTGAGCCCGCTGTCTACCGGCCAGGCCATCCCGGCCCTCTTGGCTGCCTTCGTGTTGGTGTCCTGCCACTGGTTCAGGACGGTCCAGACGCGGGTGGTTCCGCCATTGGTGGACGTGTGGAGGCCAGGCAAGCCAACACCGTCTTGCTTGCCAAGCTTGGAGCCAGCACCCAGAGGGTTGGCGCCTTCATAGGGGTCGCGGTCGGAAGCACTGCAACCTGCCAACGTTCCTATGATAATGTATGCAACAAGGTTGCTCCATTTGGTCATCACGCACGCTCCTCCAGCTCCGACGCTGCTTATTGCAAGTCGCAGTCCAGATCTGAAAGCTATTGATTTCAATCGGTTGAATGGTAGGTGGCGGCTACAGGCGCCTCCCCTACACTTGAAACAAGTCAAGGGGGCTCACCATTACTCTAAAATCTGGAAACTAAACCAAGAGTGCTATGATCCACGGGGTCTCCTGAGTCAGGACGAGATCTTCTGATGCTACGTTGTCCCAGCTGCGGCTCCTATTACCTCTCCGAGCGGGTCTGTCCACGTGACGGCAGCTCGCTGGAGGAGGCCGACAACGTCGTGGACCGCTACCTCATCGTGGATCGAATCGGTGAGGGCGGGATGGGGGCGGTCTACAAGGCCAGCCACACCCTGCTGGACAACCGGATCGTGGCGATCAAGATGCTCCACCGCCAGCTCTCCCAAAACCCTGAAGTGGTCAATCGGTTCTTCCGTGAGGCTCGGGCTGCCAGTCAGGTGGACAACGAACACATCGTCGATGTCATCGACTTTGGGGTGACCCCCGCGGGGGACAGCTTCCTGGTGATGGAGTACATCGAGGGCGAGAACCTGCGCGACGTGATCGACCTGCGGGCGCCGCTGGAGCTGGAGCAAGCCTTCACCATTGGGGTGCAGATCGCCGAGGGGCTCTACGCCGCGCACCGCAAGGGCATCGTTCACCGGGATCTCAAGCCGGAGAACGTGCTGCTGCTGGACCGCGACGGGCAGGGCTTCATCAAGCTGCTCGACTTCGGCATCGCCAAGCTGACCGAGACGAAGGACTCCAGGTTGACGCGCGCGGGGATGGTGGTGGGCACGCCGGCCTATATGTCTCCGGAGCAAGCCGGGGCCGAGGCAGTGGATCATCGCACCGATATCTACGCGCTGGGCACGATCCTCTACGAGATGCTGACCGGGCAGGTGCCCTTCGTCGGTGAGAGCACCAAGGATGTTCTCCTCGGCCAGCTGACCCGTGAGCCGGTCCCCCCGCGCAAGCTGCGTGACGAGATCCCGCGCTCCATCGAGAAGGTGATCCTCAAGGCGCTGCACAAGGATCGCGACGAGCGTCAGCAGACCATGATCCACCTGGCCTACGGTCTGCGCGACGCTCTGGCCAAGCGGACCCAGGAGTCGTCGGGCGCCCTGGTCGCTGTCGACCCCGCCGGGGAGCAGTTGGAGGTGGGATCCCAGGAGGAGCTGGTGATCGCCTCCACGCGGGTGCCCGATCTCGGCCCAGATCCCACCATGGAGGTGCAGCTGCCGCCGTCGCCCATTCGGCGCTACCTGCCCTTCATCGGCCTCGGCGGAGGGCTGGTGCTGGGCATCCTGGTCACCGTGCTGTTGATGGGCGGCGGGGACGACCCGCCGAAGGTCGAGATCAAGACCAGGACCAAGGTGGTCAAGCAGGTGGTGGTGATCCACGCCGAGGCGGGGCCGAGGCCGGCGCGGCCCGACGCCGCTCCCGCTACCCGGCGCCACAAGCGGGTCGCTCATCGCCGGCCGGTCCATCGGACTGTACACAGGCGGGTGAAGAAGGCGCAGCCCCTGGTGAAGCCCAAGTTCATGGAGGAGCCCAAGGGCACGTGGGTAGCCACCGTGACCTCACAGCCGGCTGGCGCCGAGGTCTACAGCCGGGGCAAGAAGCTGGGGAAGACCCCGCTGAAGGTGCCCACCGCCAAGCTGGTGGTGCTCGATGTGCACCGCATCGGCTACGAGTCGGCGAAGCTGGTGCTGCCCAAGCACACCACGAAGACCTTCACCGCCAGGCTGCGCAAATCCAACATGTCCTGGGAGGTGCTCAGCCTGAGCCAGCTGAAGCAGATGATGGTCAAGGGGCAGATCAGCCGCTTCACCTACAACCGGCGCAAGGCGCAGCTGATCAAGAAGCGGGACCAGAAGATCACACAGCTGCGGGTGAAGCACAAGATGGGGCACATCACCAAGGAGCAGTACGAGCGCTCGGTGGAGGCAGTGAAGGCGAACTACAAGTAGCAGCGGGGCTTGCGTGCGGTGTGGTAGGGGGGGTGCGTGTGGTGTGGTAGGGGGAAAACCAAGGCCTTTGCCTTTTCTGTGGCCGCGACAAACAACTGTTTGTCGCGCACCTCCCATCATGATGGATCGGCGCCGATCGTCAGCGACGGTGCAGGCGGCCGCAGGAAATGCAAAGGAACACGCCGCCAGCACAATCGCGTTCACCCGGACCCTGCTGCGGCGCGGTGAGCACGGCGTGGTTTTGTGAAACGGGACTGATCCTTCATCCCAAGAATCTGATCGTTTGGGGAGATGCTCTGCCTTACCTATGCCAGGTCAATGGGAAGTCATTGCGGTAAGTGCTGAACACTTCGCTCGATCACTTCTGCGAAACGCCCGCAAAACGCCCGCAAAACGGAAGTCATTGGGGTAAGTGCCGAACACTTAGCTCGATCACTTCCGCAAAACGGCCGCGAAACGCCCGCAAAACGGAAGTCATTGGGGTAAGTGCTGAACACTCAGCTCGATCACTTCCGCGAAACGGCCGCAAAACGGAAGTCATTGTGGTAAGTGCCGAACACTTTGCTCGATCACTTCCGTGACACGGTTGAAACCAAGTAGGACGAAGGACTAGTGCCACTCCCAGTCGATGAAGCCAGGCTTGACGTCGGTCATGGCGTTGACGATCAGCTCCACCAGGCCCGAGTAGTAGAGGCCGTGCTTCTCCCAGGCGTCGTAGTAGTCGATCAGGTCGCGGATCTGGCCCTTGCAGTTGGAGCAGGGCGCGCAGATGTACTTGGGGTGCTCCTGGTCCATCGGCTCGTTGCCGAAGGCCTCCAGGATCTGGCGGAACTTGCGGCGGCCCAGCAGGTGGTGACGCCAGTCGCCGAAGTTGTGACCGCTCATGATGGCGAAGCCCGAGCCACCGCCGCAACAGTAGTTGTTGCAGCCGTGGGGGGTCATCTCGCGGAAGCGGTTCTCGGGGACGATGAGCTTGATCACGTCGCGCTGGGGCTTGATCACCCCCATCAGGCGCGTCAGGTTGCAGGGATCGTGCAGGGTGACCGGGAAGTCGTTGCGGCTCTTGTCGATCTTGCCCTCGGCCGCGAACTTCTTGACGCACTCGAGCAGGATCGGCATGCAGCTCTCGCGCGGGGTGTTCAGGTCACCGGTCAAGACCTTGTCGGCGATCACCGTCAGGGCCTTGTGCGCGTGACCGCACTCGCCCAGCACGATCTTCTTGACGCCCAGCTTTTGGGCCGCCTTGGCGTGCAAAATCGCGGTGCGCGCGAACTGCACGTCGTCATAGAAGACGCCGTAGTTGATGCCGTCGTACGCCGCCAGGTCGCTGGAGAGGGTCCAGCTCAAGCCGGCCTTGTTGAAGATCGTGGCGAAGGCGCCGACGTTCTCGGGCCAGGCCATGATCTCACCCGCGTTGTGGATCAGCAGGATGTCTGCGCCCTCGACGTCGAAGGGGATCTTCGTCTCGAGGCCGGTCATGTCCTGCGTGTCTTCCTCGATGAACTCGATGTTGTCCTTGACGACCAACGCGTTCATGCCCGTGGAGGACCCCACCGTCAGCTGCAGCATCGAGCCGTTCTCGTGCAGCTCCTTGGTGTGGATCCCCATCTCCTGGGAGGCGATCTTGCGGATCTCCCGCGCGATCAGGGCGTTGTCGGCGCCGATGGGGCAAGTCTGGGCGCAGCGCCGGCAGACGTTGCAGCGGTAGGAGAGCTCGATCAGCCGCGAGACCGTGGTCCAGTTGAGGTCGATGTCACCGTGGACGAAGGTCGAGGCCTTCTTGATGTACTTGTAGTAGATCCGCCGCAGGATCTCCGAGCGGTAGGTCGGCCGGTAGACCGGGTTCTTGCCGCTCTCCTGGTAGATGTGGCAGGCGTCGCCGCAGGTGTTGCACTTGGCGCAGTGCTCCATCGACATCACCAGCGGCTGCAGGAAGGTCCAGTTGTTCTCCTTGGTGAAGGCCTTCTCCAGCCCGGAGAGGAACTTGGCCACGAGCTCGTCTTCCTGCTCCTTGGTCTCTGGCTTGGTGATGTTGACCACGATGGTGTCATCGAGGCACTCGTAGGTCTCCAGCGCCTTCTCCGTCAGCGGCGTGATCCCTGGCTCGTCCTCGGGCTTGTCATAGGGCGGCGGTAGCGGGGGCTGCTTGAGCACGTCGATGTGAGCGATGCTGCCCCTGCCCTTGGAGATGTCCTTGACGCTCTTGGCTTGCTTCATTTCTTCTGCTCCTCCGTGGCGACTTCGGCCCAGCTCTTTTTGCCGTCCCCCTTGATGTGCGGCGCGGCCCAGCTAACCGGGTAGCCGAGCACCTCGTGGATCGCCGCTTCCTGATCGCCGCCCTTCAGGTTGGGGGCGTCATTCCAGCGGATCGAGTGGTAGGCGAAGTACTTGCCGACGAAGTGCGACATGTGCGTCAGCGGAATGTAGGCCACCAGCAGCCCCATCAGCACGACGGTGGTGGTGGTGAAGAGGGGATCGGTCCCGCTGCCTTGCAGCGCCACATCCATCTTGAAGGTCACGAGGCTCTGCACGAAGAACATGCTCTTGGAGAGGTCCCGATCCACGATCAAAAGGTGGGCCGCTGCACACCCGAAGGCCACCAAAAAGAAGAGCAGGTTGAAGATATCTGCACCCGAGGTGAAGTCTTTCAGCTCCCCGTCAGTCAGCCTGCGGAAGAGCAGACCAAGGGCACCGAGCAGCGACAAGCCGAGACCTGCGTAGGCGCAGGCCATGGCGACATACGTGAGGAAGCTGCCGAAGCCGCCCACGATGGCGTTGGGCCAGATCGCGCCAAGCACGCCAGCGCCGAACATCACCGCTGTGGCTCCAATCACCAAATAGAGTCCAAAATGGAACGGAAAGGAGAAGGTCCAGAGCTTCCGGTTGTGCTCCTTCAGCGCGACGAGGAACAGAATCTCGGGGATCATCTCCTTGAGCTCGGCGAGCATGGAGACCTCCCGCGGCTTTTTCCACCAATCAACTTCCTCCAGGTAGGAGCCACCGTAGTGGGCGCGCGAGGCTTCGTGAGCCACCGGGTAGAGCTCCCAGCGCACATGCATCGGCATCTTGGACCACATGAAGAAGCGCGCGAGCACTGCGATGGTCAAGATGCCGATGGTGATGTAGGTGACGACAAACGGTACCAATTCCATCTATCAACCTCGTTTAACGCGTCTTGTTGGCCGGTGCGTTGGAATGGCCGCGAAGGGTGTAACAACACGAACTCGGTAGACTTCTTGCCGCAGATCGGCCATTCGGTCAACCCCCTACAAAAACTACATTTCCTATCATTTTTATAGAAATACAGGAAGATTCTATAAGAGCCCCCGCAGAACCCCAACCGGGGGGCTCATGCGGGGGCGGTCCACGAAGAAATCCATCTGGAAAGCAGCAGGTTATCCCACTCGAAAACGCGAGCACGAAGGTTCGTTGTGGACGATCTGAACAGCACCTCAAGGGTCCCCTTTCACACTTGTTTAGCACCCTCGCCCGACATAAAGTGGTCCCCTTTTGGAGACACGCCTATGGGCTTGGCAGATCTATTTCGAGCGAAGTGGAAGCACAGCGATGCGGAGGTCCGCGCAGCAGCCGTACGAGAGCTGGGTGCAGATGAGGCGCATGTCATCATCACCATCGCCAAGAGTGACGCAGACGCAGGCGTCCGGCGCATCGCTATCAAAAAGCTAGATGACCCGGGTGTGCTTGGCGAGATCGCGGTGAGTGATCCGGACGAGTCCCTGCGGCAGATCGCAGAGGAGAAGGCGTCCAGCATTTTGCTCAGCACCGCCTGTGGATCGGATCAGGCTGCCGCCAGCGCTGCGCTCGACAAGATCTATGATCAACGCGCGCTGGCCGAGGTGGCGAAGCAGGCGTCACAAAAGGACCTCCGCCTCGCCGCGGCCGATCGGTTGACCGATCAGAAGGCGCTGGCCGACGTGGCTCGCAACGCCAAGGAGCTCTCGATCAGGCTCGATGCGTTGCGCCAGATCACGGACGTGCCGGTGCTCCGCAGCATCGCGCTCAACGACGAGCGCAAAGAGATCGCCGTCGCGGCGCTCAATGGGATCGAGGAGCGCGAGGCGCTGGAGGCCATCGCCAACAAGGGCAAGATCAAGGCGGTTCGTGGGCAGGCGCGCAAGAAGCTGCAAGAGCTCGCGCCGGACCAGCGGCCGGTGGACAAGCGCTTGCAAACCCGGCGCGCGCAGCTGTGCCAGACGGCGGCGGTGCTCTGCCGGGCGACGGACTGGGAGGCCACCGGGCGCCGCCTGGAGGAGCTCCAGCGGGAGTGGGACGGTCTGGAGGGGGACGCCGAGGACGAGCAGCAGGCGCGCTTCCGCGGCTCGTGTGACACCTTCTTCAGCCGCCTGGCGCAGTCCCAGAAGGAGCGGGCGGAGCGGGTCAAGGAGGAGCAGCAGCTCAGGGAGGTCCTCGGGGAGCGCGTTACGCTCTGCGAGGAGATCGAAGCCCTGGTCACTCGTGCGGCGAGTGAGACGATCCCCGGCGAGTTCGAGCGGCTCCGCCAGCGCTGGGAGGAGCTTGACCCGATCCCCGAGGCGCACCGTGACGTGATCGAGCAGCGCTTCGCCAAGGCCGGCTCGGAGGCGACCGCGCGCTATGAGGGCATGAAGGCCGCCGAGGGTCTGCGTGGGCAGCTCAAGGAGCTCTGTGCGCGCGCCGAGGCTGTGGCCAAGGCGGGTCAGCGCGATTCGCGCCGCCAGATGCGTGAGCTCCAGGACGAGTGGCGGCAGATCAGGGCGCCCCGGGACGGGGAGCTGTACGAGCGGTTCTGTGCGGCCACGGAGAGCCTGGATCGCGTGGAGAGCGAGGCCAGGGAGCGCCAGGAAAAGCAGAAGCTGGAGAACCAGCAGCGCCTGGAGTCCCTCTGCGATCGCCTGGAGACCAAGGCCGACACCGACAACCTGAAGGTCGCCGAACGGCTGCTCAAGGAGGCCCAGGCGGCGATCAAGCGCACCGGGGACCTCCCAACGCGCGAGGCCAAGGATCAGCTGATCGAGCGGCTTAAGGCCGGCCGCGAGAAGATCTACACCCAGGCCCAGGAGCTGCGTGAGGCCGAGGAGTGGAAGCGCTGGTCGGTGGTGCCCAAGCTGGAGGCCCTGTGCGAGGAGGTCGAGGGGCTGGCGAAGGTCGAGGACCTCAAGGAGGTCTCGAAGCGGCTGCGCAAGGCGCAGGGGCGCTGGAAAAAGGTCGGCACGGCGCCGCGGTCCAAGTCCGAGGGGCTATGGAAGCGCTTCAAGGCGGCGTGTGACAAGGCCTACGAGCGCTGCCAGGTGGTCTTCGAGCAGTCCGGGCAGGAGCGCGAGGATAACTACAAGCTCAAGGAGGGGC
>SWBW01002370.1_pt1 | contig 10510 bp, 8 predicted proteins | sample 4693041 | NCBI WGS metagenome assembly SWBW01 (sample SAMN10267271, study PRJNA491770) | bioreactor metagenome | isolation source: DHS bioreactor inoculated with marine methane seep sediment | place: Japan: Omine Ridge, Nankai Trough | collected 2006-05-06
GCTGCCAGGACCCCGAGTCGGTGCTGACCGACGAGCTGCTGCAGATCTTCGCCAGCCGCAAGTGGCGCGGCAACGTGCGCGAGCTGCGCAACGTGATCGAGCGCGCAACGGTCCTGGCCGATGGCGCGCAGCTGCAGGTGGAGGAGGCCTCCCTGGCGGCGTCGGTCGCAGCTCCTGCGGCGGCGGAGGCGGCACCCGCGGAACCAGCGGAGTCCGGGGCGGACGCGGCGCAGGGAGATCACCGGCGCCCCTGGGTCGTCTCACCTGCCCTGCTGGCGCGGCCCTACAGGACCGCCAAGGACGAGCTGCTGCGGCAGTTCGAGCTGCTCTACCTGCAGCGCCAGGTTGAGCTGCACGGCGACAACATCTCGCGCATCGCCGCCGAAGCCGGCGTCGACCGCCAGCTGGTGCGCAAGCTGCTGCGACGCCACGGGTTGAGGTCCTGAGCATGCGCGCCGCCCTGCCGCTGAGCCTGTCCGTCCTGATCCTGCTGCTCGCGCCCGGGGCCCAAGCCGAACGCGCCGCCCTGCTCCAGCCCGAGGGACCCGCCGCGCTGGCCGCGCCCCTGGCCAGGGATCTCGCCGGCGCCCTCACCAAGGTGGGGCACAAGGTCTCGCCCCCCGCGACGGCCACCAGGCGCCTGCGCGCCGCGCAGAAGCTGGCCTCGACGCTGGAGCAGGCGCGGACCCTGCTCCGCCGGGCTGCTGAAGCCCACCTCTCCATGAAGCGCGCCGGCGCGCTGAAGCTGGCGCGACGGGCCGTGTCCGAACTCGAGGCGGCCGGGGCCCGCCTGGCCGCGCCGAAGCTGCTGGCGCGGGCGCACGGCGACGTGGCCCTGGCCCTGATGCTGCGCCCGGCGGACGAGGTCAGCGCCGGCGCCGCCTTTGCGCGCGCGCTGGCCGCCGACCCGACCTACAAGCCCGATCGCGATCGCGCGCCACCCAGGGTCCGCGCCCTGGCGCGCAAGGCCGGACAGCGGCGCGGCGGCGCCTCGGCGCCGACCTCCGCGGCCTTCGCGCAGGCGGCTGCTTCGATCAAGGTTGATCGGTTGATCTGGATCGGCGCGGTCCAGCGCGGCGGCGGGGCGCGGTTGATCGTGGCGGTCTTCGACGCGCGCGATGGCTCGCTCAAGCGCCACGAGCACCTCCTCGCGTCGAGCAGCGCCATCGTCGCCAAGGCGACGCCGCTGGTGAGCGCAGCGCTGGGCGCGCCCGCCAAACCGCCGAGGCCAACACCAACACCAACACCAACACCAACACCAACACCAACACCAACACCTGAGCTGACGCCCACGCCGGGACCGACGACCTCTCCGACGCCGGAGTCGACCACGCCGACACCGGTCCAGACCTCGTCGCCCTGGTACAAGCGCTGGTGGGTCTGGACCATCGTCGGCGTGGTGGTGGTGGGCACGGCCGTGGGCCTCGGCGTGGGCCTGAGCCAGTCCGACGATCCGTCCGGCTGGGACGTGGCCTTCAGGTTCTAGCCATGACGATCATGACGATGAGGACGATCATCCTGTTCGCCGCGCTGCTCCTGGCCCTCGGGCCGGCCTGCGGCTCGGACGCCGGCAACCAGATCTCGATCACGGTCAAGCTGAACAAGTGCAGCGTCGATCCCGGCTGCGGTCAGCAGATGCTGAAGCTGATCGCCTACAAGGTCTCCATCCCCCTCCCCTGCCTGCTCGCCAGCAAGGACGTGGAGGTCGGCTCCGGTGCCGGGACGCTGGAGGGCCTCGACCTCAACCCGGGCGACTCGATCCACATCGGCGCGGCGCTCTACTGCTCCAACAAGACCTACTGTCTCTCCTGCGGCGCGACCAAGCAGATCACCGTGGCCGAGGGGAGCCATACCCTGGAGCTGGATCCCGGCAGCTCGGCCTGCTCGCTGGACGACTCCAACCTCACCTACCTTCTGGTCACCCCCTCCGCCACCTGCAACTGAGGTCAGCGCCGGTGTCGGGCTACTTGCCCTTGCGCTTGAACAGCCGCCCGAACCAGCTCTTCTTGCGCCCGTGGAGCTTGTGCACGCTGTCCAGGATCTGTGGCCCGCTGAGGGCCGAGCCCGTCTTGCGCGGCGAGCCACCGATGTCGCTCGACCCGCCCCAGCGGTTGTCGCCCTCCTTGTCGGCGCGCTCGTCCTTCCGGTTCAGCGCCTTGTACAGCGGCGTCAGGTCCTGGTCCAGGAAGGGATCGACCTGCCGCAGGGTGAAGCGCCCCTCGCCCAGATCGAGCACGATCAGCCCCAGCTGCTTGTCCAGCCGGGTCTTCAGCGCGGTCTCCACCGCGTAGATCCCCTGCCCCGAGCGGCAGAGCACGGCCACCTTCTGGTTGCGCAGGGGGATGCGCCCCAGCTCCTCGATCTCCAGCAGCTCGTCGAGGAACCCCGCCGGGAAGAGCAGCTCGTCGATGGCCTCCAGCAGCTCCAGGGTGTACTGGACGAAGTCGATGGACTGCCAGCGGCCGGCGGACTTGAGCGCCCGCTCCGCCTCCAGCAGCCGGTCGATGCGCCGCACCTCCTCGGCGTAGGCCACCTCCGTGATCGCCGCGAGCAGGGCCATGTCCTTGCCGTGGGCGTCGATCACCCCCTCCACCCGGATCAGCGGCATACAGGCGCGCAGCAGCTTGCCGTCGTCCTGCAGCAGCTCCACGTGGTTCATCAGCGACCAGGAGGCCAGCAGCGCGTCCAGGTCCGGATCGTTGATGTAGACCTTCCACTCCCCCTCGGCCAGGGGCAGCCCCTGCAGCAGCATCACCACCGACTGCTCGCAGGTGGCCAAGGTGAAGGCCCGCACGCAGCCGTTGTGGTGGTCCAGGGAGTACTGCCGCGCCTTGTTGTCGTAAAAGGGCGGGCCGTCGTAGACCCCGTCGAGGAAGATCGTCTGCTCGGGGTGCTTCTTGCGCTCCTTCTCCATGACGATCAGCGCCCGCTCCACCCGCAGGACGATGTTGGGCGACGTGGCGCAGATGATGAAGCGCTGGCCCTCCTGCTCCAGCAGCTGGTAGCGCTTGCGGGGCGGGGACTTGGGAACGGCCATGTCGTCCAGGGCCAGGTCCGCGGTCACCTGCGCCAGGGAGTCAGGGCCGTGCTCGGCCTCGGGAGCGGAGGCAGGCTCGGATGCGGGCCCGGGCGTGGGCTTGGGCGAGGACTCCGGAGCGGAGTCCTTGTCGTCGGGCGCACGCGGATCGGTGGGATCGCTCAAGGTTTTTAGCTGTCCAGGTTCGGCAAGGTCCTGCCAGTATTCCACGAACCGCCGGAGTATTAAAGTCAGCCGAGCTCCAGCGCAGACAAAGCACCCATTTTCTGGACACAGCAGGATCGGATGATACAATCCAATAAATTCAAAGGAATCTTAAATGGTTAGAAGATCGCCCAGCTTCGTCGCAACCCTCCTCGCCGTCACACTGATCTTGAGCGTCGCCGGCGTCCCCGCCGCAGCAGCTCAGGACCTGCTCGGCAGCCGCGCCGTCGCCATGGGCGGAGCGCTCCGCGCAGCACCGTCGGGGGAGACCGCGGTTCTGCTCAACCCGGCGGGGTTGACGCTGAACAAAAACTACATCCTCCACGGCAGCTACTCTTACCGGGGCTCCGACTCGGCCAGTATCCTGACCGCCTCGGTGGTGGACTCGGTGACCAAGAAGCTGGCGGCCGGGCTCTACTACGCCTATATCCACGCCTCCCCCTCGCGGACCCTGCCGATCAAGGGCGGCAAGGTCTTCACCCTGGAGGAGACCATCGACACCCACGAGGCCGGCCTGGCCCTGGCCTACCCCCTGGGCCAGATCCTGCACCTGGGGGTGACCACCAAGTACGTCAACCTCACCCGGGAGCAGCCCGAGGACACCCCGGAGGCCGCGCTGGCCGATGGTGCCAACGGCGTGACCATGGACATCGGCGTGATCCTGCGCGTGATCCCCCAGCTCAACCTCGCGGCGACCTTCCACAACGCCATCCCCATCGACCACGAGTCCTACGCCCGGAGCCTGGGCCTGGGCGTCTCCTACGCCTTCGGGACGATGTTCCTGGCGGAGTTCAACACCGTGCTGGACTTCGACCGCGCCGAGGAGATCAAGCCCTCCTACCACGGCGGGCTGGAGCTCTTCCTCGGCGGCAAGTACGCCCTGCGCGGCGGCGTGATGCACGACACCTTCCGCGAGGCGACCTACGCCTCCGGCGGGGTGGGCTTCATGACCAACAAGATCGGCCTCGACTTCGGCCTGCGCCAGATGGTGGACGGCGGCGCCGAGACCCTGATCGCCTTCTCGGTGCGCCTCTTCGTGCAGTAATATTAGGTCGCTGCCGCTCAATATAGGTCGCTGCCGCTCCAGCGCGCGGCTCCGCGCGCGCATATATGTTGACCGAGGCTGATGGACTGACGACGCTGGCTGACTGACGAGGCTGGCTGTGGCGAGCGCCGTTGGACCCATGATACATTGCATGGAACTTGTCCTCCCGGTGCGGGTCTAACCAGAAGTATCCGGAGCTACCCTCTAGATGGATCTGCGCGAAAGCCGCCTCGTACAACGCCTCAAGCGCAGGGACGAGGACGCCTTCCGGGAGATGATCCGCACCTATCAGACCGACGTCTTCAACCTCGTCTTTCGCATGTTGGGAAACCGCGAGGAGGCCGAGGATCTGGCCCAGGAGGTCTTCGTCACCGTCTTCAAGTCGATCGAAGGCTTCCGCGGCGACAGCAAGTTCTCCACCTGGCTCTACCGCATCGCGGTCAACACGTGCAAAAACCGCTACAAGTACCTGGCGCGGCGGATGCACCATGCCCAGGCGCCGCTGGACGAGATCAGTGAGCGCTCCATGTCGGGCCGCGACGGGGGCCCGGTGGTGAGCCTGCAGGCGCAGATCAGCCGCCCGGACAAGATGCTCGAGGGCCTACAGCTGGAGCGCGCCCTCAAGCAGGCCATCGCCTCGCTGGAGGAGGACCAGCGCGCGCTGATCGTGCTGCGCGACATCCAGGGGCTGAGCTACCAGGAGATCGCCAAGATCACCAGCCTGCCCGAGGGGACGGTCAAGTCGCGGCTGCACCGGGCGCGGATGGCGTTGAAGGACAAGCTAAAGAAGCACATGACCTGATGTTGGGAAGCTGTTAGAGGGAGCTGTTAGAGGACCACACGTGACGTAGAACGAACGGACCATGGACCACGAGACCGCAAAAGAGCTGTTCAGCGAGTACCTGGACGGCGAGCTCGACGCCGCGCAGAAGCGCGATCTGGAGTCGCACCTCCAAGGCTGCGACGACTGCCAGCAGGAGCTCGAGTCCCTGCGGGTGGTGATGAGCACGCTGGCCGGGCTCTCCCCGGCGGAGCCGCCCAAGGACTTCGCCCGTAAGGTGCAGCACACCATTCGGCGCCGCTCCAAGGGCCGCTTCTTCTCCGCCGAGGGCCTGCTGCGCCGGATCCCCTTCGAGTGGATCTCCTTTGTAATCATCCTGCTGATGCTGGTGATGTACTACATGGTGGTGCAGTCCGCGCAGGTCAAGCCGTCGCCGGACCCCGACGAGGGCGTGACGCCGCGCGCGCCGACGTCGCAGCCGGCCTCACCGGCTTCGCAGCCGGCGTCGCGGCCCGCCTCACAACCCGCCTCACAGCCCTCAGCGCCACCTGCTCGGCCACCTGCTCGCTAAAACCGCTACCCACCGCCTCGAATCCAGCTACAATTGGGCAACTTACTCAACATGAAGAGGTTCCCATGCACCGTGTGAACGCAGGGCTCGCCCTGATCGCCGCGATAGCCCTTGTCGCCGCCTGCGACTCAGATCCCACCCCGACGACGCCCGACGGTCAGGTCATGGATCTGGCGGTTGGCGACCTGGCCCTAGACCAGTCAGCACCCGACGCACCGATCACGCCCGACGGTCCCGTAACCGATGCTGTCGCGCCCGACGCCCCCACGCCCGACACCGTGGCTCCCAAGCTGCTCAAGGCCGGCGCCGCGGCCGTCGAGATCACCCCCGACCTCAAATCCGCCGCCCCACTGGCGGGCTTCGGCGGCGCCCCGCGGCGCAATTTCACCCTCACCAACATCCCGGCCCACCTCGCCGCGGCCCTGGGCGCCTGCTACGATCCGGACCCCAAAAACGGCATCACCAGCCTCTTCGAGCCCTCCACAGGCAAGCACGACCCGATCATGGCCCGCGCCGTGGTGCTGGACAACGGCGTGACCAAGGCGGCCATCGTCAAGATCGACTCCATCGGCGTGACCCGCAAGTTCTACGACGACATCGGCAAGGAGGCGGTCAAGCTCGGCATCCCGCAGCAGAACCTGATGGTCGCGGGGACGCACACCCACTCGGGTCCCGGCGCGGTCAGCACGCACCAGCTGTTCCAGTTGGTCGCCACGGACTGCTTCCACCCGCCGACCTATCAGGCGATGCTGGCCAAAATCATCGTAGCGCTGAAGCAGGCCAACGCCGCGCTGACCCCCGCAGCCATCGGCGTCGACTCCGCCAGCGACGCCCGCATCTCGCGCAACCGCATGATCAAGGGCGGCGCGGTGGACACCGAGCTGGGGCTGATCAAGATCGTCGACGCCACGAGCGGCAAGCCCATCGCCGCGGTGATCAACTACGCGGTGCACGGCACCTGCCTCGGCTCCAGCAACATGCTCTACAGCGCCGACCTGATGGGCTACGCGGAGAACGCCATCGAAAAGACGCTGGGCGGCGGCGTGGCGCTGTTTATCAACGGCGCCGAGGGTGACGTCGCGCCGGACAAGAGCGGCTTCGCTGGTGCCGCGCTGCTGGGCGGGTACCTGGCCGAGACGACCGGCAAGCTGTGGCCCAAGGTCAGCACCAAGCCCTGGATCGCCATCGAGGGCAGCTTCTCCGACGTGAAGATGCCCGCGGCCTCCTACCCCGGCTGCGTGCCGCTGTTCGGCGATAGCAAGACGCTGTGCGACTACATCCCGGGGCTGTCGCTGCCCATCGGGCAGTGGATGCAAAAGGTGCTGCCCTTCGCCGCGCTGCGGCTGGATGACGTCGTGCTGGCCACGGTGCCGGGGGAGCCCACCACCGCTATCGGTCAGCAGATCAAGGCCGCAGGCAAGGCCCAGGGCTTCCGCAAGTCCTACGTCGTCGGGCTGGCCAACGACCACATGGGCTACATCACCACGCCCACCGAGTACACGAACAAGGGCTATGAGGCGCAGTCTACCCTCTACGGATCGCAGACCGGCACCATCGTGGTCAATGCAGCCAAGGCGGCGATCAACGCAGTGACGCCCACCAGCTGGCCCGACGCCGGGCCGGGGCCGGCAGACGCCGGGGTGGACTGAGCCACGCTGTAGGCCCCACCGAGGCGTCGGTCCACCACACCGGCAGGTCTGCGCACAATTGCATCTCAACAGCTGATACTCTGTGCAAGCTGGCTGCACGCGGAAGCGCCGGGATGGGGTTGCTGCCACCCGAATCGGGCTTTGGCGCCTCTTCCCCGCTGGCATGTCTTGCTGGTTTCTGACCTGTAACCGTCCAGAGGGGGCGTCATGACCCAGGGTCGTCACAGCACCAAGTTGATCCTCGCAGCGCTGGTCTGCCTGGCGGCGTACCAGGTGCTCTGCGTCGTCTCCATCGTCGGCTTGATGACCAGCCCCAGCGGCGGCTGGGTCTTCTGGGACGCAGTGGATGGCGCGGTGCTGGCCGAGCCGGCGACGCCCGCGGCGATGAAGGTCGCCGCGGCCCACCGGACGCCGCTGCAGCTCGAGGGCGTCAACGGTCACCCCGTGACGCGGGGCGCAGACGCAGCGGATCTGCGCACGCGAGTGGATCTGCGGCCCGCGGCGCAGAACCGGTACGCGCTGCGCGACGCCGCCGGCCAGCGCTTCTCTGTGACCCTCCCGCTGGAGCGCCCCACGCCCGGCGCGTTTGGCGAGGCCGAGGCCGGCGGTATCCTCTCAATTCTCTACCACCTGCTGGGGATCGGGTTTTTGCTGGTAGGCCTGTACCACTGGGTCCGCCGCCCCGCAGCGCACGCAGTGCGCGCCTTGCTGCTCTTTTGCCTGGTGGCCGCGTTTCACATGGCCGAGGTCTACCTCCACGACGGGCTCAGTCGGCTGCTGCTCGCCGTGAACATGTTCTTCTTGCCGCTCCTCGCCCCGGCGGGGCTCCACCTGGCCGTCTCCTTCACAGACCAGGGTCGGCCCCTCCTCCGCCGCGCCAGCGCGCTGTGCCTCGCCGGCGCCCTCGTCATTGGCGCGATCCTCTTCACGGCGGCGTACCTCTCCCCGCTGGGCTACGCCTGGGTCGAGCGCCTGCGGCAGGGCGCCCTCACCGCGGCGAGCGTGACGATGGTCGCTGCGACCGCGCTCAGCTTCTACACCTGCTTGCGGGTGGCGCGCCTGGACACCGCCACGCTGATCCAGCGCCTCCGCGCGCGCGAGATGGCCAAGGCCATGGGCCTGCCCCTGATCATCCCCTGCCTCTGGCAGCTGTGCAGGGTCCACGTCGCCTCGGTCCACGTGACCCTCGCCGTCGAGTTTGTGCAGCTGGCGGCGCTGGCCGCCTTCCCGGTGATGGTGGGCAACGCCATCCGGTTGACAGAGCTGGCGGATCGGCTGCACCAGGCCCAGTGCCGTCTGATGGACGCCGAGACCCAGTCCGTGCTGACCCGCTTCATCGCGGGCATCGTGCACGAGGTCAACTCCCCGCTGGGTGTCCTCGCCTCGGGCGCTGGCACCATCCACCGGGCGGTGGAGATCCTTGCGGACGGCCTGCCCAAGGGAGATGCCGAACAGGACCGCGCCGGGCGACGGGCACGGCGCTCCGTCAAGGTCAGCCTGCAGGCCGCCGCAACGATGGAGTCGGCCTCCAAACGCATCCAGGCGCTGCTCTCCAACCTGCAGCGGTCGATCAGCCTCGACGCCGCGGAGTACAAGGAGCTGGACCTCCGCGCTGGCCTCGAGGACGCGCTGCAGCTGCTGGCCCCCAAGCTCAAAGGGCGCGTTGCCCTGAAGCGAGACTTCCCAAAAGATGACGTGCTGCTGAGCTGTTACCCGGCCCGGCTGAACCGGATCCTGCTCAGCCTGCTGCAAAACGCCATGGAGGCCATCGACGACCGGGGCGAGATCCGCGTTTGTGTGCAGAGCGAGGCCGACCAGGTGCAGCTCGAGATCGCCGACTCGGGGCGGGGCATCCCCACGGACAAGATAGCGACCCTGTTCGAGTTCGGCTTCACCGAAAAGACCGGGCGCGTCGGCCTGGGCATGGGGCTGCCCAACGCAAAGCGGCTGGTGCGGCAGATGAGCGGCGAGATCGCTGTCAGTTCGACAGTGGGACAGGGCACCACGGTCCGCCTGACGTTACCCCGGGTCTGCACACGCGACACCGCGGCCATCACGGCCTAGGCCAGCCAGCAACCAGGAATCGGAGAGCGTGTAAGCGCCGAGCTTGAGAACGCGACAGCCGTCGCGGTGCGTCATCATTGAAATCAAAGGCTTGCGACGCAAGAATCGTGGTGCGCTCTGTGCATACATGTGGGTGTGAAGCCCACCGGCGCTGACCACACAGGAGCCAACCATGACCCGCAAGCTCACCCCCTTCGCTCTCGCCAGCCTCCTCGCCCTCTGCGCGGCCACCGTCTCGGCGACGCCGCGGAGCCAGACCCGTACAACCCGTTCGCCCTCGCAGTCGGCGCGCTACCGCGCCTTCGCCCTGCAGATCCGCGCCCGCTTCGCGGTCAACCCCGCCAAGGCGCCGCGCTCGGTGGGGCTGTTCACGGCGCTCGATACCATGCGCACCCAGCACAGGCCGCAGTTCGAGCAGGCCCTCGGGATGCTCGGCAAGTACGCCATGGCCGCGCTGACCGCCCGCGGCCTGCCCCTGGTGACGGTGCAAAAGCGCGTGGCCAAGATGCAGAAGTCCGCCCGCGCGGGTGAATACGAGACGCTGGTCTACCGCGCGCTGGTCCACACCCCCGACCGGATGAAGACGCTGCTCCAGGCGCTGCATGATCCGAGCATGCCCTTCGCCCAGCGCGTGCCGAACCCCACGCAGAGCTACGCCCTCGACCAGCGCGTCGACCTCAGCCAGGGTGCGCGGCTGCTCACCCGGGTGCCCGCGCCCAAGACCAGCATCGAGGCCGCCTACGGCCCGCTGGTGCAGGCGAGCGTGCGCAACCCCCGCGTCTCGGATCGCCAGGCCAAGCAGAACAGCCTGGCGGCCGAGGTCTTCGATCGACTCGCCGCCAACCAGCACGTCACCGGCGCCAGCGGGCGCTTCTCCGTGACCTTCAACGGCCGGGCCTATACCCACCTCGGCGACTTCCTCGGCGCCCTGCGGCAGAGCGGCCACCGCGTGCGCGTGCGCTTCGACCACCACAACGCCGACTTCATGGGCCTCAAGCTGGTCGGCGGCGCGACCAAGGCCGAGCAGCAGCAGAACCTCGAGGCCGGCCGCTACAAGCACGTCGCCGCCGCGCTGCACACCACCGTGCCGATCAAGACAGCGGGCGGCGCCGCGGCGATCCGCCCGGTGGCCCACTCTGAGATCGTCGTCGAGGTCGAC
>SWBW01005300.1_pt2 | contig 10464 bp, 11 predicted proteins | sample 4693041 | NCBI WGS metagenome assembly SWBW01 (sample SAMN10267271, study PRJNA491770) | bioreactor metagenome | isolation source: DHS bioreactor inoculated with marine methane seep sediment | place: Japan: Omine Ridge, Nankai Trough | collected 2006-05-06
TATATCCTGTAGCCATCATTAAAATATTCATGGTATCACCTATTTTAACTTTAAGGGAACAGCGATCTAATTATCCATCATTTTTCATGTGGCCAATCTCAGATTCAGTGGTATTTTGACGCTTTAATTCTTTTTTAACTCGAACAAGTTTTCATATTCTTGTTCATATTTCTCATGTGTTTAAATTGTTTTGAATGAGCAACGTGCTGTCATTAATACAAACTAAGGGCATTTTCGGTTGTAATTTTGTCTTAAAGTCAGCACTTATTGCTTTGCTAGTTTAACCAAATTTTCTCTTGATTTATTAAGAAATTTTGAGCCTGTTGTGAAGGTCTCATTTTTTCTTGTACCTTGCTAACAGCCGTTGCTTTCTTCAAACAGCCTGATTTTATTATTTTATTTTTAAATTCTTTTTTAATGTTTTCAATCAGAGGTTTTTCACTACCTGATTCACCTAAACGGTTACGCCATTTAGGCATAAATGTAACATAAATAGGTAGTTCATGCTGAAAGTACTTTTCTCCACAAAAGTGTTTCTAGTATGGGTTTACAACCCATACTTCTATTACTATTTCATCTGTTAACACTGTAAATATTTTCAGTAATGTAGTCCTGCTATCAATCGGGCTAGTATCGCTGGCGCTCCTCTTTTAGATTGAAATAACTTTCCCCATTGTTCATCAAAACTGCTCTAGCCAGTCAGCTCTGATAATTTTATAAGTTCATGATTCATGTCTACAATATTTTCAAGACGTATCCGAAAAAGCTCATCTTGAAGTAAATTTAACGGATTTTTTTGATTTCATATTTTTTGTAAATTATTTGCAAGAAATTAGCCTCTATTCTAGCAAAAAAAACTGCAGTTTTAGCACACAAAATATGGCTAATATTTTTTACAATCAATATGACAAACCATCTTCAGTTTTAAATATTTAAGTAACAAAAAATGAACTTTCTATTGTTCTATATTGTACATTATATCTAAACCAGAGGACGTATGATGGTATTTATAGATTTTTTGCAACAATTAGAAGATCTTTGCTCACAATTATTCAATAGAATACTTAATTGATTAGAAGTACTATTTTTTTAACGATATCAGACATACTGTCAAGATCTGATGGTTTGCAAAACATTAAATATTTTGCTGATAACAAGCGGAATTGTGTAAGAAAGTTTTAAAATCTATATCACACATCCTTATTTGATAGGAACAGACATCACAAAATATTTCATCATAATGGCATTTTGTTATAAATAATGTTGGATGGATCTGTAGATCTTTCAGATAAAAAATAGTATTAAGGTGAAAACTGAAAATTTGTGGGTAGGATAATAAATTTAAAGAACAATTTTTATTTGGTTAAAGTTTGACCAAGTATGATTTTAGCCCGATTTATGCATTTAAGGGCATGAACTTTTTATATTTTTATGTAATAATTTACTAGCTTTCATGATGTTTTCATATTTTTTTAGTAAACCAATTTGATCAAATTCATCATGAAAATCGATTTCTTATGTAAATTTTTCTCCTTTTAATTTTTGTGGGGATGACTGAGATTTGAAAGACATTTTGGCAGGCGACTGTTAATAAGCACTTAAAATCTTTTTAAGATGGGACGCCAAAGGCTTTTCATCCGGTATGATTAGCCGTTGAAATCAAGGTAAAATAAAAGCTTGTTAAAATGGAATTTAGTGCTAAAGAAATATGTGATTTTCTGTGCTTATGGCATTTATTTTACTATTCGTAGTGAAGAATAGTAAACAATGTATTATGACTGTTATTATTGTCAGTGCCCTCTTAAAGAAAGAGTTATCGCCCTCATAAGAAAGTTATTATAAGACCATTCCAATTTAGGTAGAGTTGCTAGAAGATATTTGTTACAGAGACTTTATAAGTGCTCCAGATCTGTCCATTGGTGATGGGTCTTAAGGATTTTTGAATTCTATTAGTAAGATTTATCCAGAAACCCAGCATCAATGTTGCTGGGTGCATTAAAGCTCCGATGCACTGAATAAAATACCTAAAGGTTCAAACCAATATTAAGGAAACACTACATATTTTTAGATGACTAAAACTCCTGATCCGGCTGATAAAGCTTTTGATAATACAGTAAAATACTTTGGAGATAAAAATCCTGGAGCAATGAATTATTCTGTTAAAGATAAAGAGCAAATGCTATCGCTTTATGATTTTCCAACTGTTTACTGGCAGTAGTATTCGAACTAGTGATCCGATAGAGTCAACTTTATGCTATTGTCGAGCTAAAAACTGAAAATAGAACGGAGTGCTGCTTCCAGGATTAACGTCATTTCAATGGCGCTCAAATTGCTACAGAGTACTGAAAAGTGCTGGGTAATACTCAGAGGTTTTAAACCTCTAGCTGATGCTATTGTTCGAGCGAAATTTGTTGATGACGAAAAACAAGAAACTAAAATTTGGACAGTGATAGCTAAAGTGTCAACCTGGGCTTAAACACTAGATTAAACTATAACTCTCAATACACAGGCATTAATTAAATGAAAATAAATTTTATAAACTTACAAAGACAATATCAAAAATACAAAATAGACATTGATGCTCAAATAAAAGAAGTAATTGATAGTGCAGGATACATCATGGGGCCAAAGGTCTCTAATCTGGAAGACAATCTAGCATCATTCACAGGCGTAAGTCATGCCGTAGCGTGTAGTAGTGGAACAGATGCTTTGATATTATCATTGATGGCACTTGGTATTCGTCCAGGAGATGAGGTAATTACAACACCGTTTACATTTATTGCAAGCGCTGAAACAATTGCTTTTTTAGGTGCCGTTCCTGTTTTTGTAGATATAGATGAAAAAACATTTAATATTGATGCTTCAAAAATAGAAGAAAAAATAACATGCAAAACAAAAGCGATAATGCCTGTATCACTCTTTGGACAAGTGGCTGATATGGACGCAATTGGTGAGATTGCAAAAAAATATAAACTAAAAGTTATTGAAGATGCAGCACAAAGTTTTGGAGCTGAATATAGGGGGAAAAAATCCTGCAATTTATCTGAGATTGCTTGTACATCTTTTTTTCCAGCTAAACCTCTCGGATGTTTCGGTGATGGCGGTGCGATATTTACAGATGATGATGAACTTGCCAGTAAAATGAGAATCCTATTAAATCACGGCCAAACAAAACAGTATGTACACAGTAATATAGGAATAAATGGTCGATTAGATGCCATTCAAGCAGGCATTATTGATGTAAAACTTACACATTTTAGTGACGAAATTTCAAAACGACAAGAAATTGCAAAAAAATACAGTAATAACTTAAAAAATTTTTTAGCCCATACGGATAAAAAGAAAATCTATCCGTATGGGCTCAATATTGTATTCGAGTAAAAAATAGAAATGAAGTTCAAAAAAAATGTGTCGATAAAAATGTACCAACGGCAATATACTACCCTGTACCATTACATCTGCAAGAAGTGTTTCAATATATGGGATATAAAAAAGGTGATTTTCCCATAACAGAAAAAATTTCAAAGGAAATTTTGGCTCTACCTATGTCTGCATTTTTAACTGATGAAGAACAAAATTATATTATTGAGGTTGTTAATGGATAATATTTACATACACAAAAGTGCAAATGTGTCCTCAGATTCAGAAATAGGTGGCGGGACAAAAGTTTGGATCAATTCTCAAATAAGAGAAAAAAGTCAAATAGGAAAAAACTGTATTATATCAAAAGATACTTATATTGATACTGAAGTAATAATTGGAAATAATTGTAAAATTCAAAATAGCGTTTCAATTTACCAAGGGGTAATTATAGGAGATGATGTATTTATAGGGCCAAATGCATGTTTTACAAATGATAAAGTACCAAGAGCTTTTGATCCTGTTTGGAAAATAACTCCTACATTTGTTAACAAAGGCGCAAGTATTGGTGCTAATGCTACAATTGTCTGCGGAATAACTATAGGTGAATATGCAATGGTTGCTGCCGGTAGTGTTGTAACTAAAGATGTAGAAGCTTTTAGCTTAGTAATGGGAAACCCGGCAAAACACTATAGCTATATAGATAAGATGGGCAATAAAATTGAGGAGGATCTAAATGATTAATATAGGATTAGTTGGATTTGGGTATTGGGGACCAAATGTAGCAAAACATTTATTTAATAATAAGAAATATAACTTACATACAATTTGTGACTACAATAAATCTCGCTTAGAAAAAGCAAAGAGTATTTATATCGGGCAAGTAAATTACGAAGATGACTATAATGTATTATTAAATAATGATGACATAACTGCCATAGCAATCGCTGTTGAAACTAGTGGTCACCATGATATTGCAAAAGCTGCATTATTAGCAGGGAAACATATATATGTAGAAAAACCATTTACATCTACTATCGAAGAAGCTAAAGAGTTAGATGAATTAGCTACAAAGCTTGGCCTTTTCATACATGTAGATCATATTATGATCTTTCACCCTATTATACAAAAAATCAAGTCAATAACTGATTCAGGAGAGTTAGGTGATATTATGTATATTGATGGCATCAGATTAAACCTTGGCCAAATAAAAAAAGATGTAAGTGCTATGTGGGACCTGGCTGTTCATGATTTATCTATTATTGACTTTTTATCTAATGGCAAAGAACCATTTTATTTAAGTGCCATTGGAGAAAAAATTTACTCTCCAAAAGAAACGTTAGTATTTTTATCGCTTAAATATGAAGGATTTATGGCTCATATTCAATCAAGTTGGATCTCCCCTGTAAAAGAAAGAAAATTAGTAGTTGCTGGCACAAAAAAGATGATCGTATTTGATGATATGAAAGTCGATGAAAAGCTAATGATTTATGATAAAGGTGTAAATATAATATCAGGTGAAAATATTGAATATTCAGACTATGTAATAAAAATAAGAGAAGGAGATGTATTACTTCCTTTTGTAACTCCTGGAGATGCACTTTACAATAGTTTGGAACATTTTGCCCAGTGTATATTGGAAAAGAAACAATCTATCTCCGGCCCCAAACAAGCGATAAGATTATTAAATATTCTTTATGAAGCTGATAATAGAATGAACAAGTAAGGTGAAAAATGAAAAATAACACCAATAGAGCACCTATAAAAAATAGCACAATATTAGTAACTGGTGGTGCCGGTTTTATAGGAAGTCATTTAGTTGACAGGCTAATAGTTGAAGGTGCAAAAAAAGTTATAATAGTAGACAATATGTTTTTAGGAAGTGAGAATAATCTAAAAGATGCCATTTCAAAAGATATAATACTATATAAAGATGATATAGAAATAACATCTACTCTTGACTATATATTTGAAAAAAATGATATCGATATAGTTTTTAATTGTGCAACAAAAGCGCTTAATTATTCTTTTGTTAACCCTAAAAATGCATTTGATACTAATGTTAATGGAGTTTTAAATTTATTAGAGCACCAAAGAAAGGGGAGCTTTAATACACTTGTCCATTTTTCAACTTCAGAAGTTTATGGAAGTGCTGTTTATGAACCAATGGATGAACTACATCCTATCAATCCAACAACGACCTATGCAGCTGGCAAAGCTGCTGCAGATATTGCAGTGAACAGTTATGTGAATATGTTTGATCTTGATGCGTTCATAATTAGGCCATTTAATAACTATGGCCCCAGGCAAAATCATAAAGGTTATTTAGCAGGAATTATTCCAATAACAGCCTGGAGAATTTTGAATAATATAAATCCTGAAATACATGGAACAGGACTACAATCCAGAGATTTCATTTATGTCCTGGATACTATAGATGCAATAATTAAATTATTCCCTAAAATGCAAAAATCTGAAAGTGTCAATATATCAACGGATGGCCAAATATCTATGAAAAACATCATATTAAAAATAGTTGATATTATGAATTATGAAGGTAAAATATTAAGTAAGCCTGCAAGAGGTGCTGATGTAGAATGCCATAATGCGAGTAATAAAAAAATAAAATCAATGATTGATTATCAATTAACGCCTTTTAATAAAGGGCTTGAAAAGACCATTACATGGTATCAGGAAAACATTCAATGATAAAATTAATTAAACCCTATATTAATTTTAATGAAGTAAAAGAAGAACTCGAAGATATTTTTTCAAGTGGTTGGTTTACAAAAGGTAAGAATGTAGAAAAATTTAAACAGGATATAAAATCGTATACTGGTGCTAAACACTCTTTTTTAACTACATCGGCAACTACCGCATTAACAATGGCGTTGAAATCAATAAATATTAAAAAGAATGATGAAGTAATAATTTCAGATTTTTCTTTTCCTGCAACAGCCAATGTTGTAGAAGATTTAGGTGCAATTCCTGTATTTGCAGATGTATCATTAGATACTTTTAATATGCTGCCAGAGCAGTTAGAGAAACAAATCACACCTAAAACAAAGGCCGTAATTTTTGTAGATGCTCTAGGCAACCCAAGTGGCATTCATAAAATAAAAGAGATTACTGAAAAGTACAACATAGTACTTATAGAAGATGCAGCTTGTGCTATAGGAAGTAGTGAATTTGGAATAAAATGTGGAAATATTGCCAATATTAGCTGTTTTAGCTTTCATCCTCGAAAACTTCTAACAACGGGTGAAGGAGGTGCAATTACAACTAACAATGACGAATATGCAAAATTTTTAGAAGTTAAATTAAATCATGGTGCTGTTGTAAATCATGGAAAATTTGATTTCATAGATTATGGATATAACTATAGAATGAGTGAAATTCAAGCAGTAATGGGTATTAAACAATTACAAAAGATAGATGAAATTGTAATATCAAGAAATAAAATAAAAAATGAATATGTAAAAAAGCTTTCTAACTCAGGTTTTATAATTCAAACAATATGTAATAAAGTTACCCACAATGTTCAATCTCTAGTATTTAAAGTACCAGAAACAGTAAACCGTGATAAACTAATAGACTATCTTAAAAAGCATGAGATAGAAACTACATTAGGAACATATTGTTTAAGTGGTACATCATATTACAAAGAAAAATATAATAATGTACAGCCTAATGCAAAATATCTTCAAGAGAATACAATAACCTTCCCTTGTTATGAAGATGTATCTGTAGAGCAAGTTATTCTTGAATTAGAGAATTACCTAGAGAAATATAAAAAATGACAATATTGGTGACGGGAAGTAATGGATTTATAGGACAATATATATACAAGACAAAAATATTAAATAAATATAATATTATTTATGGTACTACTTCAGATGTAACATATAAAAATTTCCAAAAATTTTCAAAATGTTATTCTAATATTGAGTTAGTTTTAGCTGGTGAGCAAATAGATACCATTATTCATTTGGCTTCTAAAATTCCTACATCTTTTGAATCAGCAGACTCTGATTTATTGTTGGAAAACATAAAAATGATGTCTAACTTAACTAATTTTGCGTTAAATCACCATATTACAAAAATGATTTATATTAGTACCTATGGATCGATGAACAAACCATCGCAGTATGATATAAAAGATTATTATACTCTTTCTAAAGTCATGGGAGAATTTTTTTGTAGAATGTTGGAAACTAATGGTATTCAAACAGCCTCACTTCGCATTTCATCACCATTTGGAGAATACAGTCATATTAAAAATGTTATTCAAATTTTTACAGATGCTGCAATTGCTAATCTGCCCTTAACAGTTTATGGTACAGGGAAGAGAGAACAAAATTTTATTTATGTAGGTAATATTGTAAGATGTATTAAAGCATGCATTAAAACAAATATTTCTGGTGTTTATGATCTTGTTGGAGACAAAAATCTTTCTATGCTGGAGCTTGCAAAATTAATTGTAAAAGTAACAAATTCAAAATCGGTTATAAAAGTTGGCAACAATATTGATCCACTTGAAAACACTCCTTTACCTATTTATTCTTTAGCTAGAACCAAGAAAAGATTAAACTATCAGACTAAGACTTCTTTAGAGGACGGGTTAGAAAAATATGTTCAATGGAGAAAAAAGAGTATTGAATGAAAATTATATTTTTATCTGATATCCATGCTAATTGGTTTTATTTATCTAAAATTATCCCTTTGATTGAATTTGAAGAACCTGATTTTATTTTTTTCCTGGGTGATGCAATTGGATATTATGAAAATCCTGAGAAAGTTTTGACATGGTTAAGAGAAGTTAATGCGTTTTGTATTAAGGGAAATCATGAGCAATATTCACTAGGTGAAATTCAATACTGTAGTACTAATGAAAAACTCTATAAGGTACAAGAACATAAAAATAAACTTTCAGATACTAATATTAAATTTATTCAATCATGGACAAATAAACTTCAGATAGAAATTGAAGGAAAAAAATTTTTAATGGTTCATGGTGCACAAGATAATAGTGAAAAATATGTTTATACCTGTTCTGATATAGATAAGTCAATATTGAGAAAATATGACTATTATGTATACGGACATACCCATATTCCGTTGATCCAGTATTATTTTGGCTGCTGTGTAATTAACCCCGGCTCAATTGGACAGCCAAGAGATTATACTTCTAAACCCTCTTTTGTACTGCTAAATCTTGATACATCTGAAGTAAGTATAAAAAAAATATCGGTCAACACTAAAAGCTATATTCAATATCTTCATCAGAAGAATTATGATGAAAGAGTTATTAATATTTTAACAAGGTTATACTCATGAGAAAAATTAATGTAATTGTAACAGGTGCCAGTGGTGGTGGTGTTGGTGAGCAAATTATGAAAGCCCTAAAGCTCAGCTCACTTAATCTAACAATTATTGCTACAGATGTAAAGTCAACCAGCAAAGGTATAATACAGGCAGATAAAGGATTTGTTGTACCCTTTTCTAGTGAAAAGGATTATCTCCCCACTATTTTAAATTTATGTAAAAAATACAGTGTGGAAGTTGTTTTCCCTGGTTCTGAAGCCGAATTAAGTGTTTTAAGTAAAAATAGGCACTTATTTGAAGATAAAGGCATTTTGTTACCGATTAATCCTGAGGATGTTATTGACATTTGTACTGACAAAACTAAAACAATGGATTTTCTAGAAAAGAATAGATTTGCATTTCCAAAAAGTAGAACTATAAAATCTGTAAATGATATTGCAAAAATTGACTTTTTACCTGTTGTAATAAAACCATCTATTGGTGGTGGTGGTTCTAAAGACATCATGATTGCACAAAATAAAAATGAGATTGAATTTTTTTGTACCTATTTGCTAAACATTTATCCAGAATTTATTGTACAAGAATACGTTGGAACACCTGACTCCGAATATACAGTAGGTATCTTGAACTCTCTTGATGGTGAGTTTATTAATTCTATTGCTGTTCATAAATCAATAGAAACCGCATTGAATAATCGTGTCCGTGTTGAAAACCGAACAAATATATCACAACTTGGCAAACATTTAGTTGTAAGTAGCGGCATTTCTGAAGGTTTTATTGATTCATTTCCAGAAATTACACAAGAATGCGAAAAAGTAGTACTAAAACTTGGTGCACAAGCTGCTATTAACGTTCAATGTCGTTTATATAGAGGTAAAGTGTATATTTTTGAAATTAATCCACGGTTCTCAGGTACGACCTCAATACGCGCTTTAGTTGGTTACAATGAACCAGAAGTTTTAATTAGAAAACATATTTTTGGTGAAGAAATTAAACAACGTTTTTCATATGGTAAAGGTTATATAGCACGTGGTCTTGAAGAAGTTTTAATTGATACACCAAACACTATATAAAGGAATTAATAATGAATAATGATAAAACCTTTATTTGGAATTTTAATCAATTACCATTTGTTTGGTCAGAGTTATCAACTCCAGATAATGGCTCTGAAATCCCTAATGTTTTACCTTTTCAGTTATATGTAGATGAGACTAATGGAGTTTTAACTCAAAAACAGAATAATTTAGTAGAAAAATGCCTTGAAAAAGCATATACCAAAGGCTCTGTTATTGCTGGTGTGATGGATGATACCAATGAATCAACAGCTTATACTGATGATTTTATTGATTTTCTCTTAGAAAGTACAAATGGCAGAGATATTTCAACATTAAAGGTACTGGAAATCGGTTGTGGTACAGGTTATTTGTTATCACGCATTCAAAAACTTGGTGCTGATGTAATTGGCATTGAACCTGGAATCCATTGTTTAACAGCCAAGGAAAAATATGGTGTAAAGATTATTCATGATTTTTTTCCTTCTAAAAAAATTACAGAACAATATGATATAATTGTTATGTCAATTGTTCTGGAACATTTCCAACAACCATCTAAATATTTAAAACTGTTATCTCCCTATCTGAACGATAATGGACTTTTAATTGTTTCTGTACCAGATGCAGAACCATTTATTAGGACTGGAGATATAAGTACTTTATTTCACGAGCATTATAGTTACTTTACTAAGGATACTTTAAAAAATGCACTAAATATTGGAGGTTT
>SWBW01000216.1_pt1 | contig 10431 bp, 10 predicted proteins | sample 4693041 | NCBI WGS metagenome assembly SWBW01 (sample SAMN10267271, study PRJNA491770) | bioreactor metagenome | isolation source: DHS bioreactor inoculated with marine methane seep sediment | place: Japan: Omine Ridge, Nankai Trough | collected 2006-05-06
CCCTCTCTCAGCCGCGCTGTTGATGGTGCTGTTAATGTGCGGACTTACAGTCGCGGCGATCTGGCAATATCCTGCTGGTTTACTACAAAACGGAAAAGATTATGGCAGAACAAAAAGCGAAACGGGCAATCTGGCTGGCGTTACTTGGAGTTATACTGGTCGTCTTCATCATCCTGATTGTGTTTGGTGAGATATTCCAGTGCCAGCGCAACGTTCCTGCGGCGACTCCACCAGAAGAGTCCCACACTTCGGCGAATTCTAAAACCGTCGAAAGCCCAATTGTCTGCCTGAGCTTGCATGGTCAGACATTTACAACCGCTTAACCTGTGAAAACGCATTATATTCGTTAGAGAGGATTTGTATGAAGCACGACGTTGCTGATCTAAATCTTGCGGCAGAGGGTAAACTACGTATCGAGTGGGCTGAACGACAGATGCCAACCCTGCGCCTGATTCGCGAGCGTTTTGAAAAAGAACAGCCTCTGGCAGGAGTAACTATTGGCTGCTGTCTCCACGTTACCACGGAGACCGCCAACCTGATGCGCACCCTCAAAGCGGGCGGTGCCGAGGTTCACCTCTGCGCTTCGAACCCCCTTTCAACCCAGGACTCCACCGCTGCCAGCCTTGTTCAGGACTACGGCATCAACGTTTACGCCATCCACGGCGAAGACAACGAAACCTACTACAAGCACCTCAGGACTGTCCTCGATGCCAAGCCGGATATGACTCAGGACGACGGAGCCGACCTGGTTTCCACAATGCACAAAGATTACCCTGAACTGCTCAAGACCCTCGTCGGCTCTACCGAAGAGACGACCACCGGGGTTATCCGCCTGCGGGCAATGGCAAATGACAACGCCCTGAAAATCCCGGTCATCGCCGTCAACGATGCCAAGACCAAGCACTTCTTCGACAACAAGTACGGCACAGGGCAGTCCAGCATCGACGGAGTCCTGCGGGCAACCAACACCCTTATCGCCGGCAGCACCTTTGTGGTCGCTGGCTACGGCTGGTGTGGTCACGGTGTCGCGGCACGGGCCAAAGGTCAGGGAGCCAACGTCATCGTTACCGAGATCGACCCCATCAGCGCCCTGGAAGCGACAATGGACGGCTTCCGGGTGATGCCGATGGACGAAGCCGCCCCCCTGGGCGATATCTTCATAACTGTTACCGGCAACCGCGATGTCATCACGCTGGATCACTTTAAGAAAATGAAGGACGGCGCGATTGTCGCCAACTCAGGACACTTCAACGTCGAGTTACAGATGGACGAACTGACCGAGGCCGCCATCGAGCGCAGGCCTATCCGCCACGCGCTGGTGGAGTACAGGATTGAGGACAACCGTTCGGTCTTCGTCATCGGCGAAGGTCGCCTGGTCAACCTCGCCGCAGCGGAGGGACACCCCGCCAAGGTGATGGATCTATCCTTCTGCGGACAGGCTCTGGCAGCGGAGTACCTGAAGCAGAACCACGGCAAGCTGGGCAAACAGGTTCATACCCTGCCCTCCAAACTGGATGACGACATCGCCGCCATCAAGCTGGAAAGCATGGGCATCAAAATCGACGTGCTGACCGAGCGGCAGCTACAGTACCTCGCCTCGTGGCAGGAAGGTACGTAGGCATGAAGTTGGGCATCTGGTTGACAACACTTACGTTTACGAGTGTTCTGCTGTTGCTGGCGGGCTGCGGTGGTTCTGTTGAGGAACCCGTAGTCGCGGAAGACGGCGGTGGTGTTACCGTCGCGCCGAGCGATGAATCCAGCGCGGTACTCCGGGTGCTTGCCCAGACCGAGGAGCAAAATCCCTTCTGGGTGCTTTACAACGAACGCCTCGGTTTTGAGCTGACCTATCGGCGAGAAAACTGGACGCACGCCGAGGCTGGAGGCAAGGGGCTTTACGGTGTTGTTTCAATGTCGAAAAAGTCGAACTCCGAGTTTCTGGACATTCGGGTAACACCCGTTGAAAACAACGCCTCTCTCGACGAACTGTTAAAGGAAAACACCCAGGCGAACCAGCAATCGCTGGAAGACTACGAAGCACAGGAAGCAACGGAGACCACGGTGGATGGAGTCGCGGCACTTTGCGTCGCCTTCACCTTCCAGTCTGCCGAAGCCCACTACCGGGGCGAGCAGTACCTCTTCATCAGTCCCGACCAACGACTCTTCAGCGTTGCCTTCATCGCCGAAGCAAGCTACTGGAGCGGCTATCAGTCGGAGGTCGCCGGGATGATCGGCAGCTTCCAGTTTGTGGAGCCAATCCCGCAGCCCGCGCGATAAACTAAAGAATACCGTTTCAAAAAAGAGACCCAAAGCCGGGTCTCTTTTTATTTGTTCTCGTAAGTTAGATTCTATTCATCGGGTAATCAGCTTGAAGCTGAACACACTTCGCGGCTAACGTCTCCGATTGAATGATGATAACCCCCGCGTAAGCACTGTCTCCGGTTATTCATCGGGTAAATGGGGGTGATGCTCGTCGCGACGCTTGCCCTTCAGGGCGAAGAAGGCAATGTTGCCAATCAAAATCAGAATGACAATAAAAACGTGAACGCCAAACTGAGCAACCATCCCCTTCGAGGCGGCTCCGGAACGGTTAATCAACGCCTCGTATTCAGCAGCACCTTTAAGTCCTCCCAGCATTCCGCCGAGCTGACCAGTCTGGAGATAAACGTAATACTGGGGCGCGCTGACCGCCGTAATCCCTGTAAGCACCGTTATTCCAAAGGGCGCGCCAGCGAAGGCTATCCAGCCCTCCGGCGCGCTCGACCAGGAGATGTCAATCATCAGAGCCATGTCATCGTAATTGTGAACCGATGCCATCATTGGCAAATCGTCGAGGTAGTTTCCGTACATATCTGTATTGAAGACACCGCGAATTTCATCGCCCAGCCCCAGAATAACAGCGGCGAAACCAGCCCGGAAACCGAGATTGACCCAGTCCTCACCCATACTGATTCGCCGCGCCTCACCAGCCTCTTTGCGTAGTTCGTTGGTTTCCCTTTCTATTTGGTTGACAATCCGCTCGGAAATTGCCACGCCCTCCATCTGGAGGGTCATCAGAATAACGGGCTGATTCCTCTCAAAGGCGTGGCGGAGGATTCCCACAATCATCGGCTCCAGCTCTGGCAACCCGGAGGGCGGAAAATCCACCGAGAGCAGAATCGGCTTCTCTGAATCGCTACCCTCAATCGCGTTGTAAAAGGAACTAACCGCTGGCGTAACCTTGACCCCGGCACTAAACGGTCCCACCAGAGCAACAATTACAATGATCGCCTCGATGAGAAAAATCCAGCGACGATCCAAAGACAACATCCGCTCCCAAATGCTTTTTCTTTTCTTTGCCACGGTAATTCATCTCCACGAAGAGAAGAATGTCTGTAGTACCTACAATGATTAGAGAAGTAAGTAATGGATACGCTTAGCCTATCCCGCAGCGGGCATTTATGTCGATGGGGCAATGCCCGCCCTACATTGACTTTCCGAATTGATTGTCTCTGCTGTAAGTTTGTGGTGCAGCGCACCGCGCTGCCAACGCAAGGGCGTTGCATCCCACTTTCGCGGCTAAACACGCCGGACAGAAAATGCCCTCTCCCGCAGATACTATCAATCTTGTAAGACAGACTAAAAGCCCCGCTAAACGCGGGGCTTCTTTTGCTAACCTCACGGGTGTGGGTATCGCTATAAAACGCTCGATAGCCCCTCAACCCTCTTAGTCGATGATGCCAAGCCAATCGGTAAGGAGGAACTGCATCCGACCGATCAGCAGGGAAACACGAGCCATAACGGTGTAACCAAAGCTGGCACCAAAGCCGATCATCAGGAACCAGATACCAGCCTTCGCCGCTCCGCCCAAAACACCCTTGTGTTCTTTGGAGAAGAAGAAGTAGGCAAGTACACAGAGGGTACCGATAATCAACAGCGGACCAGAGACTGCCTCGAAGAAGGTACCGATTCCCGGCGCGGCAAAGAAGTCTCTCCAGGCATCAATCGAGAACAACGGTACAACAAGTGCCCCGTGATCCACAACAATCGTCCCTCGCAACTGCTCCAGTATTCGTGTCTGGAAGGAGTTGGGAATGGCGATACCGGAGCCAGCTCCAAGAATAAACGCCAGGGAGAAACGGCTCAACCAGGAAATCTTTGGAATGAAGCGGGTAAAGAGCATCAATCCAAGCAGTGCCGGGATGAGCAGCATGATTATAGCCACGAAGGGGCTAAAATCTTGTAGTACCGTTGGAAGCGTCGTCAGCTCGTTGGCTATGGCGTAGGAGGAGAACTCCGCCGGAGACATAGTGAACTTGCTAATCGAGTGTACCAGCGGCTCCCAGAAGTCGGGAACAATAACCGTGTGGAACAGAACGGCGGTGAAGTAACCCGTACTCAACCCAACCATCACATGTTCTGCGAATTTATACAGGGGGTTGTCTTTGTACAGGAACGAGTAGATGAATAGCGTGAAGATAGCGGCTATCCAGACCCAGATGTCGGTTGAAATTTCCAAGGTAAACCCCCTCTCTTATTTTTTGTCAGTTTGACGTTTTTTCTGAGCGCGGGTGATGAAGAAGGCGATGTTACCCAGCACGATAAAGAACACGATGATCATGTGAACCCAGAACTGAGCAACCATACCCTTGCTAGCCATGCCCGGATAGTTGATCAGCCGTTCGTACTCGGCAGCACCTTTTAGTCCACCCAGCAGCCCGGCCATCTGTCCGGTCTGGACGTAGGCGTAGTAGTTGGACGCGGAAACCGCCGTTACTCCAACGGAGACCGGAATGTCGTAGGGTGCTCCGGCGAAGGCTACCCAGCTTTCGGGAAGCGCGGTACCAGAGATAGTTACAATCGACGACACATCATCGTAGTTGTGGAGATTCTTCATCATCGGTATGTCGTCGAGGAAAGTACCGTAATAATCCACAGGGAAGGCGTTACGAATTTCCTCACCCATACCAAGAATCACAGCCGCGACTCCTGGTCTGAAGCCGAGGAAAACCCAGTCTTCACCTTGTATAATCCGTCGTTCTTCGCCAGCGGCCTCAAACTCGGCGTTTATCTCTGCGGCAGTGTCAACCAACAGACGCTCGCCAATAGAGGGACCGGTAAGCAACAGGCTCAGTCCGATTACCTTGATGTTGTTAGAGAAGGCGTGGCGGAGAGTTGCCTTGATCATCGGCTCCAGCTCCGGCAGCGTACTTGGCCCCACGTCCATCGAAACAATCAGAGGCTTGTCTGGCGTGGCCGCGTCAACGACATTGTAGAAGGTCTGAACCGGTGGAGTGATGGTAGTTGACATCTGGCATGGCGACACCAAGGCGATAATCACCGCTAGTCCGACGGCAAGAAAAATCCATCGGCGGTCAATCTTCAGGAACTTTTCGAGAAAACTACTCATGTGCTATTCCTCCTGATTGCTACTCTCCGCCGAGGTAGGATCGTTCGATACCCAGAACGATTTTCAAAGCGGTGGCGACAATGCCAAGTCCAACCCCAATGGTTATTCCACGAGCCGCAGCGGTGTTCGGAACGGCAAGAATCCATTCTGTAACCTGAGACAGCCAGTCAACATTAGCCACACGCCCCAGCATAACTACAATAGCAGCCAGCAGGAGGAGAGTAGCCTCTTTTGTTCTGGCGCGGAAGGCACGGAACGCCGCCGAGGCAATAAAGAAGGCCAGCAACGAGAACATCGTCGCTTCCATCGGCATCTGGGCAAAGTCAAACAGCTTTCTGAAAAGACTGCTGTCACCAATGCCACCAAAGAGACCAATAGAGGTCATACCCAGGAACGCGGTAATGGCCACGACGTTAAACGCCCAACCCGGGGTCTGGCGAGATACTTTTCTTCCGTGATTTCGCAGGAAGCTGACGATACCAATTCCGATAGCAAAGGCACCAATCAAGCGTAACCAGGCAAGAAGCTGCTCTCGAATATCCTGTACCGTAGGATCCTGAATAAAATAACTCAGGGCTCCAAAGAGACCGGCAACCAGAGCAATCGCAAGCGGGATTTGTCTGCGCACTTATTTCTCCCTTCGGCTCTAGGATCCGGTAAGGAACTCGGCAAAGGAGGTTGTGAAGAAACTGACAATGACGCCAACCACAATCATGGCACCAATGATAAACTTAGCCCAGTCCTGCCCTTTAAGTCCACCAAGCAACAGCGGCTCACGGCTCATATAGGCACTGGCGGCGTAGAGTTCCTCTCCCATGATGCAATAATCGCAGGCAGCAATGAAGAAAGGAATCTGGGCTGGGGCATCGGTACCGGCAATCTGAATAGCTCCGGTAGAGGCTCCGGTCTCCGCCAAAATCAGCGACTCGGCGTAGAACATTCCCATATAGAAGTTCGTCGCCGGGCGGTCGCGAAGCATGATGCCGTTAACGGCAGCGGCGTAGGCGAACTGAGACTGGGTAACGAAGAAGACATCGTTGGGGTCGTAGGCATCGGGTCGTCCCACATCAAGGTAGGCTTCTTTGATAACCTCGCGCTCAACGGCAAGAACGATGGGGTCGAAGCAAGGGACAATCAGACGAATCTCATAGATCGCCGCCTTGCGAGCAACCTGCCCCAGAATATTTACCGAGGCAATTGTAGCCACATCACTCATCCCGCCGAGACCCGAAATATAGAGAATCGGCTTACCCATCTCCGTGGCGCGTCCCAAGGCTTCCTCAACGGCATCCAGACCGGCAATCCGACGGATAAAGAGTTCTTTACCCTTCCGAGCGGTGTAGATAAAATAGAGCAGCAACCCTGAAAGGATCAGGGTTCCGATGAGGATATTCCAACGCCGTGAGTGCATGAAGTGGGTCGATGAAATAGTTGCTTCGGTGGGATTAGAGAAAGCCACGGTGTTACCGTTGCTTGCTCCAACCAGATAGATGTAGCCGAAATCCGGCTTACAGGTCGTGTCGAGGTACTGACTGTTACCAGCCTCAACAACTCCCAGAACCCGGAACTCGTTTTTGATGTCGACCTCTTTGCGCATGATGATATACGAGATTACGTTACCTCGTCCGCCACCAACTGCGGGATCATCAAGAGAAAGAGACCAACTCAGGTTAATCTGCTCACCAACATCGTCGGGAACGTCCTTGGCAGTAACCAAGACCGGCGAAGCAGGCGGCAACTCAACCAGGGGATCAAGATACTCGATCCCACCAGCAGCAACGGGCAGAGCCACGAACAGCAGGCCTACCACAATCGCGGGGAGAAGCTTATTCACACCAGCGCTCCTCTTCAGCAGGGGTTAGATGAAACTTTTGCCTAATCAGACATCGGTTTTGCGTATCCGGTTTGGACGTAACAGCCGTTGATTCGTAACTACCTGCGACAATGAATGTTACAGCAGTTATCGGAGTCAAGCGACAACCTCACGGACAAGCAAAAATCCAACCTGTCTGGCTACTCAAAGGTTTCGTGTTAAGGAAAATTGCAAACTCGTGTCAATTCTATCAAAGGTTCCAGAGACTGTCAACGGCAACAAGAACTACCTCAATTCAGGAAGCTCCACCGAAACGGCTCCTGAGTTGAGCAGCTCTTGAACTTTTCTGCACTGAAGCCCTCCAGTAACCTCCTAATAGTACAAATACTCAAGGGCAGCAACCTTGCTCAATACGCTATTCCCTCTCACCGAGGCGTACTTTCTCAAAGAAAAGAAGAAAGAGCGGAATAACCACAGGGAAAACAATTCCCAGAGGGCGGATTATTCCCGTAGAAAGAAACAATACTGCTAAAATTATTGGCACACACACCGTGAAAAAAGCCACCCTTAGAAAATGATTTTTTCCCAAGTTCAATAAACCCAACCAGAAAAAACCAAACGTAAAGAAGATGTGCATAAGCGTCGTCATGATTCCATACAAATATGATATACGATTTATTATTATTGGAAACTCTCCATTTAGTAGATTAAAGCCATAATGTACCTCATCTATTCGTCCTTTCGCAATCAACCTTACGGCAATATAAGCAACTATCGGAACCAATGAAAGGGCAATTGTTGCAAACTTTTTTCTTTTCCCTACAGCCAATTTCATATTTATAGCAGGATATAATATCGCACCAATGGCTAACACCTCTTTTGTGAATACTCCTGCTATTGACGATAAAATAAACAAACGCCAATCCTTAGCCTGTACCGACCAAAAAATCAAAAGCATCCATAGGTGGCTCAATGAATCAACCATCGGTAATGCTGCGGAACGAGTAACCGAAGAAGATGTTATGTATATGATACCACCGATAAGTGAAAGCAGGCGACTTAGCTTGTGGAAGCGAATTAGATAAGCCGTAAAAAATAGAGCCGTCAGCAATGTAGCTAGGGAGTTAAGGAGAGCAAATGAGTAGGGGAAGGAAAGTCCTGTTATCCAGTGTATTCCACTTGCCAACCATATCGGCAACATCCTGTAGCGATAAGGAGAATTATGTGGTGGAGATAGATGCTCGCCCGTTTCTGCTTGATACATGTATACAGCAGCATCTCCCCAGCTATTACTTATTTTCCAACCTCCATCACCATCAATCAGTATATCTTCGTTTTGGTACATTCCCATGTCAGGGGCAATTGTTTTTAGTTGGTCAGTTATCTCACTTTCTTTAGTCCAATACTCAGTACCCGTAGAACGACACGGACCATGAACATAATGCCATGAAGTCGAATAAAGAAGCGAAAGAAATATTAGTATTGCCAGCCACCAAAAGCCCCGACCATTAATAATCTTACTGATATTATCTTCCTTAATCATCCGATAAAGCCTTCTCTTTTTTGAGCAATCCTCAGAGTTACCGCAACTCAGGAAGCTCCACCGAAACGGCTCCTGAGTTGAGCAGACAATCAACGGTCTCGCCATGCAGAGCGTAGAAGGCTAGGTAAAGTTCGTTCGCCAGCTCCACATACATCGACTGGTAATTCTTACTCAGAGCAGGGTCAAGCAACACGCTTTGGTTGGGGAAGCTAAGTTGTTCAAAGGCATATCCTGGAGTAGCAGTCTGCCCAGCAAGCCACTCAGTAACATCCCCCCAGGGCATAGGATTAGAGCTAATTAAAACCACGCTAGGCAGATATTTGCCTATTAGTTTAGGATAGACGTGATGGTGTCCAGCCATGCCTACAACTTGATGCTCACCATTCAGAGCAGCTTCAGCATTGCAAAGACCAGCAATATCAAGATTGGGCAACCCTGAAGCGTAGGGCAATGCTCCTGCTGAGCCGCAGGCAATTGTAGTTCCTGGGGGCAGCACCTCACCCAGCCATTCGCCAGCCATTAGTTTGTAACGATTGTGCCTGACATGATGGGGCGCATTCAATCTATTTAGAGTTGGAACGATATTTACAGTCAAAGATAAAATAATAAATAGTCCCACAAAGCCATACACAATTCCAGAGAACCACTTTTTCGTCGTTTTCGAGAGAAGCTCTTTGAATCCCAGGCTTGCCAAGAGAACAATCATCGCCAACACCGGCACAAGAAAACGATAATACCCCAGATAATCGCCGCCCGCATAGACTATAAAGGCAACCTGAGCAGCGATTACCAATACCAGCAGCACAACCGCTGGTCGCTTCCAGCCTTTAATTACGCTCCAGATTGACGCAATCGCCAGGATCAACGGAGGACGCAGCCACGCCCAGAAGAAGACGTACCCCGCACCATCTATCATCTGCGGTAATGTTCCACCTGTTTTTACATAAGCCGGAAGCGGCAACCATAGACCATAGTAGAGCTGCCGGAACAGCAGTTGACCCAAAACCAACCCAAGGGCAATTGCCAAATCCCGCCAGTCGGAACCAGTTTTTTCCTTCCGCCAGTGACAGTAGCCCCAGTGAACGAGAAAAACAACTACGTAGGCAGCACCTTCAGGTCTGGTCAATGCTGCAAGCCCAAGCCAAAGACCTGTCCAGGGAAAGCGACTCTTTTCTGCTCGAAGATGGGTGAAAACCGCTGCAAACAGCAGAAGCGCGAAGAGCGAGGTCTCTAGTCCAGAGCCAGCCCACGCTGCCAAAGGGAACATTACCGCCAGCATTGCGGGAGTAGCCAGCGATAGCCACTTCTTGTCAGGAATCAGGCGTTGAGCTAACCGCCAGAGTAACCACAGCAGCACAACTCCAGCGATGACTCCAAGTATTGGCGCGAGAACAGGAACCGACAATCCCAGCAATGCGCCGAAACTTAGCAGTAAAACCCAGAGTAAATTGGAGTACCCCTCGTCGTGAACCCCGGGGTTATAGACCAACCCCTGTCCCTCGGCAAGGTTCTCTGCATATCTAAAGGAGATGTAGGCATCTTCATCGACATGATGAATTGCTATCGTCCATCCACCCCAAAGCAGGGCGATCAGGATAAAAATTAACCATTGAGAACGATTGGCATTCATGGAGTTCGACTCACAAAGTGGTAAACAGGTTTCAGAAAAGACCTTACTCCAGCGGGGGG
>SWBW01002537.1_pt1 | contig 10421 bp, 4 predicted proteins | sample 4693041 | NCBI WGS metagenome assembly SWBW01 (sample SAMN10267271, study PRJNA491770) | bioreactor metagenome | isolation source: DHS bioreactor inoculated with marine methane seep sediment | place: Japan: Omine Ridge, Nankai Trough | collected 2006-05-06
GAGGAGACCCTGGGTGTCCGCCCTCGCGGCATCTGGCCTCCGGAGGGGGCGGTCAGCCCGGAGACGGTGCGGCTAGCCTCGAGCTGCGAGCTGGACTACGTCGTCACGGACGGCACGCTCCTGTTCCACTCGCTGGACGACCGCGGCAGCACACCCGGCCGCAACCGCCTGAGCCAGACCTACCGCTTCGGCGACGCCGCCCTCTTCTTCCGCGATAACGAGCTCTCTGAGCGGATCTCGACCGAGTACCCCCGGTGGGACGACTCCGCCGCCGCTGCCGCAGACCTGCTCCAGCGCGTGCGCGAGCTCGGCGCGGCCGCCCACGTGGACGGCGACGGCCCGCCTGTGGTCGTCATCGCCGCCGACGAGAACCCCTGGGAGGCCTACCCCAACCGCGGGCTCGACTTCCTCGGCGCGCTCTACGAGCAGCTCTGCTCCAGCGACGAGATCAGGACCGTCACTTTCAGCGAGCACCTCGCCGAGCACCCACCCACCGTGACGCTGGACTACCTCCACTCCGGGTCGCGCATTGAGAGCAACTTCGCCGTCTGGATCGGTGACCCGGAGAAGAACCGCGCCTGGGACCTGCTCGGCCGGGCGCGAGGCCGCCTCGATCGAGCGCAGCGAGACCCGACGGTCGACCCATCCGCGCTGGGGCAGGCGCGCGACCACCTGCTGCGAGCCGAGAGCTCGGACTGGTTCTGGTGGCTGGGCGAGCCCTTCTCCTCCGCCGAGGACTCGATCTACGACGCGCTCTTCCGCGGTCACCTCATCGGGATGTACCGCACGCTGGGCGATAGCCCCCCGGCGGACCTGTCGCGCCCCATCGCCCAGGGCGGGATCGTCAAGCCCCTGCGTCAGCCCACCGCGTACATCCACCCCCAGATCCGGGGCAAGCGCACCTCGTTCTTCGAGTGGCGCAGCGCCGGCTTCTACCGCGTCCCCACCGGCGGCTCGCTCTATCAAGAGCACTCGATCATCAGCGGGCTCTACTGGGGCTTCGACGTCGGGCGCTTCTTCCTGCGGCTCGATCCCGTGGAGTCACAGCGCGGTGGGACCGCGCTCCGCCCCGACTCGCTCTCGATCTGGTTTGAGCTCACCGCCCCCGACCGACAGATCACGGCCCGGCTGACGCTGGATCAGCTGCCGCACCTGTCGTTGTCGCTGCAGCGCGACGGCGGCACCCGCGATCTGGGCCAGGTGGAGGAGATCGCCTACAAGGAGGTGATCGAGCTGGCGATCCCGCTGAGCCGGCTCGATCTCGCGCCAGGGACTCGCGTGGGGCTCTCGGTGCACTTCGCCCGCGGCGAGGAGGAGCTGGCCAAGGTCCCCTTCAAGGGAGTGGTCGAGGTGGAGATCCCGGGCGACGAATTCGGGGCGTAGCCGCATGCGGCGAAGGAAGGCGAAGGAGGCCGCCACGGCGAAGCGGTGGCGGCCGGTCGCCGCGCCGCGCGGCATTTTTACTGCAAATTCTGGATCGCCTCCCGCGCCGCTTTCGCCAGATCCTCTGGCGGGCTGAACGTCAGGTACTTCTTGTAGCTCTTCTTCGCCGCGGCCTTCTGCCCGGCTCCCTCGTAGACCTGCCCCAGGTCGTAGTAGACCTCCATGTACCGCTGGTTGCGCTTCAGCGCCTTGCGCAGGCTCTCGATCGCGGCGCGCGTCTCGCCGCGCTCGTCCTGAACCAACCCCTTGCGGTAGTACGGCTCGGGGCAGAGCGGGCAGACGCGCGCGGCCTCATTGTACTGCCCCGCGGCCGCGGACAGGCCCCCGCCGTCCTGGTGGGCGCGCCCCAACAGGACGTGGATCATGGCCTTGATCCGCGGCGGTCGCTGTTTCTGCGCCAGCTGCCTGATCGCCGCGTTCAGCTTGCGGACCGCCTGAGCTGACTGCCCCTTGTTGAGCATGACCCTGCCCAGGGCCGCCTCCGCTTCAGGGTAGTTCTCAAGTCGACCGGCCATTGTGCTCGCTGTCGAGCTGGCCTGGGACTCATCGTTGTTCATCAGGTACGCACGCACGAGGAGGTCCCAGGCCTCGGGGTTTTCAGGGAGCTTGCTCGTGGCCTTCACCAGCAGCCCGATGGCGGCGGCCGCCTTGCCCTCGACGAGCTTGAGCCGCCCCTTGGCCAGGGCGAGCTCCCCCGCCTTGGGCTGGCGGGCCTCTGCGGCGCCGACCTGCTTGGCGGCCTCGCCGAGCCGCCGTTGATCGGTGTAGACCTGCGCCAGCTTGAGCCGGATGTTGGGGTTGTTGGGGGCGCGCTTCCGGGCGTCGTTGTAGTTCGTCGCGGCCTCGGCCAGCTCCCCCATGTCGAACTCCACCGCGGCCAGCTTGCTCAAGATCATGATGTTGCCGGGGTTGGTCCGGTGTGCCTCGGCCAGCCGCTTGCGCGCATTCTTGAAGTCACCCCCGGCCATGTGGACCTCGGCGAGCTTGAGCAGGGCGTCATAGGCGTGCTTGTCGTGCTTCAGCGCAAACAAGAACTTCTCGCGCGCCTCGGACATTTTGCCCATCTGCATGTAGATCTCGCCGTAGGCGGTGAGCAACCGCGCGTCCTTGGGGTGCTCACGCAGCAACTCCTGGATCTTGCTCTCCGCCGCTGGCCCCTGCTTCTGGGCCGCGAGGACTTTGGCCTTGACGATGTGGGCCTCGAGCATCCCCGCGGCCATCCCCAGCGCGCGATCGACCTCCTTGTTGGCGTCGGCGTACCGACCCAGCTCGACGTAGATCCGTGCACGGAGCACGTTGGCGGCGGCGTACTGCAACCCCTTGGCGTGGGTCAGCTCGGCGAGGGCGATCTTGGGGCGACCGTGGAGCAGGTGGATCCGGGCCATATGGTAGAAGGGGTGCGGTCGCCCCTTCATCAGCTGCTTGGACTTGCGGATCGCCGTCGCCGCGTCGCCCAGCATGGAAGCGTCGATCAGCACTCCGGCGAGCTCGTCCTGGAACAGGGGGTCGCGGGCGGGTTTGTGCGCCTGAGCCCCGCGGATGTGCCGCTTGGCCTGGTCCATCTGGGCGCGGCTGAGCACCAGCCGGGCCAGGATCAAGTAGGCCCATCCTTTCTGCCCGCGGGTGGCCAGCTTCTGGCGCTTCCCCACCGTGATGCTCGTGAGGTCGACCTCCGCGTCGATGAGCGGCTGACGGTTCGCGACCCGCAGCCTGGCCCGTCCCAGGTGTGAGGCGATGTGATCCTTGTTGATCGCCAGCGCCTTGTCGTAGGCCGCCAGCGCCTGCTTTGACATCCCCTGCGCGGCGAGGCTGTCGCCGAGAGCGCGCAGGATCACGGCGTCCTTTGGATCGAGCTTGTGGGCCGCCTCCAGCTGCATGCCGGCGGCGGTGGCGTTGCCCTCGAGAAGCGACACACGCCCTTGCAGGTAGGGCAGCACGGGGCTCTCCGGGTAGTTCTTGCGCGCCTGAATCACCAACTCGGCGGCTCGCTCCAGCGATCCTCCGTAGAGGTTGGCGTAGATGTCGGCGGCTGCGCGATCAGCGCCGCCCCCCTCGGTGTCGGCTGCTGCGCGCTGCTCCTCGGCGCCGGGGAGCGGATCGCCGAACTCGAACGGAATCGCCGCCAGGATCCGCGCGTGCATCCCGTGGGCCTCCCCGTCCTCCGATCGGCGGGCGAGGATGTCAGCGTAGCTCTGGGCCGCAGACATGAAGTCACGCATGTTGCCCGCCTGGAGGCGAACCCTGGCCTGGGAGCGTTTGGCGTGAATCTGCTCCCCCAGCCGGTAGTAGCGCACAGCGAGGCCCACTGCCACGGCCAGCGCCAGGACCCCCAGCGCGGCGCCGACCAGGTAGATCCACCGGTGGCTGCCCGGCTCCCCCACAAGGATGTTGATCCAGGAGGTCGCTGTGCCGTCGGGGACCCTCCGCCGCTGGGGCTTGTCGTCCCCGCGACGTAGTGGGCCGGCCTGTTGACGGAACAACCCAGATTCGCCGGTCATCTGCTCGAGCATTCCGTCCCGACCCACTATCTCCGCGGGCTTCCCCCCGCCCCGGACCCCGAGGGGACCGCCCGGCCTGGTCTCAACGGTGGGCGGCTTGTCGAGAGGGTACGGGTCGTCGTAGGGATAGGCACGACCGTCGTCCTGGTCCAGCGCCGCCGTACGCATCGGGCCAGGCATCTGCCAGTTCTGCTCGCCCGACTGGTCTACTGGCTCCAGGCTCAGCTCGTCTTCATCCTGCTCCTCTGGCATCAGCGGGCGGACCGGGTCCTCAAACCCAGGCCCGGGCAGAGCATGATCTGCCGGGTAGACCTCAGGGGCGCCCGGCTCGAAGGCGAAGGTCGCTTGCTGCTGCGGAGCCGCATCGGGGGAATCCACGACACCAGCCTGCACCTGGTCAAGCTGGTCGTGCGGGTCATATCCATCTTGTCCCAGATCGAACTTGACCCGCGTTTCCAGCTCGCCGCTCTCCCCCAGCTCGGGGAGCGGTAGACCTGCGTCGAAGGGCTCGGCGTCAAAGGGCTCGGCGTCGAAGGGCTCGGCGTCAAAGGGCTCGGCGTCAAAGGACACAGGAGCGCCGTAGGGATCGGGGGCGTCGCCAAAGGGCCCCAGGTCAGGGGGCGGGTCGGCGTGAAAAGGCGCCTCTTCAAACGGCCCCGCTCCAAGGTCCTCTGCTGCGGGAGTAGAGATGTCGAAGGCCGGAGCCTGGGGGGGCACCAGAGGATCCGCCTCGAGCCGTGCCTCGGGCAGCGAGAAGACGGACGAGTCGTCCGCTGGTAACGGGGGCATCTCGCCCGCGCTGTCCACCAGCATCTCCACGGAGATCTCCGAGATATCAGACTCGACGTCATCTGGATCTTCTTCGGCCAGGATGATGTCGCCGCTGGCCAGTTCTTCGATGCCCGACTCTTCAGCGGGTACCGCGCCGATGGGGGGCAACGGCGCCGGATCTGGCGGAGACGTAGTGATCTGAACGTCTGCCTCGTAGGTGTCCATTCGATCACCCCTGGGCTCGGGGTCGGCGCTGACGATCTCACGGGTGCCGGACTCGTCAGAGACCTCCTCGACTCCTGAGGCGTAGACGACCTGATCGGGAAGCGGGATCGGGGGGGTCAGCTCCACCACATCCTGAGTGTTGTTCCTGGTGGAGCGATCGAGATCCACGGCCTTCGTCGGGTCGTCAGGCGCGCGCGGCAGGAAATCTTGATCCTCCAGCAGCGCCTCGACCTGTTCGTCGTCGTCACCGAAGAGCGCCTCGGGAGGCGGCGCGTCGGCGTTGACGACGGTGTCGTCCTCCTCGTCCTCTTCGTCGTAGACCTCCCCGAGGCTCTCCGGCTGCAGCGCGGGCTCGATGGCCTCGAACCCGACCGGTCCGCTCTGATCCAGCCCCACCTCGGACGCTCCCGGAACAACGGTGGGCTCATCGTGCTCGAGGTGACTGAGGTCGTAAGCGCCGATCTCCCCCAGAGGTTCCGGCTCTTCGTGGTGTTCGCCCGGGACCCACGTTGGCTCCTCGTCGTCCAGGTCGCCCTCGTCCAACGCCGGTTCCGGCGCAGGGGTGGCCCAGTCCGGATCACCAAGCGCCTCTTCGAGGAGCTCGGCCTCATCCTGCTCCACCTCCTGGGTCTGGTCCTCGAGGATCACCGCGGGCATCTGCCCTGGGTCCTCCTGATCGTAGCCACCCGCGATCTTCTCCTCGGTGCGCTCGTCGGGCGGCAGCTGGTCGGCGGCAGAGGTCTTCGGGCTGTCGTCGGTGATCGTGGAGTCAGACCAGTCGGTGCCATCAAGCGGCGGCAGGTTGTGCCCCATGTGGGTCGGCGGCAGGAAGGGAGCGGTGGTGTACTCGTCCTCTTCCTCCGCCTCATCCTCATAGAGATGATCTGAGATGGGCCGACCACCGACCTCGCTGACCTCATCCTCGACGGCCATATCCAGCGCGTCACCGCCCAGCGCGGTCAGGTCGGGATCGACTCTGGAGAGCGCATCTCCCCCCACCGTGGTGAGATTGGGGTCGTCCACCTCGGTGTCGGACTCCTCGTCGATCTGCTCTATCTCATCTTCTGCGAGCTGGGAGGCGAGGCTATCAGGCAGCGTGGAGTCCACCTCCTCGACCCCTGAATCCCACTCCGAGAAACCGCCGTAGCCCAGAACATCGGAGGGGTCGTCTCCGAAGGCGACCTGCGCCTGCTGGGCTGGATAGACCTTGGTCTCCGTCTTGGCCCGAGGGCCCATTTCGCCGCCGTAGTTGACCAGATCATCGATCTCGTCCAGCAGCTTGCGGACCTTCTCATTGAGCGGGTCGAGCTCCTGGGCTCGCTCGAGGACCTCGAAAGACTGCTCGAAGTCACGCCTATGGTAGAGGGCCTCGCCCTTGAGTAGGTGGGCCATGGGGTTGTCTGGGGCGAGCTCCAGCGCGACCCGCATCTCTCCCAGCACCTCGTCGTGCCTGGAGAGCGCCATCAGCGCCATTCCCAGCACCAGCCGCCCCTCGATGTACGTGGGGTGGGCCAGCAGCCCCAGCCGGCAAACCTTCACCGCCTCCTGGAACTGACGGCGGACGATCAGCACCTTGCCGCGCTGGATGAACTCCGGGACCTTGAGGTCCTTTCGTATCACGCTGTCCGAGGCTGACAGAGGTCTAGCCAAACCACGTCCTTGTGGGTGGGCTCAAAGCGAACACACCCGTATCATTCCCGGTGGCCCGCCACCTTAAAAAAGGCGGCCCACTGGGCTCTGTGGACACATAAAACTATTGTAATTTTAGGGGATCAGAGAAACCAGGTCAATTTCGCAGATCTTACGTCATCGCAGGCCACATCCGCTGACGTGGCTGCTTTGGCGTGATCAGGGGGTATGGCGCTCCCCGTACCAGGCGCTGCTTGGTGATGAACCACCGTTCGCCCTCTCTCTTCCAGGTCTGCTCGATGAACGAGGTGTGGAGCCGACCGCTGCGCATCATGTACCAGTCCACCCGCACCACCGCGAGGGCTTTGTTAGACCCCTTCACCTTGACCTCGCCCACCTGACACCCGGTGATCTGGAGGTCACCGAACTCCTGCCGCCTGGCCATGAGGGTAGAGCGCTTCTCCTTGGGGACAAGCTCGGCCATCCACTCCGTGCGGCCCCAACGGACGGCGGCGTTGTACTTCAGGAGCGCGTCCTGGAGGTTCTCTTTGTTCGACCGGATCATGCAGCCACCCAGCAGCAGGGCGACGAGGACGGTGAGAAGCTTATACATGGGTCGAGCCTAACGGCGGATGCGGGCCGGAGCAAAAAAAGGCACGTCTTCGATTGAGCCCGGCTCAGGACTTGGAGCGGGTCAGGACGCGCTTGAACTTGGCCAGATCCTCGCTGCGAAACTCCCGCATCACGACCAAGGCCGCGAAGTAGACCACGAAGACCAGGATGCACTCGGCCAGGGTCACGAGCTTGGAGACCTCGGGGACGAGGTACCCCACCCCCAGGGCCACGCCCATGGCGATGAGGGTCCTCAACACCGAGAGGAGGGGAAACGCCGCCTTGAACTGCTGATAGAGCAGGACGGTCGAGATCACCATCCCCAGGGCCATGGCGCTGGCGGAGGTCCAGGCCGCCACCTGCATGGCGTTGGCCTCGGTCCCGGCGCCCGGGATCAGATGGTTGTTTACCAGAGCTGCCGCCGCCAGGGTGAGGAAACCGGCGATGTTGGTCTTCACGGTGTGACCCGCGCTGTTGAGGATGGTGTTGATGATCGTGAACATGGAGAAGCAGACCATCCCGCCGGCGAGAATCCGCAGCGCGGCGCCGCCGACGCGGTACTTCTCCTGGAAGGGGACGTTGATCACGGCCTCGGGGTTGGCCATGAAGACGACGGCCACACCCGCCGCGAAGATCATCGACAGGCGCAGGGTCTGCTTGATGTAAGCCTGTGTCGTGGAGAGATCGTCCTCGAAGGTTGAGCGTGAGATCAGCGGGAAGATCACGAAGGCGACGGCAAGGATCGCCTGGTAGGGGATGAAGGCCAGCGACTGCGCCGTGCCATAGAACCCGGCGTAGGCCGAAGCGACGTCAGCCTGCGCCTGGGCGCTGGCGTGCGTCGAGAGGGTCCCCACCAGCCGCTTGAGCAGGAAGAGGTCGGCCCGCATGATCATGTTGAGGCAGAAGGTGTAGAGGAAGATCTGCAGGATGAAGGAGAGGATCCGCATCGCGGGGAAGGTGCGCTTGACCTTGAAGGGCAGCCCCACCCACAACGAGGAGATGATCAGGATCATCGCCGCTGCCGAGACGAAGCCACCGACGGCGCCCATCAACCCATACCCCGCCGCGACGGCGCCCAGGATCAGGGCCGCGCGGAGCGTGGCGAAGCCAACGTCGAGGCTAGCCTGTCGACCGAAGCGGCGCAGGCCGTTGAGCGAGCCGACGAAGACCGCGTAGAACGAGTAGCAGAACATGATCCCCGCCGAGAGGCGGTAGAGCGGCGCGAGCGCCTCGTCTCGTTCCCACGCCGCGATCAACGGCGCGAGGAGGACATAGGCCACGGCGAGCCCACCCCCCACCATGAGCTGCACCAGCAACGCGGAGCGTTTGACGCCGTCGGCCTGCGCCTCGTCCTGGGACGTAAACTTGCTCACGCCCTGAATGGTCCCCGTTACGATGACGTTGTCGATCACCGAGACGAGCCCCACGACGAGCAAGTAGTTGCCCCAGAGGATCTCGGAGTCGAAGAGCTTGGGCAGGGTGAAGTAGATCGCGTAGCCAGCGATCATGAAATAGAGCTTGGCAAACGCGATGTAGATAACACCGCGGCCAGCTGTAACCGAGGCATCCGCCATGCTGCCGTGATTAGTCTCTAGGCGCCGTGGAGTCAAGAAACGCTGATGCCGCGAGGCGTAAACATAGCCGCATGCGGCGAGGAGGCGAAGGAGGCCGCCGCGGTGAAGCGGTGGTGGCCAGCCGCATGCGGCGAGGGGGGCGAAGGAGGCCACCGCGGCGAAGCGGTGGTGGCCGGTCGCCGCGCCGCGCGGCGTAAACTCAGCAGGCCGCCGCGGCGAAGCGGTAGTGGCCGGTCGCCGCGCAGCGCGGCGTAAACCTCCAAGGTGGCGTCCCCAACGGGATTTGAACCCGTGTCGCCGGCGTGAAAGTACCGTTCGGAAGTCCACGCCTGTCCGCCGGTGTCCTCACCTCGTTACATTTCAAGCGGTTACTAGCACGCTTGTCTCTGGGGGTCCACGGAAAAAGACCCCAGAAGACGCAGCCGTGGATACAGGATGGATACAGATTTGGCGTGATCAGCGCCCTGCTGCGAGGAGGTCTCGGCGGCGGAAGCGGACACGGCGGCCGTGGCGGACAGCTGGGAGCCCTCCCCTCTGAGCCGCCTTGAGCACTGCGGCCTTAGACATCTTCAGCAGCTCGGCAGCCTGATCTGCATCGAGGAGCTCGTCCAGGACCGGGGAGGCCTGGAGCTCCTCGCGGACCACCCGGCGAACCAGGGTCTCCAGGGCCTCCTGGACTTCTGGAGACGCCAGTGCCGCTGCCAGGTCCTTTTCGAGCTCCAGGATCATGCGGCCCCCACCACGATGAACGCCTTGCGCAGGGCGCCAGTGGTCTTGAAGCCGCAGTAGGTCGCGGCCTGACTGGTGGTCATGAAAGGGGACCAGGTGGGGGTCACAGGTGCCTCTTGTGCTTGGCAATCTCCTGACGGAGTAGTCGGCAGGGAGCTACAATGCCATCAGAGACCGGAGTTCCGTTGGTGACATAGTAGGCGGCGGCTTGCTGGACAGTGAGCCAACAACCAACATCAACAGGGACTGAATGGTCTGATTCTGCAGGCATCACCCTGTGCCAGTTTCTCAAAGGCACAGGGTACGCTGCAGGATGGTATGCGCTGCGAAAGCGGGGTCGTCATAACCAGTGAATACACTGGAATCATATAGGTTCTAGGTGTTTCGGTCCCTGCCCTTCCGCTTCTTTCTCAGAGCTCGTTTAGCTCTTTCAATCTTGCCGTCTGAGCTGCTGCTCACGCTAGGTTTGAACCAGTCCCGGAATACGACGACCAGAAGTTGTTCGATGACTTGGTCTCGAAGACCACGCTGCCAGCCCGCCGCTTTCAATGTCCGATTCAACCGAGCTACAAGACGATCGAAACAAGGCAGGTGGGACGTGTTGGGGCGTTGGTGAGGTCGGCGTGGCTTCCAGTCAATGAAGTCCTCTATAGAAGTCGGTAGGTCCAACTCCTTCGATGTAAGCCCTCCTATCAGTCTGTGCCTGCTGGCCGCACGGAGAATAGAAAAGGGCGAGAAAGGGTGTGATTCGGCCAGCGACTCCTGGTGTTTGATCGCACGATCTATAAGATCAGACACGTCCGGGTGCTCAATGGCGGAGGCCATCGCATCCTTCTGCATTTGGTCCATGGGCATATGTGAGGATGATCCCGCCGCCAACGCCTCCTCGACCTTTGAGGTGGACCCCATCTTCTGGACCAAAATGGGGCGCAGCTAAGGT
>SWBW01002722.1_pt1 | contig 10401 bp, 7 predicted proteins | sample 4693041 | NCBI WGS metagenome assembly SWBW01 (sample SAMN10267271, study PRJNA491770) | bioreactor metagenome | isolation source: DHS bioreactor inoculated with marine methane seep sediment | place: Japan: Omine Ridge, Nankai Trough | collected 2006-05-06
CGACAGCTACGTCTTCGGCGCCCACAACCACCGCATCCCCAAGCTCGCGGATCCGGTCCCCATCGACGGGCGGCTGAGCTACGCGGCGGTGCGGGCGGTGCGGCAGATCGGCTCCTACATCGGCATGATGGTGATGATCGTCGTCCACCTCTTCCAGGGCTCGGTCCCGGCGGACACCATCGGCGGGCCGATCATGCTGGCCTACACCGCCCAGGCCGCGGCGGAGAAGGGCTGGGACCACTTCCTCTGGGTCCTGGCGCTGATCAGCATCAACCTCGGCATCCTCAACCTGATGCCCGTGCCGATCCTGGACGGCGGGCACATCATGTTCTTCACCATCGAGGCCGCCAAGCGACGGCCGCTCAGCCTGCGGGCCAAGGAGATCGCCTCCTACATCGGCCTGGTGCTGATCCTGTCGCTGCTGATCTTCGCCTTCCGCAACGACATCGTCCGCTACTGGTTCTGAGGCTCCGCCCATGTGTGCCGGCCCGGACAAGACGCTGCTCGCCCTAGACACCGCCACCCGCTGCGCCAGCGTCGCGGTGGCGCGCGGCGGGCGCGTGCTGGCCGAGGGCGCCCGCGAGGTGACCACGCACAGCGAGGGCCTGCTCCCGCTGATCGAGGCGACCCTGACCCAGGCGGGGCTGGGCGTCGAGGCGCTCGACGCCGTGGCCTGCGGCCAGGGCCCAGGCTCCTTCACCGGGCTGCGCATCGGGCTGTCCACGGCCAAGGGGCTCTGCCTGGCGCTGGGGCGGCCGTTGATCTGCGTCTCCTCGCTGCTGGCGCTGGCCCGGGCGGTGGAGGCGGCGGAGGGTGACGCCGCCCAGACGGTGGCCGCGCTGATCGACGCGCGCCGCAAGGAGCTCTACCTCGGCCTCTACCGCGGCGGCGCGTTGCTGGCGCCGGAGGCGGTGGTGTCGCCCGGGGCGGTGCCCGCGCTGCTGCTGGAGCATGCCGCGGAGGGGGCGCCGGTGGTGCTGGTGGGCGACGGCGCTCTGGCTTACCAGGAGCAGCTCCTCGTCACCCTGCAGGGGCGCGCGACCCTGGCACCGGAGCGCTGTCACGCGCTGTCCGCGCGGCACCTGCTGCCGGCGGCCTTCGCGCGCCTGGCCGCGGGCGAGACGGATGACCTGGCCAGGGCGGTGCCGCGCTACCTGCGGTCTTCCGACGCCAAGCTGCCGAGCAAGCCCTTCGCCGGTCTGGGTGGCGGCCAGCGTCTGCCGCGCAGGGCCGCGGCCGCGGCCGCAGAAGCAAGCGACCCCGAGGCGGCGCTGCTGGAGCAGCTGCGCGAGACGGGGCTGAAGCTGGATCGCCAGGGGCGCTGGTGGCACGAGGGGCAGCTGGTGGAGCACCCGCGGTTGGTGGCGGCGCTGCACCGCTGGCTCGACCGGGACGAGCAGGGCCGCTACGTGCTGCGCCTCGACGCAGATCGTACGGCCAGGGTCGAGGTGGAGGACGCCCCCTACATCGTGCGGACCCTGGAGCTCGACGGACCGGGCCGGGCGGTGCGGATCTACCTCCACCTCAGTGACGACAGCGAAGAGGAGCTGGACTACGCCAGCTTGCGGGTGGGCGGCGACAACGCGCTCTACTGCGGCGGGATCAAGGGCCGCTTCGAGGCGCGCTTCTCACGCCAGGCCTACTACCTGCTGGGTGAGCTGATCGAGGCGACGGAGGAGGGCTTCGCCCTGCGCGCCGCCGGTGAGCTGTGGCCCATCGGGAGCCTCTAGATCTAGACTACTCGGAGACCGACACGAAGTAGTGGAGCTCACCATCGCCCCAATCGTCGGCGTCCTGCTGATCGTCAGCAATGACTTTCCTGCACAGGCCCTTCACAGCCTTGATCCCATCCGCTGTCAGGAAGTTGCTCGTGAGGTCGAGGCTCTCGAGGTGTTTGAGGGAGTCCTTCGCGGCGACGAGCCCTTGCGCACCCTCGTCGGTCATCGTGCCGAGTGAGAGGTCGAGCGTCTTGAGCGTCTTGAGCACACTGGCGCCAGGGAGGGCCGCTGCGATCTCATTGGCGAACTGCGCGTTCTTGAGCCCGAGGTGCTCGAGGTGTTCGAGATCAGTCCGCCTGAGCAGTGGGCGCACATCCTTGACGCTGCAATCGCAACCGTATTCTTCATCGCCGTAGTAGATCTCCAGGTGCTGGATGCACGGCATCTCTGCGTTAGCGATGCTCTTCGCGCATTTACTCGTCAGCCCGCCCGTGATGAAGACGGCCCGCTCGAGCGCCGGCGCCACCATCTTGCCCACGTCGAACCCGCCGGTCTCGACCTCGAGCACCTGCAGCTGCGGTACGCCCTTCCACAGCTTCTTGAGGTTCCCCGTGTGGTGCCAGCTGATCTGATCGGTGTTGTCGCCGAACGTGATCTTGCGGGTGGTCGCTGGCGCCTTCTTGCCGAGCAGGTCGATCAGATCCTGGAGGTTATTTTCATTGGGATCGCCGTTGGACTGGAAGGCAAACTCAACGACGAAACGCCCCGAGGGATGACTCAGCACGGCGTCGAGGATGTCAACAGTCCGGCCATCAAACTCGTCGTCGGAGTAGCTATCATGGCTGAGCCGGACCCGGTAGATGAAGCCGTTCCGCCAGAGGAACGCCTCCTTCTGCGTCTTTTGCCACTCTTTCTCCTGCGCCGTTGTGCGCAGATGAGACACGCTGTTGTTGCCTCCTTCGTCGTGGACCGTCTGGTGTTCGGCCAGCGACCCCAAAAAATAGTCGGTGTGTTTTCCGAGCAGGGCCTTGGCTTGCCTGTCCTTGTTGTGAAGCTGGAGCGACATCAACTCGCCGCGCGGATCGCCTTGCTCCTGGAGCCAATCGGCGAATACGGCGTAGGTCTCTCGGTGATGCGGGTCGGCCGTGATGGCCGCCTCGAGCTCAGGGTTGCGTGCGTCGGCGGCGAAGGCGTGCGTGTCTGTAGACGCCTCGCCGCCCGCCTCGACATAGCCCTTCTTCGTCTTCTCGACGACGAGCTTGTCGTGTTGCGTTCTGGCCTCTGCGGGGGGAGGCAAACTTCTTGGTCGTGCTCCGGCCCGGTGTGCCGATCTTGCCGTAGGTCGTGGTGAACGACTTTCCCGCCAGCGAAATCTCCCAGAACTTGTTCGACGAGCCCTCACTGAGCTCGAAATGGCGAGCGCCCGGCTTTCCCGCCGGGTTCGCCTCGGCCTCGCTCTTGCCTCTCTTCGCGGTCGTCGCTTTGCCAGCTTTGCTCTCGACGAGCACATAGCCCTTCTTCGTCTTCTGGGCGACGAGCTTGTCCTGCTGCTTCTTCGCCTCGGCGGCGGAGGCAAACTCCTTTGTCGTGCTTCGGCCCGGCGTGCCGATCTTGCCGTAGGTCGTGGTAAAGGAGTTGCCCGTTTGCATAATCTCCCAGAACTTCTGCGAGTTACCCTCTGAAAACGCGTAGCGTGGCATAGGCGCAACGTTACACCAAAGGCTGCACTCACAGGCTGGCTTTTTTGACATACTCGGGTAACCATCCATAGGCAGCTGCGGCACGAGAAGACATGAACAAAAAGCTGATTATCATCCTCTCCGCGACCATCCTCGTCAGCGCCGCCGTCGCCATCATCGCCGTCCGCTGGCTGATGCCCGCGGCGCTCGAGACGCGGCTGGTCTACAAGATCGACGTCGACGCCGCGATCCACGACAAGCTCCTCTTGCTGGCAGGAGACCTCGAGGACGACTTGAAGAAACTGCGCATCAAGGCGCGCACCGGCCAGGACAAGAGCGGTGACCTGATCGTTACATCCGACAGCGCCGCGTCAACGGAGGCGATCAAGGGCCACCTCTCGAAGCGGTACAAGCAGACCTTCGCTGTCAGCGCGCTGGATCAACGCAGGTTGAAGCTGACCATCACCTCCGACCTGCAAGGGGAGACCCGCGCTTACGTGATCCGGCAGGCGATCCAGGTGGTCCGTCAACGCGTAACGGCGTTCACGAGCCAGGCCGCCGTCTTCCTCAGAGGCCACGAGCTGTACGTCGAGCTGCCAGAGCTGCCTCCCGACAAGCTCGCGCTGATCAAGAAGCTGATGCAGCGCAGCGGCACGCTGGAGTTTCGCATCGCCGATGACGCGTCTCCTCTCTTTGCAGAGGTCGCCAAGGGCATCCAGCCGATCTCGAAGATCGCCGTCAAGCGCGACCAGTACGATGGCAAGCAGCTCGGCACCGTGGCCTACACCGCGCTGACCTCGAAGGATCTGAGCGCCCTCACCGCCTTCATCGCCCAGCTGCCGGCGGCGCAGCGTCCTCCCCTGAGCCGCGAGATCCTCTATGGCGAGGCGAGCTCTGGTGAAAATGAGCGGTTCTATGAGGCCTACCTCGTCCATCGCCGCGCAGCTCTGACCGGGGAGCTGATCAACGAGGCCGAAGTTCAGTGGGACGAGCGGACCGGGCGGCCGGAGGTGTCGCTGACCTTCTCCAAGCGGGGAAGCGAGCTGTTCGCGAAGATCACCGAGGACAACGTCGGCCGACGGCTGGCGATTATCCTCGACGGGAGGGTGAACTCGGCGCCGGTGATCCAGAGCCGCATCGACGGCGGGCGGGCGAGGATCACCCTCGGTGGCTTCAAGGACCCCTTAGCTCTGCAGCAGGAGGCCAAGGACCTGGTGGCCGTGCTGCGCGCGGGATCCCTGCCCACGCGGCTGATCCTACAGAAAGAGCGGGCGCTGAAGAGCCTCTAGCCAGCGCCGCGACTGGCAGCCCGACCACGATCAGGACCACCTCGAACGAGGTGCTGGAGTCACTCAACCGCGCCGTGTCTCCCACGGTGGAGAGGATCGACAGCGTGCCCAGGATCAGGAGGAGGATCGCGGCGATCCGCGCCCAGCGCGCCAGGCTCGTCACAGCAGCGAAGAGGCGCTCCCCGGCGAGGTGCTCGTCGGCCACCTCGGGCAGGTCGGGCGGGGGTGGCGTCTCCACGGGGGGGCGTAGGGGTTCTTGGTTTCCATGCCGCCTGGCGAGCCTATGGCACGCTCGGCCCGAAGTCGATCATGTGATTGGTAGCGGCTCAGCGCTCTGGGCAGTCCACCGTGTGCTCGCCGTCGGGACCGGGGACGCCGCGAGCACCTGTGATATGGTTGTCGTCCCCTCAAGAGGCGATTAGACGGCAGTGGCGACCTTTTCGACGGAAAGCAGGCAGCTGTCCCTGGAGCCCGCACGGGCGCAGCTCAAGCACGCCCTGATCAACGGCCTGGTCGCGGAGGCCGAGGAGATCGGCGAGCAGATCGCCGGCCTGCTGGCGTCCGGCGAGGCCGAGCTGCACCGCGCGTCGATGCGCGAGATCATCGAGGGGATCGGCGTGATCCTCACCGGGGACAGCCGGACCGGGATCGCCTGCCTGGCCCATGTCACGAAGAGGAAGCTCGCTGACTCCACGCTGCACTTCGCGGCCTGGCTCTGGATCACATGGGCCGCCACGGGTCTGGGGGAGACCCGCCTGGCGAGCGAGGCCGCCGACAGGCTGCTGCGGCTGGTGGCCCCGGACGACGACGATGGCATGGGCCTCATCTTGCGCGTCGTGGCCGAGGTCGAGGCGCAGAACGGCGACGTCAACGCGGCGCTGAGACACCTCGCCGAGGCCCGGCAGCTGAGCGAGGGGCAGCGCGACGTCCGGGGGCAGGCCAACGCAATGCTGACCCAGGCCAGGATCCTGGCCGCCAGCGACCGGCAGGTGGAGAGCTTTATCTCGGCCCAGCACGCGGCGCGGCTCGATCCTGCCTGGCCCGATCCGCTTGTCTTCATGACGCAGCAGGCCCTGAGCGAGGGCGCGCTGGATCACGTGAACAAGCGGCTGGCGGCGCTGGACGAACTTGGCCCCCCCGGCCCCGAGACCAAGCGGCTGGCCCGCCTGCTTGCGCTGGTCCAGCAGGGGATCGTCCCGCAGCCCGCCGTGACGGACTATCTACGCCTCCGCGAGGCCTTGCCCGACGCCGCGACCATCGGCGCGCTGAAGGCCCTCGTGCAGCAGAATCCGGCCTTCACCTACCTGCGAGAGGATCTCGCCTGGAAGCTGGTCAAGCTCGGACACCACGACCTCGCCACGGACCAGTTCATCTTGCTCTCGGGCCTTGACCTCGACCCCGAGCTCCGCTCCTCGGTGTCGCTGGGGCTGGGCTACCTCGCCAGCGTGCGCGAGCGGCGCCCACTGCCGCCGGCGCCGCCTGCGTCACAAAAGAAGGCCCGCGCGCGCTCCTCGTCTCACATCCCGCTGCAGGTGCGCACGATCTCCGGGGCGCACGGGGTCGTCCTCCAGCAGCAGATCGAGTCGATCACGGGCCGGAAGGCCATCTTCTCCGGCGATCTGCAGATCTACCCCGTCCCCGACCTGCTGGAGTTTCTGAAGAATGGACGCCGCACCGGCACCCTGGTGGTCCACTCGGCCCACGGCATCAGCGCGGTGCACGTGAAGGGCGGTTTGATCATTAGCGCGGCCTCTCCCGGCTGCACCAACATCGGCAAGCTGCTGCTCGCCAAGGGCGTGATCACCCAGGACCAGCTCGACGAGGTCACCGCCGCCGACCAGGCGAGCATGCTCCTCGGCGGCGTCATCGTGGGGCGGGGGATGGCGGAGCCAGGGACGGTCCGCCAGGCCCGGGTCGAGCAGGCCGAGATCGCCGTCCGCGAGCTCTTCACCTGGAGCGAGGGGCGCTTCGTCTTCTCCACGGAGGCCGCGGGGCTCGACCTGCCGGCGTCCATCGAGATCGAACTCGATCCCCAGCACCTGCTGCTGGAGGCGGTGCGCCAGCTGGACGAGGAGGGGCGCTAGCGCGCGTGGTGGACCCTCGCCCCGCGGCTGCCGCCGCGTTTCTTCGCCGCGTACGTTTATCTGTCAAAACCGCGACCCGTCCGTTGAAGAAACCAGCGCTGGCTCGTGACAGGCGCGTGATGCGCAGCAAAGGGGTTTCGTCGGCGGGCACCTCACGGATTCCACAATGAAAAGTTCTCCAGGCGGAAGAGGGTTCAACTCGAACCATTGCGCCTGAGGCCCTGGGCTATCCAGCGGGTACAAGTCCCCTCTATTACGGCGAATCGTGCAGCGTTGACGATGGTACGGAAAATGCCCTTGTCGATGGGCAGAGCAACCACCCATGGAGGAGGCGACGATGAAGAAGATCGCGGTAGTTGGATGTGGCGCCTACATGGACAGCGGCAACGGCTGTCCGGGAGAGTGGCGCTGCCTCAAGGCTGCAGCGCTGGGCGAGGGGAGCTTCGAGGAGGCCTCGACGGTGGTCTCCTTCGTCAAGTGCGAGTGCCCCGGCCGCTGCGTGGTCCCGAACCTGGGCCTGGCGGCCAAGCTGTCACAGACAAAGCCTGACGTGATCCATTTCAGCACCTGCCTGGTCAAGGGCCAGCCGGGCTGCCCCTACTTCAAGCCCGAGGAGCTGGCCGCCATCGTCGAGAAGAAGACCGGGGTCAAGGTCGTGCTGGGCACGCACGACTACCACTGAGGCGGCGCGGCGTGCACACCTGCGGCTCGCTAAAGCGACAGGCCTCGCTGGAGCGCTGGGGCTGGGCCTCCATTCTTATCAACGTGGGCCTCTCGGGCCTCAACCTCTGGCTGGCCCACCTCTCCGGCAGCCTGGCCCTCATGGCCGAGCTGATGCACAACGTCGCGGATCTCGCCGCGGCGCTGGCGGTCTTGGTGGGCCTGAAGCTCTCTAAGCGCAAGAGCAGCGCCTTCCCCTACGGGCTCTACAAGGTCGAGAACCTGGTCGCCGTTTGCGTGGCGTTGCTGATCTTTTTGGCCGGCTACGAGATCATGCGGGAGACCTTCTACGGCGTCCGGCAGCCCACCGTCGTCAGCGTGTGGATTATCGTCGGTGTGGTGCTCGGGGCCGTGGTCCCCCTGGTCTTCGGCTTCTTCGAGCTACGCGCGGGGCGGGCCGCCAACTCCCCCAGCCTCATCGCCGACGCCTACGAGTACAGGGTCCACGTCTTCACCTCCGGGCTGGTGCTCGTCGCCCTGATCGGGCAGCGCTACAAGCTGCACCTCGACCAGCTCGCGGCGCTGGTGATCATCGTGATCGTGGCGCGGACCGGCTGGTTGCTGCTCAAGGACGCCATGCGGGTGCTGCTCGACGCCTCGCTCGACGCGGAGTCCATCTCCAAGGCGCGCGCGATCATCGAGCGGGAGCCCTCCGTGCTGGCGATCCGTTTGCTTGTGGGCCGGAACGCCGGCCGCTATCGCTTCCTGGAGGCCGTGGTGGAGGCGCGGGTCCAGGGGCTGGAGCAGGCCGACGCCATCTCACGTCGGCTGGAGCAGGCGCTCCGCGCGGCGATCCCTTTTTTGGAGCGGACGATGATCGAGGTCAAGCCATCGCGGCGTGAGGTGGCCTGTCTGGCCCTGCCGCTCAGCGCGGCCGACGGCCCGCCGAGCGAGCACTTCGGCACGGCCCCGCTCTTCCTCTTCGTCGATCGACGCCGCGCTGACGGGGAGCTGCAGCAGCGGATCGTGGTGGACAACCCCTTCTCGGGCGACCCCAAGGGGCGGGGGATCAAGGTCGCGCGCTGGCTGCTCGAGCGCGGGATCGACGTGCTGATAACCCGCGACGACATCGGGGAGCGTGGGCCTGGCTACGCCCTGGGGGAGGCCGGCGTGCAGGTGGTGTTGACCGAGGGGCGCACCGTGGAGCAGGCGCTGGCTGCCGGGGCGGAGGTGCTGACGCCATGAAGACCTATCTCGACTGCATCCCCTGCTTTTTGCGGCAGGCCCTCGAGGCGGCCCGGATGGTGAGCGACGACCCGGAGCTGCACCAGCGGGTGCTGCGCTCCGTGCTCTCGGCCGTGGCCCGCATGGACCTGCGCCAGGCGCCGCCCGCCATGGCGCGCGAAATCCACCAGATCATCCGCGCGGCCAGCGGGGACCCAGACCCCTACCGCGGCGTCAAGGACAGCTCCAACGAGCTGGTCCTGGGGCTGCTGCCGGGGCTGCGCCGTCGCGTCGCCGAGTCGAGCGATCCGCTGCAGACGGCCATCCGCCTGGCCATCGCCGGCAACGTCATCGACTACGGCGTCCGCTCCGACCTCACCGACGAGCAGGTCCGCGGCGCCATCGCCTGGAGCCTCGAGGCGCCGCTGGATCTGGAGGCGCTGGAGGCGCTCCGGGCGGAGATCCTCCGCGCCGGATCGATCCTCTACCTCGCCGACAACGCTGGCGAGATCGTCTGCGACCGCCTGCTGCTGGAGCTGCTGCCCCTGGAGCGCGTGGTGCTGGCGGTCAAGGGCAGCCCGGTGATCAACGACGCCACCCGCGCCGACGCGGTGGCGGCGGGTTTGACCGAGCTGGTCCAGGTGGTGGACAACGGGTCGGACGTGCCAGGGACGATCCTCTCGCGCTGCTCCGAGTCCTTCCGGCGCAGCTTCTACGCGGCTGACCTGGTCATCGCCAAGGGCCAGGGGAACTACGAGACGCTCAGCGAGGCGGACCGTCGGGTCTACCTGCTCTTCAAGGCCAAGTGCCCGGTGATCGCCCGGGACGTCGGCCGCGAGGTGGGCGAGCTGGTGATCGCGCGCAGCCGCTGAGGGGGCCCCGTCCGGCCCGATCGCGGCGCTAGAGGAAGATCATCCCGGCGATCCAGGCCAGGATAGCCAGGGCGGCCAGGGCGTTGAACACCGCGCGCGCCTTGCTCACGGCGTCCCCGTCGATCATCTGCACCACGTCGTCCCCCGAGGTCTCGCGGACCCACTGCGCCAGGCGGCTCTTGTCCCCCATGGCGTTGAACGAGGCGCGCTGCTTGCCGCCCTCGCGCCAGGTGATGTCGAACTGCGCGCCGGCGAAGCGGGCCCGCTCCACGCTGCCCGTGGGGACGAAGGCCTTGGTCATCGGGCTGTCCAGCAGGACCCCCGCGTCACCGGTGACCACCAGCAGGTAGTCCTGGCCCATGATGTAGGCCTCGGCCTGCTCGTCGTTGTCTTGCCACATCGCCAGGGCCTGCTTGAGGTGAGCGTTGATCGTGCGCATGCTCACGGCGAAGCCGACCACCAACAGCGCCGCGAAGGTGACGCCGAAGGCGACCAGCGGACCGACCCGGCCCAGCTCCAGCGCCCCGTCGAGCCCGCGGGCCAGCATGGGCAGCAGGACCAGCTGCGCCAGCAGCACCTGGGTGAAGAAGTAGAGCTTGCGCTCGTCCCGCCTGAACTGCACCGACTTGGAGGCGGCCTCCAAAGAGAGCGTGCTGTGGCGCGCCTGCCCCAGCAGCTGCTGCAGCCGCCCCGGGGAAAGGCCCACGAGGTTGTCGCGGCCGCAATAGGCGCAGTTGACCGCCACGGCCGCGGCGGGGACGTTGAGCAGCGCCGCGCACGATCGGCAGCGGTAGCTCCCGGGCATTCCCTCCACCGGGCTGGCGCCCAGCGAGCTCCAGAAGGTCGAGGCCGCCACGCTGCGCGAGGTGGCCTGG
>SWBW01004354.1_pt1 | contig 10399 bp, 5 predicted proteins | sample 4693041 | NCBI WGS metagenome assembly SWBW01 (sample SAMN10267271, study PRJNA491770) | bioreactor metagenome | isolation source: DHS bioreactor inoculated with marine methane seep sediment | place: Japan: Omine Ridge, Nankai Trough | collected 2006-05-06
CTCGGCGCCAACAGCGCTGAAGGCGATAAAATGCCAGGTGTTGCTACGGGTTACTTGATAACTTTAGACCGTCCCCTACTTACCTACTTACCGCACCAGCGGAGGATCGTGCCGCCGTTGCCGACGACGTAGACCTGCTTGCCGTCGGTGTGGACGTCGCGGAGCTCGTGGCTGGTGCCGGTGATGGTGCTGGTCCAGGTGGTGCCGTCATAGTGGAGGATGGTGCCGTACTGGCCCACGGCGTAGACGTCGGTGGCCGAGCTGCCGCCTGCGCCGATCAGGATGCTGGAGACGCCCGAGGTCATGTCGACCCAGCTGCCCTGCTTGCCGCGCTTGATCGTGCCCTTGGCACCCACCACGAACAGGTCGGTGGCGCTGGCGCCCCAGACCGCGTAGTCGTCGTCGGTGGTGGCGGTGGTGCTGTCGGCGCTCCAGGCCGTGCCGTTGAAGTGGAAGGTCTGGCCCTTGCCCACGGCGTAGATGTCGCTGTCGCTGCTGCCCCAGACGCCACGGATCGCCGATGTGGGGCCGGTGTCGGTGGTCCAGGTGGTGGGCGCTGCGGGGGTCTGGTAGTGGATCAGGCCGACGCCGCCGGTCACGAGGGTCCCGCTGCCGCTGCCCCAGATGCAGCTCAGCGGGGCGGGCGCGGTGGTGACGCCGGTCCAGCTGCCTCCCTTGGCGCGCTTGCTCACGGCGCCGGAGAAGGTGGTGCCCTTGGAGCTGGCGATGTAGAGGGTCTGGGCCTTGTCGCCCCACAGACCGCTGATGGAGTCGGAGCCGCCGTTGTCGGCCTTCCAGCTCGTGCCGTCGTGGTGCAGCAGCGTCCCCATGGCACCGCCAACATAGATGTCGGTGCTGTCGCCCCAGATCTCCGTCAGCCCCTTGGTGGTCAACCGCGGCACCAGCTCCCAGGGGCCGCGGCCGTGCACGATCGTCCCCAACTCGCCCACCACGAAGACATGGTTGTCCTCGCTGCGCCAGACGCCGCTGAGGTTGGCGATCACGCCGGACTGCTGCGGGTGCCACGCGCTGCCGTCGTAGTAGAGCAGCGTGCCGTCGGCGCCCACAGCGAAGACGTCGCCCGGCTTGGCGATGGAGGAGCCGCTGGCGCCGTCGGTGCTGCCCCAGATCGCGTTGAGCCCCTTGCCCTTGGCGCCCATGCTCTTGAGCGTGCCCGCCTCGATGGTGGCGGCGAAGGCTGGCGGGGGTCCGCCGGTGATCACCCCGTGGCCCACGGCGATGAAGGTCTTGTTGGCGCCCCAGACCGCCTGAAGCACAAAGGGCCCGGGGACGCTGAGCTTGGACCACGTGGCGCCGTCGTAGTGCAACACGGCCATGCCGCCCACAGCGTAGACGTCGGTCTTGGAGCTGCCGTGGACCGAGAAGAGCGTGCCGAGCCCGGCGACGGCGGGTGTGCTCCACTTCGTGCCGTCGTGCTGGTGGATCACGCTCTTGCCCACGGCGAAGAGCTGGCCGCCAGCGCCCCACAGGCCGTAGATCGTCTGGGTCGAGGCGGGGCCGAAGGCCTTCCAGCTCGTGCCATCGTAGCGCAGCAGGGTCCCCTGGTCGCCGGCGACGTAGACGTCCTTGGCGCCGGTGCCCCAGACCGCGTAGAGGTCGGCGCTGGTGCCCGAGGTCATGGCGCTCCAGGCGCTGCCGTCGTAGCGCAGGATCGTGCCCTTCTTGCCCACGGCGAAGACCTCATTGGAGGAGGTGCCCCACACCGCGGTGAGGTGCTCGCCGGTGCCAAAGAACATCTTGGCGTAGCCCGCGGGGCAGGCCGGCCCGGTGTCCGGGGTGCTGTCGGCCTGCAGGTCGGGCGCGCCCAGATCGGCGTCGCCCACCGGGGCGTCGGGGCCTGCGTCGCTTGACAGGGTGTCCGGGCCCAGATCCTGACTCAGGGGGACACACTGCCCCTGCCAGCAGCGCGCGCCGACGCCGCAGCGCGGGTCACACAGGGTCGGGTCCGCCGGGTTGTCGCGGGGCCAGTCCGGGCACCCGCTCAGGGAGAAGAGCGCGGCGGTGGCCGCGACCGTGAACAGAGCTCGTTTATGGATAGGGATACTGCTGCGCATGCCAGCAGCATAGGGAGGGAGGTCGCCGCTTGGCAAGTGCGGGCGGTGCCTGTCCAGACTGACGAAGACAGCGTCGGATTGCGTGGACCAGTACGCTCGCTGAGGCGTGCGTTGGGAAAACAATGGAGAGGTCGAACCTTCCGGTATGCGCACAGGCACAAGCTCTGGCGGGCTGTCGACATCCCCAGATTGTTAAATAAGCTCGGCTGGTTGCACCCAAAAGCTGATTTCCCCAAACGTTGATTTCTTGGGTACGTCCCCTCAGCGGATGTTGTACTCGCTCGTCTGGCTCTTGCCCCGCCGGGTGAAGCTGATTGACACGTGGCTGGCGCGGCGCAGCTTGGTGTAATGCTCCAGCGCCTTGTCCGGGGTGTTGATGGGGTGGCCGTTGATGGCGTTGATCGTGTCGCCGTTGGACATCCCCAGCAGGCCGTAGAGGCTGCCCGGTCGGATGGCGTAGAGCTTGAAGCCGTTGGGCTGCCGTTGCGCACGCTGGGCACGATGCGGGCCGAGCGGGCCAGCAGGGTCGTGTTGGCCAGCACCTTGTTCAGGGCGCTGCGCTGGATCTCGTACTTGCCCTCGCCCACCTTGCGGATGCCCTTGGCGATGGCCTCCATCCCCGGCATGGACCGCCGCGGGCGTTTGATGCTGACGCGCGGGTTCGGGGAGGTGACGGGCTGGTTACCCGTGTCCAGGTCGAGGAACTCGTTGCGGTTGCCGTTGAGCAGCAGCACGCGGCGGTCGATGATGTCGGTGATGGTGGCGTCCCCCGGCACCTTTGCGCCGATGCCGAAGAGCCGGGACTTGCTGTCTGTGACATTTTGGATCGCTGCGTAGGACCAGGCCTTGTCCTCGTTGCTGATCAGCGTGGCGATCAGCTTGATGTTGAGCGAGGTCTTCACCGGCGCGTCGTTGTTGGGCTCGCCCGTGGGGGCGCCGCCGGGGTCGCCGCCGGGGTTGGGGCCCTCCACGACCTTTTCGCAGGTGGAGCAGAAGATGTTCCGCGACAGGATCGGGGTGATGTCCCGGGCCCCGTGGGCCACCAGCGTCTGCCCCAGCTGGGGCGGCGGGATGACCCGGCGCGTCTTGGGCGGCGGCAGGTTGGCCTCCACCAGGTGCCCCACGGCCTTGGCGGCCAGCAGCGCGCAGAGCGCGATGGTGAAGAGGTTGAGCATCCAGAAGTATTTGCGGACGATGATCGTCATGGTGTTCGACTGACTCGCGGAGTCCTGTCGGCCCGGGCCGTGCCAGAGTCCGACATATTATACCCTCTCATCGCTGCTGGATCCCCTCTTTCGCAGCGATGACAGGATCCCCCGTACCGGGATCGAGACCCAGCCGGGGCGGTGGTTGATTTCGTAGTTGATCTCGTACAGCGCCTTCTCCAGCACGAAGAGCTCGATCAGATCGCGCGCCGCTGCCGGGTCGTCGGGGTAGGCGCAGCAGCCAGCAATCCCCTCACCGTAGCTGCTGAGGAACGCCGCCGCCACCTCTCGCTCCCAGCGCCGGGCCACCGGCTCCAGCGCCGCCCGATCGGCGGGCTGACCGCCGGCGAAGCTCTGCAGGGCCGATGAGGCGGCGTAGTTGAATGAGCGCAGCATCCCGGCGACGTCCCGCAGCGGGGAGTGCTTGCGGACCCGCGCCGCCCCCGGGCGCGGCTGCTCCCCCTCGAAGTCGATGATCTGGATGTCGTGCTGGGTCACCAGGACCTGCCCCAGATGGTAGTCACCGTGGAAGCGGGTGCGGCAAAAGCCCCCCGCCAGGCGGTCAGGGCAGAGCGCCTCGATCTGCTGCTGGATCAGGGCCTCCTGCGCCAGCAGCAGCGCCACCTCGTCTTGCAGCGCCTCGGGCAGCGCCTCGCGCCGCTGCGCCAGCTCGCCCAGCGTGCGCTCGGCGTCAGCCCGGACGTTGGCCCGCCAGCGCCCGAGGTGCTCCACCGTCACCGGCTCGGGATCGAAGGCGGGGTCGCCGGTCTGCAGAGAGAGCGCGTGGTGCAGCTGGCCGGTGCGCAGGCCGAGGGTGTGCATCAAGGCCAGGTGCGCCGGCAGCCCGTCGTCGTCTGCGTCGGGCTCCAGCGAGCGCTCCAGGTGCCGCTCCAGGTGGTCGAGGGTCACGCTCCAGCCGTCGCCCTTGTTGGGGGCGAAGCCCTGCAGCAGCGCCACGGCCAGGTCGGGGCCCTCCTCCCGGTGCAGCTCCACGGAGCCGGCCACGGGGGGGATGTTGGGGAAGCGCGCCACCTCGGTGAGGTGGCGACCGATCTCCAGCTCGGGGCAGGGGCTCTGGGGCAGGCGGCGGTAGCCCTTGAGGATCAGCCGGTCGCCCAGCCGCACCGAGGTGTGGCTCTGCTCCACGCCCAGGCTGCGGGCGCGCTGGGGCTCCTGCTCGGAGAGGTCGGGGGGGAACGACGACGTGGGGCTGCCCTTGATCCGCGCCCCGGGACCGAGGGGCAGCTCGCCGCCGCCGCGGATCAGATCGAGCAGCAGGCGGCAGAAGCCGGGGTCGAAGTAGGCGTCGTGCAGCGCGCCGGTGCGGTGGCCCTGGCGGACCTTGGCCACCACGGCGCCGGGGTGCTCCTGGAGCACGGCGTCGGCGGCGTCGCCCCAGGCCAGGGCTAGCGGGATGAAGTACTCCTGCGCCTGCGCCCCGGCCAGCTGCACCCGGGCCAGGCAGAGCAGCCACTCCCCCTCGGCCCCCGCGCAGAGCTCGGTGGAGAGCTCGAGCCCCTCGATGGCCGCGCCCTTGCCGCCGAACCAGCGCTGGGCGTCGATCCAGCCCGGGAGCAGCGCGCCCAGCCGGTCGAGGCCCTGCTGGATCGTCCCCCAGCCGCCCGTCAGGACCCAAAAGGGGATCTCCGCCGGCGCCTGCAGGTCCTCGTAGGGCAGCGCCTCCCCCTCGGGGCAGAGCGAAAACCAGTAGAAGCCGTGCCCTGGCAGGGTCAGCAGGTAGGGCAGCTCGCCGACGCGCGGGAAGGCGGTCTGCCCCATCAGCTCCACCGGGATGCGGCCATGAAACTCCTGCAGATCGAGCTCCACCGGCTGGGCGCTGGGGCAGAGGTTGGCCACGCAGAGCAGGATCTCGCCGTCGAGCTCCCGCAGGTAGGCCAGGATCTTGGCGTTGCGCGGGTGGAGGAAGCGGATCGCGCCGCGGCCGAAGGCGCGGTGCGCCTTGCGCACGGCGATCAGCCGCTTCATCCAGTTGAGCAGCGACGAGGCGCTGCGGGCCTGGGCCTCGACGTTGACCGCCTGGTAGCCGTAGACCGGGTTCATGATCACCGGCAAATAGAGCTGCGCCGGGTCGGCGCGGGAGAAGCCCGCGTTGCGGTCCACCGACCACTGCATCGGCGTGCGCACGCCGTCGCGGTCGCCGAGGTAGATGTTGTCCCCCATGCCCAGCTCGTCGCCGTAGTAGATGATCGGCGTGCCGGGGAAGGAGAGCAGCAGGCTGTTGAGCAGCTCCACCCGGGCGCGGTCGTTGTCCATCAGCGGGGCCAGCCGGCGGCAGATCCCCACGTTGCGCCGCATGCGCGGGTCTGCGGCGTAGGTCTGGTACATGTAGTCCCGCTCGCGGTCGGTGACCATCTCCAGGGTCAGCTCGTCGTGGTTGCGCAGGAAGATGGCCCACTGGCAGGTCTCGGGGATCTCCGGCGTCTGGCCCATGATCTCGATGATCGGCTGGCGGTCCTGTTGGGCCACGGCCATGTAGATCCGCGGCATCAGCGGGAAGTGGAACGCCATCTGACACTCGTCGCCGTCGCCGAAGTACTCCCGCACGTCCTCGGGCCACTGGTTGGCCTCGGCCAGCAGCATGCGGTCGCGGTAGTGGGCGTCGAGGTCGGCGCGGATGCGTCGGATCACGTCGTGGGTCTCGGGGAGGTTCTCGTTGTTGGTCCCCTCGCGCACGCAGAGGTAGGGGATCGCGTCGAGGCGCAGGCCGTCGACGCCGGCGTCGAGCCAGAAGCGCATCACTCGGGTGACCGCTTTGACCACGCGGGGGTTGTTGTGGTTCAGGTCGGGCTGGTGCGAGAAGAAGCGGTGCCAGTAGTAGGCTCCGGCCGTCGGGTCCCAGGCCCAGTTGGAGCTCTCGGTGTCGGTGAAGATGATCCGCGTTCCGGCCAGCTTCTTGTCGCTGTCGCTCCAGACGTAGTAGTCGCGCTTGGCCGAGCCCGCCGGCGCGTTGCGGGCCGCCACAAACCAGGGGTGCTGGTCCGAGGTGTGGTTGATCACCACCTCGGTGATCACCTTCAGGCCCAGCCGGTGGGCCTGGCGCACGAAGGCCCGGAAGTCGCGCATGCAGCCGTAGTCGGGGTGGACGCTGAGGTAGTCGGCGATGTCGTAGCCGTCGTCCCGCAGCGGCGAGGGGTAAAAGGGCAGCAGCCAGATGCAGGTCACCCCCAGCGCGTGGATGTAGTCCAGCCGCTCGGTCAGCCCGCGGAAGTCGCCGTAGCCGTCGTCATTGCTGTCCGAGAAGCACTTGACGTGCAGCTGGTAGATGATGGCGTCCTTGTACCAGAGCGGGTCGTCCTCGAACATGCTGGCGTCGGCTCCTCTGCGAGCAGGGAGCATAAACCCGCCCCAGCGCTCCAGCAAGCTACCGTGAGGACACACATTTGCCCTTGCACCACGTTGGGGGTAGGGGCCAAGCTCAGCGCAGGGCGCCACGCCGGCGCCCTGCTCAGGAGACATGCTCAAACGCCTGGTAGACATTCGCGCCGGTGAGGGGAAGCGGGCGCTGCTGGCCTGCGCCAGCCTGCTGCTGGTGATCGCCGCCTACACCATGGTCAAGTCGGTGCGCGACGCGCTCTTTCTGAGCAAGTTCGGCATCACCGAGCTCTCGCTGATGGCCGTGGGGCTGGCCGTGGTGACGAGCTTCATCATCTCGATCTACCTGCGCGGCACGGCCGGCCTCTCACGGAATCTGTTGATCTGGGGCACCAACGTCGTGATCGCCGGCACCCTGGCCCTGATCTGGCTGGGCACCTTCTCCGCGGGGCTGGCCAACGTGATCCCCTGGGCGCTCTATATCTGGTCCAGCATCTTCGGCGTCTTCATTGTGATGCAGTTTTGGCTGCTGGCCAGCGATCTGTTCGATACGCGCGAGGCCAAGCGGCTCTACGGCTTCGTCGGCGCCGGCGCGATCCTCGGCGGCGTCAGCGGCGGCTTCCTCTCCCGCTCGCTGGCGGCGGGGATCGGCGCGAGCAACATGCTGCTCGTGGCCGGGGGGATGCTGCTGTTGGAGGCAGTGCTGGTGAGCTTCGTCTGGCCCCTGCGCAAGAAGGAGGAGGCGCCCAGATCGAAGCCCAAGCCCGCGCAAGGCCCCAAGCCCAAGCCCAAGGGTGGGCTGGCCACGGTGTTGGAGCACCCCTCGGTGCGCTTGCTGGCGGCCGCGGTGCTGTTGATGACCATCGCCACCACCCTGCTCGACTGGCAGTTCAAGGGGATCGTCAAGGCCGAGTACGCCGGCCGGACCAACGAGATGGCGGGTTTCTTTGGCTCGCTCTACGCCTACCTCTCGGTGGCCTCCTTCTTGATTCAGACCCTGCTCACCGGCACGATCCTGCGCCGCTTCGGCGTGGGGATTGGGCTGTTGATGCTGCCCACCGGCCTGATGCTCGGCTCGGGGCTGATCCTGACGCACACCGTGTTGCCCTTCATCTCTCGGCTCACCGCGGCCAGCACGGCCAAGGTGGTCGATGGGGGCCTGCGCTTCGCGGTGGACAAGGCCTCCATGGAGCTGATGTGGCTGCCCGTGCCCCCGGACGTCAAGGAGCGCGGCAAGTCCTTTGTCGACACGGTGATCGACCGCCTGGGCACCGGTGTCACTGGCTTCATCTGGCTCGGCCTCGCCGCGCTGGGGCTGGGGCATCCGTCCAAGATCCACTGGATCAGCATCGCGGTGATGGCCATCGTCGTCGTCTGGCTCGTGGTGATCTTCAACGCCCGCAGCGCCTACCTGGTGACGCTGCGCGAGGCGCTCTCCACGCGCAAGCTCGACCTGGACCGCGTGCCGATCAACCTGGTGGACGCCGAGGCCCAGCGCACGCTGGCCACGACCCTGGCCAGCTCGGATCCGCGGGAGGTCCACTTCGCGCTCTACTTGCTCGACGACGTGGCGGGTCCGCTCCCCGCGCTGGACGCCCCGCTGGCCCACGAGGAGGCCAGCGTGCGGGTGGCTGCGCTGAAGCTGCTGACCCGGCGGAAGGACCGGGCACACCGCGAAAAGGCGGTGGCGGGCTTGACCCACGCCGACAGCGCGGTGCAGGAGGCCACGATCCTCTACCTGCACGCCACCGCCCCCCAGGGCAGCGATCCGGTGGTGGAGCGGCTGGCCCAGAACGCCGAGGTCCACCCCACCACCGTGCACGTGATCAAGCTGGGGCTGCCGGACTACGCCATGGCCGCGGCCGACGATCTGCGGGCCTCGCTGCAGGAGGGGGGACCCGCCGAGCGCGTGGACATCGTGCGCATGCTCAGCGGGGCGCCGCCGGAGATGGCGGCGGCGCTGCTGGCGCCCGCGCTGCAAGATGACGACGAGCACGTGGTGCGGGCGGCGCTGGTGGCGTCGGGGCGGGCCCACGCCGAGGGGCTGGTGCCCCAGATCGCCGCAATGTTGGAGCGCCCCGGTCGGCGCCGCGCTGCCGCCGACGCCCTGCGCGCCATGGGCGCAGTCGCCGTGGACCAACTGACCGCCAAGCTGGCGCAGAGCGAGCCCATCGTCCAGCGGGTGCTGGTCCAGCTGCTGGGCTCCATGGGGGAGCCGCGGGTGGCGGGGGCGCTCTTCGAGCACCTCGACACCGCTGACGGCGACCTGGCCCGCCGGGCCCTGCGCGCGCTCAACCGCCTGCGCACCCGGGCCGGGCTGACCCTGGAGCAGGCGCAGCTCGAGCGGGTGGACGCCATGATCGAGCGGGAGCTGCAGGACCTCTACCGCGGTCTGCTCTTCCTCCAGCGCGGGTCCTGGGCCGATCAGCGCCACGCCGAGCCCGCCGAGGCGCTGCTGGAGCGGGTGCTGGCCGAGCGCGCCGACGCCGGGGTGGAGCGGATCTTTCGTCTGCTGGCGCTGCGGCACAATCCGCAGGACCTCTACGCCGCCTACCTCGGCGTGCGCAGCCCGCTCAAGTCGATCCGCTCCAGCAGCGCCGAGTTTCTGGACAACGTGCTGCCCAAGGAGCTGACCCTGAAGCTGCTGCCGCTGTTGGAGGACGCCGGGGCCAAGCACTTTGCCTCCGTGGCGCAGCAGCTCAGCGGGCTGAAGCCCGAGTCGCGGGTCGACCTGCTGCGTCGGCAGCTGGGGGCGCAGGACGAGGCGCTGGCGGCGGTGGCCGCCTGGACCGTGGGCGTCGAGGGGCTGGAGGTGTTGCAGGCGGAGCTGGAGGGCGCGCTGAACGTGGGCCTGGCCAAGGGCGTCGCCGCGCAGGCGGTGGAACGGATCAAAGCTGGAGCAAGCTGGGAGGAACCCAAGATGGGACTGACCGCTATCGAGAAGGCACTGAAGCTACAGAAGGTCGACGTGTTGCAGCGCGCCTCCACGGAGGACCTGGCGCACATCGCCCAGATCGCCTCGGAGGTGGAGTTCGAGCCGCAAGCCACGATCTACGGCGAGGGGGACGCGCCCGACGCGCTCTTTGTCGTCATCGCCGGCAAGGTACGGCTGCACACCGGGGACGCGGAGATCGGGGTCGTGGGCGAGGGGGAGGCCTTCGGCAGCTGGGCGCTGATCGACGAGTCGCCGCGGGTGGCCTCGGCCACCACCCTGGAGCAGAGCACGCTGCTCAAGGTCAGCCGCATGGAGTTCCAGGACCTGCTGGCGGATCGGGTGGACATCGTCCAGGCCGTCTTCAAGGCGATGGTTGAACGATTGCGCAACCTGGCCAACATCGCTAACAATCCCTAAAGGGCTCCGACCAGGGCGAGGCCCCGCCGCCTGGCGGGACGCGACCCGGCGCCGAGGAAGCGACGAGAGATGAGTAACATCGAGAGCGACAGCGAGGGCATCGACCTTTTCGAGCTGAGCGAGGAGCAGCTGCAGGACTCCCGGGTGATGGTCGTCGACGACGACGCGCTGGTGACGAGCAGCCTGAGCAGTTTCCTGAGCCTCGAGGTCGAGATCGAGCCCATCGTCTTCAACGAGTCGCCCAAGGCGGCGGCTTACCTGCAAGACAACCAGATCGACCTGATCATCAGCGACTTCCTGATGCCGGAGATGGACGGCATCCAGCTGCTGAACGAGGCGCGCCGGCTGCAGCCGGAGATCCCGCGCGTGCTGCTGACCGGCTACGCCGACAAGGAGAACGCGATCAAGGCGATCAACGAGGTGCGGGTTTTCCA
>SWBW01004554.1_pt1 | contig 10345 bp, 15 predicted proteins | sample 4693041 | NCBI WGS metagenome assembly SWBW01 (sample SAMN10267271, study PRJNA491770) | bioreactor metagenome | isolation source: DHS bioreactor inoculated with marine methane seep sediment | place: Japan: Omine Ridge, Nankai Trough | collected 2006-05-06
GGGGGGTCTGCGCGTAGGCGAAGACCGCGCCTGTCCGGCCGCACCCCGTCTGGACCTCGTCGATGATGTACGGCAGCTTCAGGCTCGCGTGGAGGCGCGCCATGGTCTCGAGGGAGGTCTCGGGGAGCGCCCGGATACCGCCTTCGCCGATGATCACCTCGAAGATGAAGGCGATCGCCCGCGTCATCTTGACCCGGTCCAGGACGACCCTCGCTCCGTCGAGCCGCGGGACGAGGAGCTCGATCTGCTGCTCCTCGACGATCTCCGGCAGTCGTTCGACCTGATCCGGATCCACGAACACCGGCTGGATCGCGGAGAGGCCTTCATACCCCTCTCGATAGCTCTTGTTGAAGGTCACCTTCAGCGCGGCGCTGGTCTTGCCGTGAAAGGAGCCCTTGAGCGCGATGACAACCGGCGCCTGTCGGAAGGCCTCGAACTGGGCCAGGTTGCGCTCCTCCAGATCGTCTCTGAACGCGCCGAGGTCCACCCTTGCCCCGGGTAGCTCGACCTGCAGCTCATCCTGCTCGATCCTGGCGCAGAGGTCATTGATCTGCCGGCAGATCTGCTCGTACTCGCGCCTGATCGCGTCGAAGCGGGCCTTGTAGGCGTGCTTCATCGCCGCCTCGACGGCCTCCGCGCCGCTGTTGGAGAAGTTGCAGCGGTACTCTCCCTGGGCCGGGGTGAGCTGGTTCAGCCGCTCGGCGAGCCGGCCGGCCTCAGCTCGTACGGAGCTCTGGGTCAACATTGGGGCGTCTTGGTCGAGTTGTCCGATCAGGGTCCGCTTCAGCTCGGGGTTGTTATGACCGAGCAGGCACGCGCCGAATCCGCTGACCAGATCCAGGACCGGCACCGTCCTTGACGCCCCCTCCTCGCGATGGAAGACGTAGCTGCCGCTGGCCCTCTCGTAGGTCCGATCCAGCCGCATGCACTTCAACAGGTCGGCGAGCTTTGGTCTGCAGTAGCGGCTGTAGGCCTCCGGGGCGGGCCGCCGGCGCCGCTGGGGCCGGCTGACGGCGCGGCCTGAATGGTGCCAGCGCTTCCTGGGTGACGCGTTGCCGCTCCTCGCCTTCTCAGGCGATCCCTGAGATTGAATCAAGAGGTCTGATTGAGGTGACATACAGCTGTTGATTTGCAAAGCGCGTGCCTTCGCCGAACCGCCAGTGGTTACGTATGATTCAGCGGTGAGGTGAGCGGACTGGGCGCGGGCGCTGCACGGCTTTGAGCAGGTCGCTGCACACCACGCGTGCAGGCCGATGCTCAGTAGACGGGGCTGGTGGCCCCATGCCACTCTCGAGACCTCGTGGCGTGCGGAACCAAAGCCAGGTCAGGACCTCTACCGGGTCAAGGCCGAGGTGGCGAAGCTGGGCAAGAGCCGCAACAGCGTGGGCAACCTGATCCGCGCGCTGGACGGCAAGAGCCTGACGGCGCTCGCTAGACCGGCTGGCCAAGGCTTTTCTGGGCGTGCCCGCGCTCAAGGAGGCCATCGACGACAAGGAGCATTTGGTCAAGCCGTCGAAGACGGGCAGCCGGATGGACCTGAAGTACAGCACCACCGACGACCTGAGGCAGAAGCTCGAGGCGATGCTGGCCTGCCTGGAGCGGCTCGATGGCTGAGCTGGCGCCTGGGGATCGGGGGGTCCCGAAGGTATCGGTGCCCATCGGGGACAGATCCTGGGGCAAAATCAGCGCTCTAGCGGGTCTGGGCAAGGGAGAGATCCTGGTGGCTTACGCGGCCCCGGGGCTGAGCTATGTGGTACATCTCAGGGGACGCCGTGCGAGGATCTTGGCCAGCACGGGGGTGAAGATCTCCGCTCTCTGGGCCAGCGACCGTAAAAACGTATACGCTGTGTCCAAGGGGCGAGTGCTCCACCTGAAGGGACGACGGTGGCGCTGTCATGAGCTGATCTCCGGAGGCTGGCTGGAAGGGATCTGGGGCACCGGTTCGAACAACATCCTGGCCGCGGGGGCCATGGGCACCATCGCGCATTATGACGGAAAGGAGTGGCTCCTGCGCAACAGCGGCTCCAAGTGGGTGCTGCGTGGGGTGCACGGCAGCGGGCCCAACAACGTCTTCGCCGTCGGCCACGCGGGGACCATTACACGCTTTGACGGCAAGAAGTGGACCGAGCAGGCCGGCGGTGGGAGCCCTACGCACTATCTCAGTGGCGTCTGGGTCAACAGCCCCACGAACGCCTGGGCCGTGGGCAAGGGGAATAGCCTCAAACGCTGGGACGGCAAGTCCTGGCGTTCGGCCGAGGGCTATGTCTGCGGACACGGTTTGCTGGCTCTCAAGGATGTGTGGGCCAGCGGGGCCGACCAAGTGGCGGCCGTGGGGGAGCGCGGGATCATCATGCTGTATGACGGCAAGGAGTGGACAGAAGGCACTCTGAGGTCGGCGGGCGATCTCAGGGCCGTGTGGGGCCGCTCGTCCAAGGAAGTGTATGTGGCGGACAGCTCCACCGTCTATCGATTCAACGGCCGTCGTTGGCAGCGCGTCCTCGAAATCGGCTCACGCAGCCAAAAAAAATTCGAGATGCTGCCCCGGTCCCCCTGCCCGAGCGACCAGATGCGCCGATTCCGCTCTTCAGACAGCGACCTTCTCACGTATTAACGTTGATTTGATTCCAGAACAGTTGACGGTCCGATACGGGTGCGGGTGACACGATTCATCATGGCTTGGATATCGACGATGGTGACGTGGAGCCCATCGATGACCGCGCCTGGGCTTTTCAGGTGCCGGTGCCAGCACACCAGCTTGAGTCCAGCCGACCAGCTCGGCCAAGCTGAGCCCTACCGCTGTGCCTTTGTCGCAGGCTTTTTGCCTGCGCCGACATCCGAGCAGACGCTGGCGCCGCTGCGATCGCGACGGCTGGACTGGGCTGCGCTGGCCAAGGTGCTCGCTCACCTCGACCTGCCGACGACGCTGCCCCAGCCGGCTCCGGCCCGGGCGCCGCCATCGTTCGAAGAGGATCTCGACCAGGGGGCGTTCGATCTCGACGCTGAGATGGACCAGCGAGCGCTGTAGCGCACTTCGTGGGACTGATGTGGACCCCGACTGTACCCGTGCGCCGACTCTCGGCAACGCGCCGGCCTCAAACACGGCAGACGTAGTAGAATAGGGGCTTCTAGGCCGCTGGGCGGGGGGATCTGATGCTCGGGAAAGTTGACAGAATGGGGCTTATCGGTCGCCCCTGCACGAAAGCCTGCTTTAGATACCTATCCCTAGGCGACCACCCCCTCGACGCCGTTATTGAGCCCGTCGGTGCACGATGCAGGGGCGAGGGTATCGACGCGCAGGAGGTCGTGTTGTCCGCCCTCTTGGGACCCGTCGGCGGGGTGGGGGGCGTCAACGCTGGCCGCGGCGCCGAGGCTAGGGGGATGCGGTGATCGTCAGGTCCACGGCCGTGGCCGCTAGGCTTCCGCCTTTCCGATTGAGGACTATCGAGCGGATCGGCTTTTCGGCCACATTCCAAATCGACGTGGTGCAAATCTCGGTCGAGCTGCCATATTTACAGAGCGACGTACAGTTAAAGAGCGCGGTGCCGCAATTTTGAGCTGTAGTGCAGTGATCGGTGTAGAACAGGAGGCCTATTTGGCCGTCGGTGCAGGTGTGCTTGAACTCGATCTTCAACTTCATTTTGCTCGGCGCGCAGAACAGCCCTAATGGGTCATGCTGAATCACCGTGCCCTCGGCGCCAGAGCTAAATTGGAATGTGGTGCCAACCCGTTTGATTGTACCGGATATTATATTATCGACCTTCCAAGTAGTATTGCCGAAGTCCTGATAAAACTTGGGGAACGAATAACACAGGGAGGGCACGGTGTCGGCCACGGTGTCGGGCACGGCGTCGGGGTGTGCGTCAGGTAGGAGTGCATCGGCAGGGGGCCCGTCGGGGGGCGCGTCGGGCTTTGCCAGGTCGGGCTTTGCCAGGTCCGGCTGCGGCCAAGTGTCGAGCTGCTTGCTGTCGCCAGGCGTGAGATCCGCAGGGGCGTCCACCCCGCTGATATCCAAGGCCGCGTCCGGGAACGTGTCACCGTCGAGCGGAGCATTGGTAAAGGGAAAGATCACGTGGCAGCCGCCGAGCAGCAGTACCGCCATCAACCAGCCCGCCATCGATTTATTCATACGCCAGCTCCTCCATCGAGTATAACACCCCACCCTCGAAAAATGCTTCGCTGTGCTGGGGCCACTACGGCATGGAGGTCGCCAGCTGCGCCGCTGTCGTCCGAGGCCGCAGGCCGCAGCTACCCCAGCGCGTATCTTGAGAGGTCGCTCCAAAGCACCACGATGACGAGCAGGCCCAAAGCGCAGCTGGCGATCCGGTATTCGTGGGCATCGAGACGCCCTCCACCGCAGCGCTCCGGGGGGCGGGCAAGCGGCAAAACCTGGGGCTCGACCTGAACCAGGCGGTGGACCGCTTGACCCGCGCGGGCCTGGAGGTGATGGGAGGGTTCATCGTCGGCTTTGACCAGGACGATCAACAATCTTTCGAGGACCAACGCCAGTTCATCCAGAGCTCGGCGATCCCCTTGGCGATGGTCCGCCGACATCCGAGCAGACGCTGGCGCCGCTGCGATCGCGACGGCTGGACTGGGCTGCGCTGCTGGCACGAGTGTGGAAGCTTGATGTGCTCGAATGCCCGCGCTGCAAGGGGCGGATGCGGGTCATCGCGGCGCTGTCCGACTCCGCGGTGGTGGCCAAGGTGCTCGCTCACCTCGACCTGCCGACGACGCTGCCCCAGCCGGCTCCGGCCCGGGCGCCGCCATCGTTCGAAGAGGATCTCGACCAGGGGGCGTTCGATCTCGACGCTGAGATTGACCAGCGAGCGCTGTAGCGCACTTCGTGGGACTGATGTGGACCCCGACTGTACCCGTGCGCCGACTCTCGGCAACGCGCCGGCCTCAAACACGGCAGACGTAGTAGAATAGGGGCTTCTAGGCCGCTGGGCGGGGGGATCTGATGCTCGGGAAAGTTGACAGATTGGGGGTTATCGGACAGGGCGGAGCGAAACGCGGCTTATCCTCCTTATCCCTGCATTCGTTGTAGCCACTGAGCCTGAAATCTTACCGCCAGCGACTTCAGGAATGACGTCCTTGCGGCATGAAAAGGGGTTTCGATATTTTGTCTCCAGTGGTATGTGTTTCGCATACAAGCGCTTAACAAAAGGGGAATCGTTAAAATGAAAAGACTAACTATGGTGACCCTTACAGCGGTTTTTTTGTTCGGCTGTGGTGGTGATGACCCAGCGGGTAATCGGTTTACGGGAAAGACCGAACTGGAGATGCACTCCATCGTTCGCAACCTGATTTGCGACATTAATGATAGGTGCCCGCGTGCAGTTGGACCGATGACGCGGGAAGAATGCATAGCGTCAGCCTCTATAGGTACGATATTGGAGTACCAATCCGCGATAAACGAGGCGACTCGTGAAAAACTGGATGCCTGCCTCACGGTGGTCGCTGCCGCCTCCTGCGACGAGATTAAAACGATGAGGGACACGTACCCGAGTGAATGCACTTCAGTAGCGAAGTACATTGACCTGTAAGAAGCGCTCTCCTTAACGTTTCCACTTGAACAATCGTGCTTCATCGCAGCGCTGTCTGAGCCGGCGGTGGTGTCCAAGGTGCTCGCGCACCTCGACCTGCCGACGACGTTGCCTCAACCGGCTCCCGCCCGGGCGCCGCCATGGTGCGAGGATCTCGACCCGGGCGCGTTCGATCTCGACGCTTCGGGCTCAAGGGCGATCTGGTCACCTCGCCTCATCCTACCTTGTTGCTCGGCGCGTTTTCTGGGCGATGAGCGGCAGGATCCCGTATCCTCAACGACGTGAGCTGCCACAGGCGATGGATCGTTCGGCTGATCGTCTATCCGGGCCTGGTGCTGGGCGCACTGGCCTTCCTCTTCGTTCCGCGGGGCGATGAGGTACTGGACGGCCGCAACGACCGTGGGCGCAACGCCATCTGGCTGCAGCACGATCGGCTTCCGCGTCTGGCTCACTTCGGCGGGGGGATCTGATGCTCGGGAAAGTTGACAGATTGGAAGTTATCGGACAGGGCGGAGCGAAACGCGGCTTATCCTCCTTATCCCTTGCCACCGCTGCCATCGAGGTGCTGCAGGCGCTGCTCTCGGTGGATCCAGCGCACCGTCAGGCGCTGGCCGAGATCTCGGAGCTCTGCTCGGTGCAGAACCGCTGGCGCGAGGCGGAGGGTTACCTGGAGCAGCTCTCTGACGTGGCCCGGGACGACCCGGAGACCGTCCGCGACGCGCTGCTCCAGCGCTGCCACATCCTCGAAGACCAGCTGGGCGAGGAGGATCGCGCCCTGGAGGTGCTGGAGCGCATCCTCGGTCAGTTTCCCCGCGACCGCGAGGCCCTGGAGCACTGCCTCGCCATCTACAAGCGGCGGGGCAACTGGGAGAAGACCGTGGAGGTCCTGGAGGAGATGGTCCACGGCGGCTCGATCTCCGAGCGTGTCGATGGGACGACCCCCTCGCTGGCCGGTGCAGCCAGCTGGCCCAGGTGATGGGGGTCGACCGCCTGGAGGTCTGCCTGGGGCAGAACCGGCCGAGCATCGTCCAGGCGCTGCCGGGAACCCCGCCGCGCCTGGTGGTGGACGACACCTTCGCCAGCCGCGCGTCCGCCGGAGAGTTCCGCTACGCCGTGGGCCGCTCGCTGGCCGAGATCCTGCCGCGTTCCCTCTACCTCTCGACCTTGCGACCGCGCTCCGTGGAGCTGGTGCTGGCTGCGGTCACCTCGCTGTTCGAGCGGGGCTACGGCGATCACCTCAACCAGGGGCGAGAGGTGGACGAGCTGGCCAAGGTGGTCAGTCGGGCTATCCCGCGCAAGGTGTGCAAGCAGCTGGAGGAGCCTGCGCGCTCCTACGCCGCCGGTCAGCCGGCGGTGCCCAAGGCCTGGGCCATCGCGGCGCGGCGCAGCTCCGAACGCGCCGGGCTATTGCTGTCGGGCGACGTGGAGGCGTCGCTGCGGGTGCTGCAGCGGGAGAAGGCCAGCCGGGCTGTGCAGGCCGAGCTGCTGCGGTTTACCGTGGGGCCGCACCTGTACGAGGCGCGGCGGCGGCTGGGGCTGAGTATCTAGGGCTAGATCTCTCAGGGCTCCAGCCTTCACCATTTCTGGGGTTCAGATGCAGACCGGCAGGGCCGCGAGAAGATGGAGTGGACGCCTCGCGTCGCCTGAACCAGGGGCGAGAGGTGGACGAGCTGGCCGAGGTGGCGGCGTCTTAGACGGCGTCTTCGACGACGGATGCGGTGAAGCCGCTCATTCCTGCTTCTCCCCTTTGCCGCCGATCTTCTTTGGTTGCCTCCCGGACTCGAGCAATTTGGCCGCCTCCACCGCATGATCGAAGTCCGACGTAGGCTGGTGGGCCTCAAGCTTACGCTGTTGCTCCTGGTAGCGCTCGAACTCTCCCGTGGCATGGGAAAGGGCCAGCTCGTGACTGACTTTGCCCGCATGGTTGAGAATGTTGCGCTCATGGAACTGGAGGAAGCTGTCGAGCTTGTCGACCCAGTCGACCATGGTCATGGCATGTCGGCGACGAGCCTGATCCTCCGCGTAGTCAAGATACATGGTGACCACGCGGTTCAGCTCGCGAAGCTCCTCCTCACTGAGGTAGTTCTTGGCAATCCCAACGTCGCTCTTTCGGATCGGGCCCTTGGGCGAGTTCTTCCACGAGGTCAGTCCCATCCTGGGTTTGGCGGCCTCGGCGCGCTCGACAACCAGTTCGGCTGCTGTCCGCCCGTGGGTGGCCCAGTGCAGCTTGTTCTGCACCGTGGCGAAAAACGTTTGGGTGATCTCTGCGCTCGAATCGTAGTCAATGCTGCATTGCGCGTAGATGTCGGCGATCTTCTGATAGAACCGTCTTTCCGACGCGCGGATATCGCGGATCCGCTCGATGAGCTCGTCGAAATAGTCGTCCCCAATATTCGCGCCCGACTTCAATCGTTCATCATCGAGCACGAAACCCTTGACGAGGAACTCATCGAGTTGGCCGGTCGCCCACTGCCGAAAGCGCGTGCCCTGTGTCGAGCTAACCCGGAAGCCCACAGCCAGGATCGCGGGCAGCGAATAGTGGTCCACGAGCCGAGAAACCGTGCGTTTTCCCTCGGTTCGAACTATCCGGAATTTCCGGATAGTTGCCGTCGGATCCAGTTCCCCTTCCTCGTAGATGTTTTTCAGGTGCTCGTTGATGGTGCGGACGTCCTTTCCGTAGAGCTCGGACATCAGCTTCTGGGTCAGCCAGACCGTCCCCTCGGAGAGCCGCACTTGAACCTGCGCCGCGCCATCATCGCCAACGTAGACCAGAAACTCGCCGGTAGTGGGGACGTCTTTCGGTTTCTCCGTCATGACGTGCCCCCCTTCGCGGTGACTTTGGTCTCGGCGCGCACGAGGTCCTCGGCAGCAGCGACTACTCCCTGAAAGCCGATATGTGCGGTGGGTTGGTCCGGGCTAAAGCGGTGAGCGAGCTGCTCCGCGGGGTGCACGTAGTTACGAAAATCGCGCAATCCTGGCATGCGGGGTAACAAACTCCAATCATGGGTATCGTAGTGCAACAAGCTCTATGAGACAACGCCGATCCTGCCAGGCTCTGTCGTGGTTTTCCTATTAATACCGGTCGTTTAAACCATTCGCGCCAGACCGCTGTCCACGACGTCTGTTCAAGCGAACACGATTGCAGCCTGAATCCGCGAAACCCTCAACTCACCCCCATGCTGATCACGGCATGGAGATTCCCCGGAGGCGTGCGTTGTTCAAGCGGATCAGTCCCCACAGGACGAATGGTCAGCGCTGGCAGCACCCAAGTCGCCCTCACCGGCCTGCGATCTCCCAGCAGATGCAGAGGATGCGGAGATCTGCATGCATGCTCTGCTCGCCAAGGCGCAACGCTACGGCTGTGAGGTCTGGCTGGGCCCCTTCCTCCGAGACCTCAACGACAACCTACCCTGGCCCAGCACCCGACCGGCAGACGCGAAAAGTCACCTGATTTCGGACCGATATGGCCGTTAGCCGCAGCCAGGGCCGATCTGCGGCCGGTTGGGCGGGCACAGGTATATTACTAGGCTAATAAAATCTTGTTGTTAGACGCACCCAGCGGCCCCAGGAGCGGCATTTGGTGGGAAGGGGCGCCATGGCGAGTTGGGGCGCACTTGCGAAAAGTGGGGCGCACTTGCGAAAAGTGGGGCGCAACTGGAGGCGAAAAATGGCGAAAACGCCATAACATGCCGATATTATTGTATATGCGAAAATTTCAATTGCGCCCCACCTTCAGAGAAATAATATTTTATAAAAACAAGCAGTTATCAGATTGCGCACCGTCGCAGATCCGTTCTGGGGCGCACTTGCGAAAAGTGGGGCGCACTTGAAAATCAGAATAGATGTTTAAAATCGGCAGGTTCGTCCAAATGGGGCGCAACTGGCCGAAAAAAATCAACGCGGCGATCCAGCGCTGAATAGCTACACGGGTTCACAGTACCCATTATGGGGGAACGCCGTGATGAAGGTGCACTTCATGCCGGTCGAGCAGGTGGACGCGTTAGGGTCACACGCCTTGGACAAATTCCAGGCGGTGTTGTACCTGCGCAGATATTCCCCGGGGCACACTCCGCAGTGGTGTTGTGATTGAGCATGTGGGATCTCCAGTACCGATCCAAAGTTACCTTCCACAACAGCAGCGCCCACCGGCGCGTGTCTCCTCGATCATGTGATCAACCGTCTACTGCGACATGACCACGGATGGCGGAGGCTGGACGCTCATCACCTCCATCGACGCCAACGCCCAGGTCAACGACGTGACATCGGCGTCTGTGGTCACGTCCATGAGCAGCTCGACGCCTTGAAGGCCCTGTCAGACAAGGACATGAACTCGATCAAGAGCATGCAGTAGCCCCGCGGCCGTGCGCCTTTGCGCGCACCGCGTAGGCGCCTGCAGGCGGCTGGCGGTACCAGCGATCCTGCCTGGGCTTGACGCGGTTGAAGACGACGTCGTGGATCCCGGCGCTACTTGTCCTCCACCGGCGCTGGCTTCGGCTTGGCCTTCCACTCACCGGTCTGGGTGATCGACCCCCTCCACCACGACGGATCGCCCAGCGCCGCCTCCTCGTCCGGGCGGGCGACGTTGAGCTTCTTGAGCGAGCTGGTCTGGCGGACCAGCCCGCGCTCCGGGGCGAAGCAACGCTCGTCCTGGTTGAGCTCGCGCTGGATCAGCTGGGTCAGCTTGCGGCACCAGGACTGCACGGAGGTCTCGCCGACGAGGACGGCCTGTCGCTGCAGCTCCACGGTGATGGTCACGTTCTTGCCCTTTGTCTTCACCACACGCCCCGCCTTGGGCTTGG
>SWBW01001508.1_pt1 | contig 10313 bp, 15 predicted proteins | sample 4693041 | NCBI WGS metagenome assembly SWBW01 (sample SAMN10267271, study PRJNA491770) | bioreactor metagenome | isolation source: DHS bioreactor inoculated with marine methane seep sediment | place: Japan: Omine Ridge, Nankai Trough | collected 2006-05-06
TCCGAGAGCTGGCACGCGCTGGTAAGATCCCCGGCGTTACCAAAGCAAGTTGGTAAACTAACTCCTCTGCTTTTTGATTTGTAGAGGACGATAGATAAAAGATTGCGTCTGTGCCGTAACTCGGCACACGGGCGGATTGCCCGCCCCGAGAAAACTCCGCTCATCGGCAGCCGCCGACACGAGCCAACGGTTTTGAGGTTTATGCTATGGTGATGACCGACCCTATCGCCGATCTTCTGACCCGGATTCGCAATGCCACGCGGATGGGACACAAGAAACTGGTTATTGGACACTCGAAGTTCAAAGAAGCCGTCGTTAAGCTCCTCGTCGAAGAGGGCTACCTGGCAGAATACGCTGTCGAGAAGAATCAACACAAAGAGCTTGTTATCGGTCTCAAATACACTGCCGACGGCAAGGCCGTCATCAGGGGTATCGACCGAATCTCCAAGCCCGGTCTGCGCATTTATTCCCGCCGCGACAAGATCCCCTACGTTATGAGTGGATTGGGAATTGCCGTCCTCTCTACCTCCAAGGGTGTCCTGACCGATAACGACGCGCGAAAAAGCGGAGTCGGCGGCGAGCTGATCTGCCGCGTCTGGTAAGGAACTGGTTGGGCTGGTCTGGGGGATCATCGATTCTGTCCTCAGACGAAACAGCCGACCTGCCAGGCCGAGCCGGCCTGGGGCTGGTCAAAAGGACTGGTCAGACGAACATCGCAGTTGTTTAGAGGTGGGACGCGGAGGTAACGACCTCCCGCGAAACAACCTCACCACCAACAGATTATCTACCCGGTCATTATTCTGCCGGGTTACAGCAAGATTTTAGGAGTAACGATGAGTCGTATTGGGATGATGCCGATTGAGGTTCCCAGCGGAGTAACCGTCAAGATTGACGGTCAGGACGTTAGCGTTAAAGGGTCAAAGGGCGCGCTCTCCTGGAGCATGTCCGATCCAATCACCGCCAAACTGGAAGGAAACGAGGTTATCGTTTCCCGTCCCGACGACACCAAGCTGGCAAAGTCTCGCCACGGACTTACCCGCACCCTGATCGCCAACATGGTCGAGGGTGTGAGCAAGGGCTTCTCCAAAACCCTTGAGGTTCGCGGAACCGGCTACAAGGCTAAGGTCGAAGGCAAGCTGCTTATTCTCAACGTGGGTTTCTGCCACTCCGTGGACATCACCCCCCCAGAGAACATCAGCTTTGAAACCAAGCAACGCGGCGATTTTACCCTGATCATTATCTCCGGCATCGACAAACAGGCTGTCGGAGAAGTTACCGCTCAGATTCGTCGGGTGCGTCCCCCGGAACCCTACAAGGGCAAAGGGATTCGCTACGACGGCGAGTGGGTACGCCAGAAGGCTGGCAAGACCGGCGTCGCCTAAAGGGGCTAAGTGGGTTAGTTAGCCGTGCTGCGAGAAGTATTTAACAATCCTTTTGATAGTAAGTCAGAACCTGTAGCGGAGGGTGGAAGCCCCGGGTCGAAAGACCATCCGACAGGAGAGGTAAGATGCTAAGAAAACAGAAACTGCGGTTCCGCCGCCACGCGCACATTCGTAAGCACGTCTCCGGCACCGCCGAAGTACCGCGCATGGCAGTCTTTCGCTCCAATCGTCATATCTACGTTCAACTGATTGACGACCTCAAGGGTCATACCCTTGCCAGTGCCTCCAGTCGGGTTCTCGAAGGCGAGAGCGGTGGCGTGATTAACATCAAGGTGGCAGAGCAGGTGGGCGAGCTAATCGCCAATCGAGCCAAAGACATCAAAATCGAGCGGGTAGTCTTCGACCGTGGTGGTTTCAAGTTCCACGGCAAGATCAAGGCACTCGCCGAGGCCGCGCGCAAACACGGTCTCAAGTTCTAGCAAACCAACGCCGCAGTAAAGTTTTATAAGCAAGCGATTTTTGTGGTATTAACGGGTGGCGTTTCGCGCCTCCTGATTCGGGAGCTACGGTAGAAGATGAGACGAGAAGACATGCTGGGCGATCTTGAAGATCGCGTAATCACTATCAACCGGGTCGCCAAGGTCGTTAAGGGTGGTCGTCGTTTTAGCTTCAACGCCCTTGTCGTTGTAGGCGATAAAAAAGGTCGCGTCGGTTGGGGACTGGGAAAGGCTCCCGGTGTTCCCGATTCCGTGCGCAAGGGAATTGAAGCGGCGAAGAAGAACATGCACCGCGTTCCCATGATCGGAACCACCATCCCGCACAAAATCATCGGTCGCTCTGGTGCCGGACAGGTCATGCTAAAGCCCGCCGCTCCGGGTACTGGTGTTATCGCTGGTGGACCGGTTCGCGCTATCTTAGAGGTTGCCGGGGTTGGCGATATCCTCACCAAGACCCTGAACTCAAACAACCCGCACAACGTTGTCCACGCGGTCTTCGATGCCTTCGAGAACATGCTCGACATCAAGAGCGTTACCAAGAAGCGTGGTAAGCGTCCGACGATGCGGCACTACGGTCACTTCACCTTTGCCAAGAAAGACAAGGCCGAGGACTCCGTCAGCGAGAAAGAAACTGATACCGCTGAGGAGAAGAAGGACGAGAAGATGACCAGTTTCAGTGCCGGTGGAGAGGGGAACGACAATGGCTAAACTCGCCATCACCCAGGTGCGCAGCGGAATCGGTTCCGTCAAACGCCACAAGATCACCCTCAAGACCCTCGGTCTGGGCAAGATGAACCGTACCGTTATTCATAACGATACCCCCCAGATTCGCGGAATGATCTTCTCCATCAAGCACCTGCTCTCGGTCGAAGAGGTCAAGTAGCTGATGGGTTGTGTCTGGACATATACTGGCATTTAAGAGTATTTGACTGTTTGCAAGTTGCAACACGGTTGTACATGGAGAGTTACGATGAAACTGGTTTCTGCAAATAACAAAAAGAGTAAGCGCGTGGGCCGGGGTAACGGCTCCACGGGTACCTTTAGTGGGCGCGGAATGAACGGTCAGAACTCTCGTTCTGGTGGCGGTGTTCGCCGAGGTTTCGAGGGTGGACAGATGCCGATGTTCCGCCGTTTGCCGAAACGAGGATTCAACTCTCTGGTCGGTAAGCGCAAAAAGTATTTCGACTACATCAACGTCAGCGAGCTTGACCGCCTTAGCGTTGACGGTGTAGTGAGCATCGAACTGCTGAAGGAAAAAGGCATGATCAATAACAACGCCCGCCGCGTTAAAATATTGGGCAAAGGCGAACTCAAGGGAGCCTTCGAGGTTCACGTAAACGCCTTTAGCAAGAGCGCGCTCGACAAGATCGAAAAGGCTGGCGGGAAGGCGGTGGTCGTCTAGTGTTCCAAAGCATCCGCAACATGTTTGCCATCCCCGAACTGCGCAAGCGTATCTTCTTTACGCTGGCGATTCTGTTCGTCTATCGGGTTGGTGGGCATATCCCGACTCCGGGAATCAACGGCGGTCTCCTCGTCGGCTGGTTCCAGGAAAACGCGGGACAGGGACTCTTCGGCTTCGTTGATATGTTTGCCGGAGGTAACCTGAGCAAGGCGACGATCTTCGCCCTGGGCATCATGCCCTACATTACGGCATCAATTATTATCCAGCTCCTGACGGCGGTTATCCCCTCCCTGGAGAAGCTCTCCAAAGAGGGCGAGGCCGGAAAGAAGCGGATTACCCAGTACACCCGTTTTGGCACCATCGGGCTTTCTCTCCTCCAGAGTTTTGGTATCGCTGCCTGGCTGCGCAGCTTGAACGGCGCGGAAATCCCCGGTCTGATTGACCCCGCATTGGGCGGATTCGGCTTTACCATGATCGCGATGATCTCCATGACCGCCGGAACCGCATTCATCATGTGGCTGGGCGAGCAGATCTCCGACCGAGGAATTGGTAACGGTATCTCGTTGATCATCTTCATCGGAATCATCGCCCGGATGCCCTCCGATGTGATGAACTCCATGGAGCAGATAGTCTATAACCAGACGAACCTGATCAATACTATCATTATTCTGATAGTGATGGTCGTGGTTATTGCCTTCGTGGTGATGATCCAACAGGGGCAACGCAAGATCAAGGTCCAGTACGCCAAGCGTATTGTCGGGCGCAAGGTCTATGGCGGACAGACCAGCCATATTCCCCTCCGTGTCAACACGGCAGGAGTTATCCCTATCATCTTCGCCAGCTCGCTGATTATGTTCCCGAACACCATTATGATGTTCGTCAAGACTACCTGGCTGCAGGACATCGCCAACGCTCTGGCACCGGGTCAGCCGCTCTACCTGATCCTCTACGCTGGTATGATCATCTTCTTCTCCTACTTCTACACGGCAATCGTGCTGAACCCAGCCGATCTCGCCGACAACCTCAAGAAGTATGGCGGATTTATCCCCGGCATTCGACCGGGTAAAAAGACCGAGTCCTACATCGACCGGATCATCACCCGGATCACTCTGGCTGGCTCAGTCTTCCTCGCCGGAGTCGCTATCCTGCCGATTATCATGAGTACCTGGTTCCAGACCCCCTTCGTGGTCGGCGGAACCGGACTCCTCATCGTCGTCGGTGTTGGTCTCGACACCATGCGTCAGGTCGAAAGCCACCTCCTCATGCGCCACTACGACGGCTTCCTCAAAAAAGGTCGCATCCGAGGTCGCTAGGGGCTGGTCAGAAGGGCTGCTCAACAAAGGACTGTGTGGATACGACGGCTTCCTCAAAAAAGGTCGCATCCGAGGTCGCTAGAGGTTGGGGGCTGGTCTGTGAGACTGGCTAAGAACTGCTTCCGGGGGATTGATTCTGGGAATAGTTGCGGAGGGTTGTTCAGAGGGGCAGACCGATACGCTTTCTCATGAACGACCAGACAGGCAAAGGTCTCAAACAAAAATACGGTACAGATTAAGCAGGGTGGAGCTGTTCCGGCTCCACCCTTTAGCAGCGAAAGACGCTATAAGCAGTAACTAGAAGGAGCCATAATGGATTATGTTCTGCTCGGCCCTCCAGGAGCTGGCAAAGGTACCATCGCCAAGCTGCTGGTCAAAGAATACGGTTTTGAACACCTCTCCACGGGAGACCTCATCCGCGCGGAGCTGAAAAAGTCCGACTCCGAACTCGGCGAGCAGATTCGCGCCATCGTCGAGAGCGGCGGACTGGTGGATGACGCGACCGTAGAAAGGCTTCTCTCCCAACGACTGGCAGAGGTTACGGCACCCGTCCTCTTCGACGGCTACCCACGCAATCTTGCCCAGGCCGCTCGGTTGGCAGAGATTCTGTTGAAAAGCGGACGGAAGCTGGGTGGCGCGCTGGCTCTGCTGGTGCCTGACGAGGAAATCGTCAACCGCCTGACCAACCGTCGGAGCTGCCCGGTCTGCGGGCGAGTCTATAACCTCAAGACCAACCCGCCGGGAGATGGCTTTCACTGCGATGACGACAACGCCGAACTTACCAAACGCGCCGACGATAACGAGGAAACCGTTCGCCACCGTCTCTCTGTCTATCACGAGCAGACGGCTCCGCTGCTTGGTTTCTACGAAGAACGCGACAGCCTCTTAGAGATTGACGGCTTTGGCTCAATCACCGTTGTGATGGAACGAACCAGTGCCGTCCTTGACTCCCTGAAATAATGAAGCAAAACCTCCAGAAAAAGTTTAAGGCGATGCGCCGCAGCGGAGCGATAGTCTCCGAGGCACTGGCTCTCTGCCGAGAGATAGCCGTCCCGGGAATAACCACCGAGGCGATTGACGCGAAGGTTGAAGAGCTGATCCGCTCCTACGGAGCCACCCCGTCCTTCAAGGGCTACGGCGGTTTCCCCGCCAGCACCTGCATCTCCATCAACGAGGTCATTGTCCACGGTATTCCCGGCAAGCGCAGGCTGGTCGAAGGCGATATTGTCGGCTTCGATGTGGGAGCCTTCCTCGGTGGTTATCATGGCGATGCCGCCCTGACCCTGCCCATTGGCGAGGTTGACGAAGAGGCGAAACGCCTGATGCTGGTTACCTGGAGTTCCCTCAAAGCGGGAGTAGCCCAGGCGCAGCCGGGCAATAAGGTCGGCGACATCGGCAACGCGGTTCAAAAGGTGGCAGAGAAAGCCGGCTTCTACGTAGTCCGAGATTTTACCGGTCATGGAATTGGCAGGAAGCTCCACGAACGCCCTCAGATTCCCAACTACGGACGCGCTGGCACCGGGGCTACGATTAACGTTGGCGATGCCATCGCCATCGAGCCGATGGTCAATGTCGGAACCGTTGCTCTAAAGATTCTCCCGGACAACTGGACGGCGGTGGTTTACGACGGCAGCCGCAGCGCGCACTACGAGTTCACCATGTTTATTACCGAGAACGGTCCTGAGATTCTTACACCCCACGATGGTCCCGGGTTTGACTAGCGCGATGGCGGTGTCGATAACACCACTACGACCCTTGACTTAGCCAGCTTGTTGTCTTACAATACCGTCTCTCTGAAACAAATGGGTAATTCGCATAGCTACTCGAATAACCTGATGAGTTCGATTCTGGTTGATTTGGCAGGCTGTTGTTGAGGTTGTATTTCACTGACAATGGTTACTTGTAACAAGCACTCTCGTTAGAGACGCGTTCCTGCCCAGGCCGGATTTGCACAACTAAAGGTTAGCTAAGAAGAATATGGCAAAAGAAGAAGCTATTCAGGTTGAAGGGGTCGTCATCAAGGCTCTGCCAAACGCGATGTTTCGCGTGGAGCTTGAGAACGGTCACGTAATCCTCGCTCACATCTGCGGCAAGATGCGGATGAACTTTGTGCGGATTCTCCCTGGCGACCGTGTTCGCGTAGAGGTTACCCCCTACGATCCCTCCAAGGGTCGTATCACCTGGCGATTTAAGTAGGGGTCTCGTTGTTCGATTCAGACTTGCTGGATCATTACGTTGTTGATTAGGATTGGTGTGTTATGAAGGTCAGAAGCTCAGTTAAGCCCATCTGCGACAAGTGCCGCGTCATTAAGCGCAAGGGTGTCGTGCGGGTTGTTTGCAAGAATCCCCGGCACAAGCAGCGTCAGGGCTAACTCATTTTAGTTGTATCTCTGCCGCACAGCGTTGCGGCAGGCTAATCCCCGAAGTAGAATGCTTCGTAAGGGATTACAGGGTTGCGGTATAAAGGAGAACCATGGCACGTATCGCTGGTGTTGACCTGCCTCGCGGCAAACGCCTCGTAATTGGTCTGACCTACATCTACGGAATCGGAAACACCTCGGCTCGCAAGATATGTGAAAAAGCCGAAGTTAGTGTGGATACCAGGGTTAACGACCTTACCGACTCCGAGATCACGAGTATTCGTACAATCATCGAAGACGACTATCGGGTCGAGGGAACGCTGCGCACCGAAGTCTCCATGAACATCAAGCGTTTGATGGCGATCAACTGCTATCGCGGTACCCGCCACAAACGTGGTCTGCCCGTAAACGGTCAGCGCACCAAGACCAACGCCCGCACCCGCAAAGGTCCGAAGCGTACTGTTACTGGTAAACGCGTCTAGCTGGCAGTTGTCAGCCCGGCTTAGTTGATACGGAACACAGAAAATAGCGTTGCTCGGCGAATTTGGCAATAACTTTTGATCCATGTTTCGGATTTTAGAAGAGGTTTTCGATGGGACGCCCGCGACGACGTACTAAGGTTAAGTTTGTAGATGGCACTCCTGAGGGTATCATCTGCGTTCGCTCTTCCTTCAATAACACCATCATCACCCTGACTACGATTGATGGCAAGGTTATTACCTGGGGAAGTGGCGGAACCGCTGGTTTTAAGGGAAGTCGCAAGTCAACTCCCTTTGCCGCGCAGCTTGCCGCGAACACTATTGCTCGGAAGGCCCTTGACTCCGGGATGCGCCGGGTGGATGTACACACCAAGGGGCCTGGCTCCGGACGTGAATCCGCCATCCGCGCCCTCGTAGGGGCTGGACTGGGTATCACCGCTGTGAGAGATGTTACCAATGTGCCGCATAACGGCTGCCGTCCCAAAAAACGGCGTCGCTAAGGGACACTTGGTCTAACCACAGTTAAAGACATTACCAATTTTTCGTACAACGGCTGCCGTCATGAAAGACGACATCGCCAGGAGGACAGCTTTGGCTCGCTATACCGGACCTCGATGCAAACTTTGTCGCCGAGAAGGCACTAAGCTGTTCCTCAAGGGGCAGCGTTGCTACTCAAGCAAGTGCGCCCTTGAACGCCGCCCCTATCCTCCCGGAATGCACGGAGAGGGTGGTCGTCGTCGTCGCCCCTCAAGCTATGGTCTCCAGCTTCGCGAGAAGCAGCGGATCAAGAGAAGCTATGGTCTGCTGGAGAAGCAGTTCTATAACTTCTACAAAAAGGCTGAAGGCTCCAAGGGGATTACCGGACACAATCTTCTTTCGATGCTCGAATCCCGCCTCGACAACGTCCTCTTCCGTTCGGGCTTTGTCGCAACCCGCTCCCAGGCTCGGCTCTGTGTCCGTCATGGTCATGTGAGTCTCAATGGGCGCAAGGTCGATATTCCCAGCCAGCGCGTGAAGGCCGGGGACATCATGGCGGTTCGCGAGAAGTCGAAGTTCATCCCCCAGATCAAGTTCCGTCTGGAAAAGGTACAACCCCAGACCGTCTCCTGGCTCCAGGTTGACCAGAACAAACTGGCAATCACCGTGGATCACCCCCCACGCCGTGAGGAGATTAATCTCCCCTTCAACGAGCAGTTGGTAGTCGAGCTTTACTCTCGCTAAATTATCTGATGGGGGGCTGTGGGGTAACTTTTTACCCCACCTCCCCGCCAGAGTCAGCGAGACCCTCGACAGTCAGCGGGACAACCTGGAAATAACAGGATTATTCCGTCTGACCGTCTACGGTAACTGATAGTGGCAAATCGTTAACCAACTATTTGTATTGAGGATTTGCAGATGATCATTGGCAAAGTTCTGGAAACAGACATCAAGGTTCGCGTTGAAGAGGACGAGAGCAACCCGAGTCGGGCGACCTTCAAGATCCAGCCCCTCTCTTCGGGTTTCGGGACAACGGTTGGCAACGCCCTGCGCAGGGTGCTGCTTTCCAGCCTCTCTACCTACGCCGTTGTCGGCATTCGGGTAGAAGGAGCCAGCCACGAGTATGACACTCTCGAAGGTGTTGTTGAAGATGTCTCTGACATCATCCTCAACCTCCGCGACCTTGTCTTCATGGCTGACCCCAACGACGAAACCGTTCACACAGCGACCCTTCAGCTTGAAGGTCCCTGTACCGCTACGGCAGCCGACCTTCATCTCCCGCCGAAGCTGGGGGTTCTTAACCCCGACGCTCCGATTGCCCAGATAGACGAGGGCGGAACTCTTGAGATGGAAATGGTGCTGATGCGAGGGCGTGGTTTTGTTATCGCCCATGACATCGAGCTTCCCGAAGAGTACGACTACGTCGGCATGATCCCCGTCGATTCCGTCTTTACGCCAGTTACCAAGGTGAACTTCAAGGTGGAAGAGACCCGGGTTGGTCGGATGACCAACTTCGACAAGCTCATCCTGTCCGTCGAGACCAACGGCTCAATCAGCGCGCGCGATGCCGTTGAGCGTTCCTCCTCGACTCTGATTGACTTCCTCTCCGTGATTAGCTCCGCCGAAGCCCGTCGTACCACGGCTCAGGAGCGCGAAGACGAAGAACGTCGCCGCCTGCGCGAGCTGCTCTCAACGCCGGTAGCCGAGCTTGAGCTGACCGTCCGTTCAACCAACTGCCTCAAGGCCGCCGACATCCATAACCTCGGCGATCTGGTAGAAAAGAACGAGCCGGAGATGCTCAAGTACCGCAACTTTGGCAAGAAGTCCCTGGGCGAGGTCAACGTGCTGCTCCAGCAGTACGGACTCGAACTGGGCATGAACCTTGCCGAGCTTCTTGGCGAGACCGAGGGCTAAAGGGCAGGTTAAGGGGCTGGTCGGCTTCGGTGCGTCCAGACAGGAACACGACACTCTATCATCAAGCAAACTAAAGGTTTACCGGGTTCGATCCAAGAAGCCAACACCAACAAGCCAACAAGAGATTTCCGAGGATTTTGCAATGAGACACCGTATAAGCGGCTTTAAGCTGGGACGAACCGCGAGCCACCGACGCGCCCTCTATGCCAATCTCTGTCGCTCGCTGATCAAGCACGAGCGCATCGAGACCACGCACACCAAGGCGAAGGCTCTCAAAACCTACGCCGACAAGCTCTTCGCCAAGGCTCGCACTGGCGATACCGTTGCGCGTCGTGCCGTCTTCGCCGCCATTGGCGACAAGAAGATGACGAAGAAGCTCTTCGAGGTCATCCTTCCTCGGTTCGACGACCGTCGCGGCGGCTACGTGCGAATTATCCAGCGGGGATTCCGCAAGGGCGATGGTGCCCCGGTCTCCTACGTTGAACTCGT
>SWBW01004334.1_pt1 | contig 10291 bp, 14 predicted proteins | sample 4693041 | NCBI WGS metagenome assembly SWBW01 (sample SAMN10267271, study PRJNA491770) | bioreactor metagenome | isolation source: DHS bioreactor inoculated with marine methane seep sediment | place: Japan: Omine Ridge, Nankai Trough | collected 2006-05-06
CCCCCCAAGAGGGGTAGGATTAAAAAGAGATGTATCAAGGGTGTATCAACTCGCGGTGCCGCCCCCTCCATGGGGAGGGGGCGGCCAAGCTCATCGCTTGATCACAAAAACAGGAAGGGTGGGAATATTGGGAATATAGGGTGATGTCCCGATACCCGCGGCCTTGACGCTGGTCTTGGTCTTCATGCCTGCCTCCTTTCTTGCTGGGGTTCGTTCCCAGAAGGCGCATCAGTGCACGGCGCGTGCCACTCGTGCTGATTTGCTCCGCGCTCCTGGAGTTCAAAGAACCATCGGATCGTCGAGGCGACCTCGGCCCGCGCAGCTCCGCGAAGGCGACGTTGCTCGAGGAGATGAAGGCGTCCGGTCAAGTTGTACGACGATCACAACGCCAATAGACAATCGTGTCTAGTTGAGTTGTGCCGCAGCTGCCGACGGTGAGCCTCGACACAGCGGCGCGATACGCTGGACGATCATCCTGTGCTAGGCTCAGCCCATGCTGCAAGGCACGCGAGGCAACATCATCGTGGCGCTGATCGCCAGCCTCTCGCTGGGGCTGGCGCCCTTCTACCCGGAGCCGCACATCGTGGGCAAGCTGCGCTGGGTCCTGGGCGGCGCAGAGGGGATGACGTTGACGGACTGGGGCGACCTGGCGATGCACGGCGCGCCGTGGGTGGCGCTGATCGTACTATTGGGGCTGGCGGGGGTGCAGCGTGTGCGCGGCAGGCCAGGTTGATGCACTGCTGCTCCAGCGCGCGGGGCCTCTGGCCCGTTCCTCCGCGCGCTTAGAGCTCGCCCGCCAGAAAGCGCCCCCGCATGGCCCGACGCCGCTGGTAGATCACGCCCAGCGCAGAGATGAAGATCGTGATCATGATCACGCCGGCCGCCGAGAGGTAGGGCCCACCGTGGTGGAAGATCCGAAGCTGCCCCGCCAGCACCAGCAACATGCTGATGACCACCACCAGCAGCACCCGGGCTGCGAGCACATACAGCGGCTCGGAGGTCGTGGCGGCTAGCAGCTGCTCGTACTCGGTCTCACAGTCGTGACAGCGTCGGTGAACGTGGGGTACGTGCTCTGAGCACAGTGGCTTACCGCATCGAAGGCAGGACGTTCCAATAGTAAAGTCGCTACATACTGCGCACAGGGCCGTCCCGGAGTGTCGGTACGGCATCTAGTTCAAGACCTCTACTCCTAGGATAGCAGGTCAGACGCCGTGTACCAGCCTCACGCCGTGCTGCGGAAGCGCTCCAGCAGCGCCGCGTGCTCGCGGTCCTGGACCGCGAGCTGCTCGAAGAAAGCGCGTAGATCGGCGTCACTGGACTTGGCCATGGCGTGAGCGTGGACGACGCTGAAGCGTTGCTCCAGCTCGACCATCATTCGCGCGGCCTCCTTGAGCGTCAGGCTGTTGTCACCCGCCTCCAGCAGCTGCATCAGCACGGCGCCCTCCTCCAGCAGCTGCCTGCTCTGCTCGACGTCCAGCGCGATCTCGGGCACGCGCGCCGGGTCCTGCATGTACTTCTTGCGCAGCAGGTCGATCCGCATGGCGTGCTGCTGCTCCTCACCAGCCAGGCGCTCGAAGATCGCCCGCGCTGCGGGGTTGTCGCCGAAGTGCGACGCCATCCGCTGATAGAGGCGCTCGGCCAGATCCTCGACCTCAAGGGCCAGCTCGAACTTGGCGTAGGCGCTGGCGCTGGTGGCGGCGGTCTCTCTCACGGCTCTAATCGTGCCCTAGCTCTGAGGGCTGTCAAGCGTGCTATCCTCGCGATATGCGCGCCCTGGTCAACGTCGTGGTGGTCATCGCCGCCCTGCTGACGACGGGCTGCTCGGCGGATGATCCAGGATCACACGACGCCGCGCCTGCCGACGGACTGCGCGACTACCTCTGGCTCTACGACGGTCCACGCCCCGACCAGGCCCCTCCTCCCGGCGACCTGGCGGCGGGCGAGGCCGGCGCGCCCTCCCACGCGCAGCTGGCGGCCCACTGGGCGCCGGTCTGGTACCACGACAGTGACTCGTCCAACTACAAGGGCGACTACATCGTGGCCTACGACTTCGACGGTGACATGCGCTCGGACAACAACTGGGACAACCTCAACAAGGCGGGCGTCGATCTGCGGGCGGTGATCTACTACTCGGTGGTGGAGACGCAGACCCACTGGTTCATCCTCTACGCCGACTTCCACCCCCAGGACTGGGACGAGAACTGCCAGCCGATCCCCTTTGGGCCGGACAAGTGCCACGAGAACGACATGGAGGGGGCGATGGTCGTGGTGCGCAAGGACGGCGCGCCCCACGGCAAGTTCGAGCTGCTCTACACCGAGGCCCACAACGACCTGCACATCTTTACCAACGACAAGACGATCTCCGCCAGCCACACCAAGCACCTGGAGGGCGCGCCGGTGACCTGGGAGCAGGGCTCACACCCCGAGCTCTACGTCGAGTCCAAGGGCCACGGCGTCTGCGCCCTGCGCTACAACGGCTCCAAGCACTGCAAACACCCGGTCAGCGGCAACCCCCCGCCCTTCCCCGGCGGCGACGGCCTCGTCTTCCGCTACAAGGGCGTGGCCCAGACCCCCAAGTCGGGCAACGACCGCGATGTGGGCTATGCCCTGGTGCCGCTGGAGACGACGATCTGGGCCCGGCGCAAGGACATCTGCGACAGCGGCTGCACCTTTGACGGGACGATGACCTACGAGGGCCAGAGCATCGGCAAGGCCTTCGACGGTGACTCCCACGGCGACGACAAGGCCAACCCGCCCTGGGCCTGGGACGATCCTGATGATGGCCCGGTCCTCCGCGGGGGGTTCTTCTTCCGCCCGGCGGAGATGGTGCTGACCCACCTCAAGGTCAGCGGCGCCTGGTCCAAGACCTACCTGGTCAACCCGTTCCTCAAGGCCAAGTAGCAGCTGCTCGCCGGGCGCCATGCGCCGGGTGTGTTACCCTCGGGCCTTCCACAACCCTGGAGGTTCTATGCGCACCGCATTTGTCGCCGTCTCGGCCCTTGTACTCGCTGCATGCTCCGGCCCCGCCACCACGGGGGCCGGCCCCACAACGGGCGCAACCGCGCCGGCCAAGGTCGATCCCAACATGCCCAAGTGGAAGCTCGGGCACTTCTCCACCCCCGACGGGCTGGTCGGCGCGGTGGTCGATCGCACCGGCGACGAGGTCAAGGTCAAGATGGACAAGTCCAACGACGTCGTCGCACTCTTCATGGAGCAGCAGAAGAATTTCAGGGGCCCCAAGGGCAACTACCTCAACGGCCCCGCGGGCAAGCCCTGGTTCTTCCTCAGCGAGGGCGGGGTGCTGGCCTACATCAAGCCGTCAACGCTCTCGAACCTGGCCTACAACATGCAAAAGCGCCGCGGGATGCTCCCCTTCAAGCGCGACGCCGACGCACCGCCTCTCGGGCCGGCGACCAAGAAGGGCATCGCGATGCCCCCGCCGGAGAAGAGCCCGGCGGAGAAGTACTCGGACGGCGTGAAGGCCAACTCGGTGGTCGTTCGCTTCCCCGAGCTCAAGCCCCAGGACGCGGGCAACCTGGCCAAGGTCGAGGCCGCGTTCAAGAAGGCCAAGTCGGACATGTTCTTCCACGTGGTCGAGGGCTACACCGAGAAGTTCCGCTGGGTCCCCGCCTCGGGCTTGATCGACAACACCGACCACGGCGCGGGCAACGTGCTGATCCAGGGCCGCGGCGACGACACCTGGAGCCCCAAGGCCAAGGGGATCAAGCGCTACGGGATCAGCTTCATCACCCCCTGCAGGTTCGGCTCGCCCTGCCGGATCCGCCAGCTCGGCCTCAAAGGCTGGCCCCAGCCGATCAAGGCGAGCACGGTGGGCCTGGTCTGGAACGTCAACGGCTCCTTCATCACCCTGGTGACCCCCGACGGCGGGCGCTACCGCGTCGGCCAGTGGTGGAACGAGTTCAAGGCGAAGGGCGGCCCGCTCAAGGCCGGGGTGCCCGCCAAGGCGAGCTGGCCCAAGCCACTGCAGCACGAGACCTACGACCTCGCGGTGATCCGGCTGCTGGCCAAGGGCGGCGCGATCGACAAGGCCGAGGCTGACGCGGTCGCCGCGCTGGGCGACGCCTACTTCACCTGCAAGAAGGGCGTCTGGAAGAAGGGCCGCAAGGCGCAGGAGAAGGTCGAGGCGAGCAAGGAGGACGCGAACAAGAAGTACGGTAAGCTCACCGGCATCGCCAAGCGGCACGAGAAGCTCGCCGACAAGCAGTGCGCCAAGACGGTCAAGAAGTACGAGCGGGGCGTGATCAAGTTCATCAAGGCCCGGAGCAAGAAGCGCCTCGCGCTCTACAAGGCGGTCCAGGGGCTGGTGAAGTAGCGCCCCTACCTGGTCGACCCAAGCATGACTGTCCGATGGTGAAAAACGCAGGATCCACGAAAAACCGCCGATAATAGACTCCGTGGAGATCCTCTCGGCTCACCTCTCCTGGATCATCGCCGGCGTCCTGGCGTTGGTCGTGCTGATCTTGCTGATGCGCCCGCGAAAAGCCCCGGCCCCGGCGCCCAGGATCGAGCGCGCCGAGATCGACCTGGCCAACCTGCGCAGCCAACACCGCGAGTTGGAGAGCCGCTACCACGCGCAGCTGGAGTTCTTCATCAACTTCCCCGAGGTGGTCCGCACGCTCACCGCGGCGCTCTCGCTGGAGCAGGTGCTCTCGGCCTGCTCCCGCGGCCTCGGCGCCCTGCTGCAGACGCGCAGCATCGGCATCTGGCTCGCCATGGATCGGACCCACCTGTGCCTGGTGGACGGCGCCGGCTTCCCCGACGCATACCGCGGCGAGCTGGTGAGCTCGCTGTCCGACCTCTCCATCGCCCCGCTCCTGGAGTACCGCGGCGTCTCCAACGTGCGCGCCTACCCCGCCGTGGCCGCCTACCTCCAGCGGCACGACCTGCCCTGGGAGCTGGCCGCGCCGATCTGGTACGGCGACAGCCTCTTCGGCGTGATGATGGTGGGGCAGACCGCCGGTGAGGCCGCGATGGTGCACCGGATCCTGGTAATGATGACCGATCTCACCGCCGTGGGCCTGCACGCCGCCGGACGGGTGAGCCAGATCAAGGAGGAGGCCGAGCTGGACGGGCTGACCGGGCTGGCCAACCGCCGCACGCTCCAGCGGCACGTGGAGCACGAGCTGCAGCGCGCTCAGGCCTACGGCTCGAACCTCACGCTGGCGATGATCGACGTCGATCACTTCAAGAGCTACAACGACCAAAACGGCCACGGGGCGGGGGACGAGGTGCTCAGGACCATCGCGCGGCTCTTCTCCGGCACCAGCCGGCGCACCGACCTGGTGGCGCGCTACGGCGGTGAGGAGTTCACCATCCTGATCTGCGGCGCCGACCGCGAGATGGCCGCGCACCACGCCGACCGCGTGCGCCGGGCCGTGGAGGCCCACGACTTCCCCCACGGCGAGCGGCAGCCGCTGGGCCGCCTGAGCGTCTCCATCGGGCTGGCCTCCTATCCCACCGACGCCGCGGACGTGGGCACCCTGTTCGAGGCCGCCGACCGCGCGCTCTACCTGGCCAAGGAGGCGGGCCGCAACCGCGTGGAGGTCTACAGCGGCCCGCCGCTTAGCGTCGGGTCGGATGCCGCCTGATCGGTTACTATCTGATCAGCACCCATGACCAAGCGTTACCTGGCAGTCTCTGATCTGCACCTGGTCGACGTGGAGGATCACGCCGACGGCTGGATGGCCTACAAGGCCTCGCGCTACCTCTTCGACGACGCGCTGGACGGCCTGGTCAACGACTTCGTGGCCCGGGCCGACCACGCCGACCGCCTGACCCTGATCCTCAACGGCGACATCTTCGACTTCGATCTGATCATCGCGGTGCCCGACGACCCGCCCTGGCCCCTCAGCCGCGCGGAGCGCAAGAGGGGCATGGAGGCCACCGCGGCCAAGTCGGCCTGGAAGCTGGAGCTGATCCTCTCGCACCACCCGGGCTTCGTCCGCACCCTGGCCCGCTTCCTCTCCGACGGGCACCGGGTGGTCTGCGTAATGGGCAACCACGATCGCGAGCTGCACTTCCCCGAGGTGCAGCAGGTGCTGCAGGAGGCCGTGGCCCGGGCGGCCGCGGAGCTCGGCGTCGGCCCCAGCAGCGCGGGGGCTTTGGCCTTCGAGCCGTGGTTCTTCTACGTCCCGGGCGAGATCTACGCCGAGCACGGCCAGCAGTACGACAACTACACCTCGTTCCGCTATCAGCTCTGGCCCGTTGTGCAGCTGCAGGGCGAGGAGCGGATCGCCCTGCCCATGGGCAACCTCTCCAACCGCTACCTGATGACGAGGATGGGCTTTTTCAACCCCCACGCCTCGGACTACATCCTCAACATCTACTCCTACATCGTGCACTGGCTGCGCCACTACGCCTTCTCCCGGCGCGGCATCGCCATCACCTGGCTGGTGGGCTCGCTGCTGGTGATCGCCCGGATGTTCAAGATCCGGGGTAAGCTGCGCCAGCGGCCGCGGGAGCACGAGGAGCGGCTGGCCTTGGTGGCGCGCCGCTTCAACCTGCCCCCCATCGACATCGAGACGCTGGGGCAGCTGCAGCGGCGGCCGATCACCAGCCGCATGTACCGGCTGATCCGTGAGCTGTGGATCGATCGGCTGCTGATGGCCGTGCTGATGACCGCGGGCACGGTGGCCCTGGCCCTGGTGCCGATCCCGCTCTGGATCAAGCTGATGGTGCCGCTCTCCTCCTTCCCGGCGATCTACTTCATCTACGAGCGGCTGGCCGAGGGCGAGACGATCTTCACCATCGAAAAGGAGATCCCCCGGCGCGCGCGGGCCATCGCGAAGATGCTCCCGGCGCGGGTGATCACCTTCGGCCACACACACAAGCCGCGGCAGTTCCCCCTCAACCAAGGGACGCACTTCGTTGACACGGGCACCTGGGCCCCGCTGTTCGACCCCGATCATCACGGCGAGCTCTGCCCCGGGACGCGGACCTACCTTGAGGTCCACGTGGAGGCGGACGGCGAGCTGCGCCTCTCGCTTGACTCCTGGCTGCCCGGCGACGTCAAATAGCTGCTGCCATGAGCGAACCCACGACCGAACCGGAGCCGTCGCGGCGCAAGCGCCGCTCCGTGGGTAAGATCGTCGGCCTCGCGGTGGGCGCGGCCGTGCTGCTCGTCTTGGTCCTGCCCCTGCTGCTGCGCACCTTCGGGTTCGAGGCCTACAAGATCCCGGCGGGGAGCATGCGCCCCACCCTGGAGATCGGTGACCACCTCTTCGTCGACAAGACCGGCTACACCCCGCGGCGGGGCGACGTGGTGGTCTTCACCTACCCCAAGGATCCAGACAAGGACTTCATCAAGCGCATCGTCGCCCTGGGCGGGGACACGTTGGAGGTGCGCAACAACCAGGTCTTCCTCGGCGGCAAACCGGTGCCGCGGCGGCGGTTGAAGCGCGCCTGTGAGTCCGCGGGGTTCGAGGAGGACGCCGGACAGACGCGGCCCTGCGTGGCCTACGAGGAGCGGCTGGACGACAACCGCTACGAGGTGATCCAGGACGTCGACGGCCTCCCCATGGCGAACAAGCCGATCGTGGTGCCCCCTGATCACGCCTTCGTCATGGGCGATAACCGCGACAACAGCCACGACAGCCGCTTCTGGGGCACGGTCCCCTACGACCTGATCAAGGGCAAGGCCTGGATGATCTGGTTCTCCGCCGGCCCCGACGGCGTCCGCTGGGACCGCGTGGGGCAGAACGTGCACAGGCCGTGACCGCCCCCGTAAACCCCTACGCGCCCCCGGATCCCTTTGAAGGCGGCCAGGACGAGCAGTCCTTCTACGAGGTGCGGCACCACGCTGGCCTGGTCTTCGCCCTGGGCGTGGTGGGGCTGGTGCTGATGACGATGTGCGGCCTGGGCTTCCTCACCGGCCTGCCCGCCTGGATCCTGGGCGCCCGGCACCTGGGCCAGATGCGCACCGGAGCCATGGACCCGGCCGGTCGCGGCCTCACCCGCGCGGGGAAGATCTGCGGCGCCGTGTCGACGATCCTCAGCCTGATCCTCGTCGTGATCGCCATCATCAGCATCATCGTGGACAACAGCTAAGGCGCAGCTAGGTCCAGCCCTCGAAGACCCCCTCCAGGGGCCGCGCCCCCACGTCGAGGATCTCCTGGAGCAGCGGCTCGGCCGCCTGCAGCGCCTCCGACGGGGTCCAGCGCCGCCCCTGCTCCTCCTCCAACACCACCCCCGACGTGGTTTCGGCCAGCGCTGCCGCGGCGACGACGGCGGCGATGCACGAGCCCTGCCCGAACGACCCGGAGATCTGGACCACGGCGCAGAAGGTCGCGCGCTCGACGATTCGCTGGGGCGTCAGCTCCCCGTCTGCCTCCGTCGTCGGGGGATCGAAGAACTCGAAGAAGAGCTCGAAGCCGCCGCGCAGCGGCCCCCGCGGCGCGTCGACGCAGGGCGCCGGCGGGCTCAGCTCGATGCGCAGGGGCAGGTAGCCGCCGTGGGTGGCGACCTCAAAGCGAGGGTGCAGCTCCAGCTCGACGCCAGCGCGGCGCGCGGCGGCGAGCCAGCGCTGCGCGAGCGTCACGTCTGCGCGGGGGTCGCCCCCGCCGTAGACCAGCAGATCATGGCTCATGATCGGGAGTATACGTGGGTTTGCTCGGGCGGCGTCCTCAGGCTTGGGCCCGCTCCACCCAGGAGCGCAACGTCGCCGCGGTGTCCAGTCGCTGCTCCTCGAAGCGCAGGCCAAAGCCGGGACCGACCGAGCTTCGGACCTCGTCATCGGCGGTCCAGCGGACCGTGCCCTTGCACCCCACCAGCTGTTTGTCGTCGCCGTTGGTCAGGAAGAAGGCGCAGATCAGCTGCCGCCCCACCTCCACCGGGATGGCGCAGCGCACGAAGGCGCCGCCGAGCCCCAGGTTGACCAGAAAGCCGCCGACGCTGCGCTGATCCCCCTGGAAGTAGATCCGCACCGGCTCGGCGGCCGGGACCCGCGAGTGTTTCCGGTTTCGGATCGTCGCCTCGTCTACCATCGTCATGGGTGCTCCGCTTGTGCCAGTTAAGGGGCACGAAGGGCGCGTGATACACGCGCCCGACGGTTGATCCTTCAAGCTGCATGCCACCGGTATCCCCGCGCCAACGGGAGGGGATTGCAGCAGGTCGCTCTGACGCACAGGGCCATGAGGGGGGCTGGTGCGGCCTGACGGCTGCAGGCAGGCGCCCGCGGCAAGCTAAACTCTAGTTGGAGAGAGCGGTCTGCTGCTTGCCCTGCTCGAGCCAGATCAGCACGCGCCGCAGATCCCTGACCCGCCAGTACTTGCTCTTGGACCCCAGCAACACCACGGCGAAGGTACCCCGGCCACGCAGCTTGACGGTGGCGGCCAGGCAGTAGTCGGCCTTGTCGTTGAACCCCGTCTTGGAGGCGGTGAAGTGCCGCGTCTCTGACTCACCCACCAGCGGGTTGGTGTTGCGGTACCAGCGCTTGAGGTAGCCGCGCATGGGCACGATCATATGGCCGGCGGTGCCCATGATCTTGCTCAGCTCGGGGTTTCGGCCCGCGGCGATCACGATGGCGGCCATCTCACGCGCGGTGCTCGTGTTGCCGTGGTGGATCCCCACCGGCCCCCGAAAGCGGGTCTTGCCCAGCCCCATCACCGTAGCCCGCGCGTTCATCAGCTTGACCAGACCGGCCGCGTCGAGGCCCACGGCCCGGCCCAGCGCCGAGACTGCCCGGTTGTCCGAGGACATCAGCGCGGCGTGGAGCAGATCGCGGTTGCGGTAGGTCCACTTCAGCTCCAGCCGGGTCCGGGCGCCGCGCAGCGCGACCTTCCAGTCCTGGCGGGTGATCACCGTGCCCTTTTTCAGGTCGATCCCCCGGTCGAACAGCGCCAGCGCGGCCATCAGCTTGGTCAAGCTGGCCACGGGCCTGACCGCGTCGGCCTTGCGGGCCAGGTAGACCTTGCCGCTGTCCAGGCCGGTGACGAAGACGGCCTTGGCGCTCAGTCGGGGGCCGCCGTCCTCGGCCAGCGGGATCTCCACCGCCGCGGAGGTGGAGGCCAACAACAGAATCGCGGCGATGGTGACGCCCGACCGCATCGTGTTCGCCCTCACTGCGCCGCCCCTGCAGGCCGTTGCTCCCGCTGGCAGAAGGGGCAGACCGACGCGTCACGGTGGATGCGCTGCTGGCAGTGGTGACAGCGCTTGCGCCTGGTCTTCAGCACCACCAGCACGATGGTCAGCGGGACCCCGATCAGGATCCCCAGGATGACCAGAATGATGAACAGCTCTGCGAACCCCAGCATCGTCGCTCCAGAATCAGTCG